>Ga0247770_1000597_pt1 | contig 33893 bp, 23 predicted proteins | sample UWRJL136409B6_FD_179943 | JGI IMG/M metagenome (GOLD analysis project Ga0247770, IMG submission 179943) | Plant litter microbial communities from Arlington Agricultural Research Station in Wisconsin, United States - UWRJ-L136-409B-6 | ecosystem: Environmental > Terrestrial > Plant litter >... | reverse complement strand
CGTATTGGTAGTTTTCGCTTGCCACCACGTAGCAACTTGAGTTTTCAGTGCTACATCATGAGTTATTTGCTTGCGCCATGTTTTAGGTTTTTTGTCAACCTCTTTTACTGGACTGGCGCTCTAGGGTTTCTTCGTGCTGTCGGCTGATGCTAATATTGCCATCGGCAGTTGGCAATAACCAGGGTTAGGCTTTTCTCTGAATTCATCCGCTGCACATTTTTGTAAATTGTGCGATTCAAAGTATCTAAAAATATCACGGGGTCAGTTTCGCGACTCTCTTGCAGGGTACGGACAGCCGTTTGAGTCATCAGCATTTTAATACTCGGAGAGTGACAGAAGAGGGATAACAGCTTTTTGACTACTGTGAAAAGAAAGATAGCCAACTAAACCAGCAGCAGCGACAATTTGCAGCACGAAAGGCACCACAAGCGTAGTGCAGAGACGGAATTTTTGGCGGACTGTTTTGGTAACGCTCATAACTTTATTTCTCCCAATCAATCAAAAATCGCTAAGCTGCGATCGTCCCTTAAGTACCTACTTCTACTTTTACTTCTCATTTAAAGCTTCCATACCTTCCCATCCCTCCGGGGTTCCATACTGTTGATACTTTTCACATCGCTTGATATAAACCATCGTAGCTTTATCGTACTGATTGATTTGTAAAACTTCCTGAAAAATTCCCTGTGCCTCCTGAAATTGTTGTTGATAGTAGAGAAACACCGCCACTTCAAACTGTGCCTGAGTTTGTGTCTTTAATAGCTTTTGTTCTGGAGGATCGCCATCATAAACTTCAAAGACAGCAACGGCAGACTTTTTCCCTTTCACCATCACTCTATCCAAAAATCGGAAGCATTGTTCTTGATAATAGTCAAGACAACACAGGGTGTTATGGCTGATTAAAATTCCGGCTCCATAGAGCTTAGTTAAGCCTTCCAAACGAGAAGCTAAATTGACAGCATCAGCAATGACGGTGGTTTCCATGCGTTCTGATTCGCCGATGGTTCCTAGCATTAAATTGCCTGTATGCAAGCCAATTCCTATAGCGATAGGAACGTCACCTTGTTGTTGGCGTTGTTCGTTGTAAAGGGCTACTTGTTCCTGCATTGCGATCGCAGCTTGCACTGCATCATTAGCCGAATCAGGAAACAAAGCCATAATCGCATCACCAATATATTTATCAATAAAGCCTTTATGCTGGCGAATGACTGGGCTAACTTGACTAAGATAAGAGTTGAGAAAATTAAAGTTTTCTTGAGGAGACATTGCTTCCGATAAAGTTGTAAATGAGCGAATGTCAGAAAACATTACCGTCATTTCTTGCTGAACTTGATCGCCGATTTGGACATCAATAATGCTTTCCTTATCCAAAAACTTCAGAAAATTACGCGGCACAAATCGTCCATAAGCTAAAGTCAGTTGCGTAATAGATAGATGAGTTCGGATTCTCGCCAGCATTTCTTGTTTTTGAATCGGCTTGGACAAGTAATCATTGGCTCCTGATTCAAATCCCTCCACAATATCTGCCACTTGATTTTTAGCAGTAAGCATGACAATAGGCAGTTCATAAGCTGGAAAGCGATCGCGAATTTTTTTACATACTTCATAACCAGTCATTTGCGGCATCATCAAATCCAGTAAAATCAAGTCAGGGATAAAACCATTTTCCATTGCTGCTAAAGCTTCGTGTCCATTACTCGCTTCTGTAATCGCATAATTGTATAGGGAGAGATGGTTGATTAGTACCTGACGATTAATGGGTTCATCATCGACAATCAAAACTTTGAACAGTTTTTCATTATTGATTACTAAGGGTAATTGGGTGCTGCTTATTGGAGCTGCTAAACCCAGATTTGGGATATTTTCTATAGCTGCCATCTGTGGCTGAGATTCAGCTTTACCAGTCGAGGCAGGCAAGGTAAATGTAAATTGGGAGCCTACTCCCACCTGAGATTTAACATTAATTTTACCCCCGTGCAATTCCACCAATTGTTTCGTTACAGCTAATCCTAATCCTGTTCCCCCATATTCTCTATTCGTAGAGCCTTCTGCTTGTTCAAAAGATTCAAATATCCGGTCAAATTTATCTTCTAAAATCCCAATCCCTGTGTCCAATACGGTAATAGCAAGAGTAGAAACTTGCTCCCCGCTTGCCAAGGAGAAATAGGGCAAATCTACGACTTCTCCTGAAACTATAACATTCCCCGAAGAGGTAAATTTAATAGCATTTCCTACAAGATTATGCAGTATTTGTTGCAGGCGCTCCTCATCAGCTTCTGCGGGGGGAAATTCGGCAGGAATAGAGTTGATTAGTGTCAAACTTTTTTGGGCAGCTAGGGGTTGACTAAGGGTCAAAACTACATTGGTAACTGCTCGCAAATCTACTGGTTTGAGCCGCAATTCTAAGTTCTTATGCCTCAGTTTAGAGAAGTCGAGAATATCGTTAACTAGATTAGCAAGACGGCGACCACTGGAGACAATCAAATTTAGGTTGGCTTGAGTAATTTGGGGTAAATCTCCAGTGGCACCATCTATGAGAGATTCAGCAATGCCAATAATGCCGTTGAGGGGAGTACGCAGTTCGTGAGAAGTATTCGCTAAAAATTCGTCTTTGAGTTGATCTACCTGTTTTAACTCTTGGTTTTGCTTTTCTAAGGTGGTAAAAGATTCTTGGAGTTGTCTTGCCATGCTATTGAATGAATTTGCTAGCTTTTCGATTTCAATAATATTGGTAGGTTCAACGTGCTGTTCTAAGTTGCCTGTAGCAATTTCTTCTGATGCTTGAGAAACTTTCAGAATCGACTGCGTAATCCAGCGAGCGGTGAGAATGCCGATAATAATTGCTACACTTAAAGTAGCCATACAAAGCAGGATGCTAGTGCGCGTATTGGCATCAATCTCTGCTGTAAAATCTGATTCGGGAACGACTACAATCGTTAACCAATCTAACAAGCCTGATTCATCTTTAAAAGGAGAAACTAGCAAAAATTGTTTCTTACCATTTAGAAAAAATTGCATCTGTTGAGGAGCATTAATTTGATTCAAGCTACCAAAGCGATCAAATAAATATTGAGTGGTTTTTTGTGTTAAACTATCGCTAATTTTATCAGCGCGAATTCGTTCTATTTTACCATCAGCAGAAAGCGTAAAAGGTTCTTTAATAGTTGAACTGGCCACTAAAAGCCCGTTGCGTTCGATGATAAAAGTCTTACCTGATTTACCAATTGTGAAACTGTGCAGGAAGTCACTAATTTGTGCTAGGGAAAGATCGGTAACAAAAATACCCATCAGTCCTCCTGTATCGTCATAGAATGGGGAGACGGCTGAAAGATCGAGCCTTTTACCTAATGCCGAAGCTTCAATCGTGCTCCAAGTCGGGCGACCAGTTTTGACAGTAGTTTTATACCACTCGCGCGTCCGAGCATCATAATTGGATTTTTCGCTAATTATTTTGAGGCGATCGCCTTGATTATTGACTGCATATCTGCGGATAGCATTCCCGATTGCTTCACTCGCTACTACTGTGTATCCCTCGGACCTATTAGCACCTACAAATTCCCCTTTAGTATTAGCAAAAGCAGTGGTTCCAAAATTTGCATCCAGTGATTGGCTTTGTTGCCAAAAATAAAGCTCCATTTGCTCAAAATTCCTGGGGTCAAGTAACTGTTGGCGAATGGTATTTATATGAATTTGCTGAATTAAATGAGGCTTCGCCAAGTAACTTTTTAGGTGGACTTGGACGCGGGATATCACTTCACGCCGCAACTGATCGGCAATATTGTTCACTGCTTTCTGTCCGTTGCGGAAGGAAAGATAGCCGACGAGTCCAACAGCGACAATTATTTGCAGGACGAAGGGCACTACTAGCGCCGTGCGGAGCCTGAATTTGCGGGTGATGTTACTCATAGAGGGGGCGTGAGGAATAGGATTTTGGAGTGTATGATGCAGTATAACTCTCTTGATTTAGCGATCGCACCTCTCTCTTTTCCGTTCAGGCAAACGCCTGAAGGATAACCTGAGATATTAAGACCTATATAAGAGTTATATTATTTATAATTTTAATTTTAGTTTATTAGCCAAGTTGAGCGCTTTCTGTGTTTCCTGCGATCGCTCCTAAAATCCCAATAGCCAATTTCCAGGTAAGGTAAGATCGTCAGTGAAAAAGAAATCATTAGCCAGTTGCCCAAACTCTTCTTTTGATAGTTCACCACCTCCATTTACCTCAAGCTTATTGAAGGTTCCTACCTCGAAATTGTTAGTAACATTCTCACCTATTAGAAAGATTTTATATTCTTATTAGCTGAGATTTTTGTCACCATCTCTATCAAGTAAATCAAAAAAATAATCCATAACTTAAATGTTTTTTTCGGGTTATTTTAAAAGCTGCTCAAAATATTCAAGCCATTCATAGAAAGTAACTTCTTTATTTTGAGCGCGCGCGATGGGCTACTGTTTGCAAGCTATTCCACAACCGTATATACAGCAGATTGTAAGTAATATCAATTCCGCTTGCATTGGAATGATTAAACCGCAGAGTACGCTCTTAACGCAGAGTTCGAGAACAGAGAGATGAATAATTCCGATGCTAACGGATTCGATATAAGTAGAGTACACCAAAGGCTATACATTAACGAAAAGAATGAAACTTTCTGTCGCTACTCTACTCCATAAGCCTGCAATCTGCTGTAATATTACCCACAGTCAGGACAGGTCAGGGGAGCATCTCACTTTTGCAGCCAAGCTAGAAATCTAAGTTTTGAGGCAGGAGGCAGAAGGAAAGAGGAAGAAGGAAGGAGCCAGAAGAAGTGTTTTTACAAATATGAGATGCTCCCCAGGGCAGTGCCATATCCCTACAATTAAATCGATTATTTTGGGGTTGCGAAACGGTGCAGTGTCCTCAATTGCCCTGTTGTTGATCGTGATATCAAAATCGAGGGCGATGGCGTCCCGCCCTCGCCCGTGCTACGGGCAATTTAATCATCCAATCCGGTTGATTTTAGCCGTTACCCACAGCATTAGATACCGTAGGGTGCACAGCAATCAAAAATCTACATATCAACTCGAAAATCTCGCAGCGACGCACCCTACAAGGGACAGTCAACTGTCAACTAACCAAAAAAAGATGCTGCCCTCAATAGAGGGCAGCTACTCAAATAAAGCATCTTAAAGTCTCTCAAAACTTTAGAATTAACCTTCAGACATTCCTGATTTATTTGGCAATTGCAAATCATCCGGATCTACATAGTGACAAACTGCTTTGTCCATGCAAATCAAGGCCCAGCCGGATTTATCGATGCTCATCAACTTATAAGAAGCTGGCTGAATAAAGAAACCTTTGTGGTTGCGGGTTGCTGGTTTGATGTTAACGTGGCTGTCAGTGCTCATGTTTTTACAACTCCTAGATAGTTATCGTAGTAAAATCTGAAAACCGCTAAGCGGGTTTGTCAATCGTCTAAGTTTTCAAATACTAGCACTGACTTCCTGAGTTTTCCATAAAGTTATTTATTGATTTATTACGATGTCGTAATAAACCGCAAAGCCAATTTCGTCGCTCCCCGCCCAGCGATCGAATAGTTTGCGCAGTTACGGCTCCAGAAGCCACTGTTTAACGCGGGCGAGACTCTTCCAGTCCGGTTTTCTGCTTAATCCTTCTTCAAAATTTTTTTTAACTTCGTCGAGCAACTCTTCGGAAGCCATCAGCAGTTGCTGAGCCACTTCTACGTGGGGGCGCACTCCTTTTTCTTTGAGATCGAGGATTGCTACTGCTAGGTTGATACGAGCTTGGGGGTCGTGAGGGTTCAATTTAACGGCGGTTTTTGCTGCCTTTTGAGCCGATGCGGGTTTATTTTCTAAAAGGTAGAGCCACGCCAGGCTAGCCCAGGCATTGCCATTTTTGGGAGCTTTCTCGCACACTTCTTTAAACACGGGGATCAGATTAGCCGGGGCTTCGCCAGCTTGGTAGCGATCGAAACCGTCTTTAAACAATTCTTCAGGGGTCATTCGATTTTAGATTTGGGATTTGAGATGTTAGATGGGAAAGAGCATTGGGTGCCGGACGCAGCAAGGCAGTCCGAGGCATTCTCAGCAATTAGCAATTACTAATCCCCAATGCCCTATTTTGCGATTTATGTAGAAAAGGAACTGCCACAGCCGCAAGTTTGAGTTGCGTTGGGGTTAGTAAACTGAAAGCCGCCCCCGATCATAGCATCGCTGAAGTCGAGAACCAAACCGTAGAGATAAAGAATGCTCTTGCGATCGCAAACTACCTGAAAACCGTCGTAGTCGAACACTTCATCGTCGGATTTCACAGTGCTGGGGTCTGCGAAATCCATCACGTAAGACATACCAGAGCAGCCACCCTGGCGCACCCCTACCCGCAAGCAGAGGTCTTTACCTTGTTTCTCTCTCAGAGCTAAAACTTGACGGACAGCAGAGTCCGTCATTTGAATTCCACGCTTTTGTGAAGTGGCTTGAGTCATAATTTGCCGAACTCCTGAGATTGTCTAATGCTAAGAGTTTAATCTTATGACTCCATTGTACAGGCATTCGCCAGAAGGCCTTGGGTTAGATGCTGAAGGCAGAATTTTTACCTTCTAATTTTTAATTCCCGTAGCCCCTCGTTCCCAAGCTTGATGTCCTCTCCCCCTATAGGGTTTATGATTGAGAAGCAGCGGTTGACCGGCTACCGGCACCGCAACAATGCTTCACCCAACGGGCTTACTCTATGGCAGCGCTGAATCGCTCTACTCTTCGTCGGTTACAAAACTTACCTCAAATTCCCAGCGTGTGGGAGGGCGACCGCCGACCCTTATCTAATGCTGACTCGCACATGATGCTAGAGGACGACGACGATCCAGAAGCCGGTGGCGAGTGCATTCTCTGGGTGGACGGCTCTGAAGGCGTCGTAAGGGCTATGGACATGGTAGGCCCAGATGCCGGCCCAGAGGCGATCGTCCGGGCGCTGCTACGGGCAATGGAACATCCCCAAAGTCCGGCTCCCGCAGTCCGCCCCCAAAAAATAGTAGTCAAAAACCGAGAAATTCAATTTTATCTGCGGGGCGTACTTCAAGATTTAGGCATTTCCATTGACTACGTGCCGGAATTGCCCCTAATTGACGAAATATTTCGCGGCATGGAAGAGGTGGCGATCAACAGACCTCCTGAGTTGCCCCCTCAGTATGCTGAAGTTTTAATCGAAAAAGCTGCTCACATTTGGCACGATGCTCCGTGGCGGACTTTGAGCGAACACCAAATTATATCTATTGAAATCAATCAGTGGGATGTCGCCAGCCTCTACGTGTCCGTATTGGGGCAAGGCAGAATGGATTACGGAGTTTTACTGTACCGCTCTCTAGAATCCTTGAAGCGGTTTCGAGAACGAGTCGTCAACGATGAATCTTTTGAAGATTTAGAACAGGCTTTTTTAGGGCAAGACTGTTTGTTTCTCACCTTTGAAAGTGCCACCGATATTGATGACGACGACGAAGAAGAAATTGATTTAGCCGATTTACCTCCATCGGAAATTGAACCAAATTTTGGCAACCTGCATCCTTTAGAAGGATTGCGATCGATTCTTTACGAAGAAGAAGCCCTTACGATGTTAGTTGCTCTCGAAGCATTTCACCGCTTTTTCCGCAACAGCCGCCGGAAATTGGGAGCAGAGACCTTTCCCAATCTCAACAGTCGCTACCGCATCCCTGTTCCGCAGTCTGACGGAGAAATTCAACAGGTATCCGTTAAAGTTTCGACAATGCCCGAGGTGTCCGAGGAATTATTACAGATGCTCGGTGATGACGATGATGATGACGATGATGATGATGAATTTGAAATGCCACTGCTGCGGGACGATTTGGTGCCGCAAAATTCATTTTTGAGTCTCGGTGCCGTACCTTGGGAAACCGTAGAATTCATGCGCACAAGTGTCCAGTTTCACCAAGCGGCAGAAATTGATATTAATACCGCCGGAGATGGTTTGCCGGTGGTGATGATCCAAACTTCTCATCCGAAGGCGAAAACTATGATTCAGGATTTGAAAGAAGCTGGAGGAGTGAAGGCAATTGGTTTTAATCCGGGCGAAAATCCTTTTGAGGATGAGCAATACGACTTGGGTATTTTGCAAACTAAAAATGGGGACCTGTATTTGTTTGGGGAGTTTAATGAAAACGATCCGGTGCATCAGGAAGCTCGCCAAAAGTGGGAGCGTCGCTGTAAATTTACTAATGGTTGGTGCGGTTTGGTAATTGCTAAAGGCTTGATGGGTGCTTCTCGCGGTCAGCCTCAGTTTAAGGATATGGTCGCTTTGTTCGAGGTGCGTTGGGTGTCTGCTAAAGAGTTGGGAATTGGGCCGCTTCAGTTGATGCCGATGTTTTAAAGTTAGTTGACTGTTGACTGTTGACTGTTGACTGTTGACTGTTGACTGTTGACTGTTGACTGTTGACTGTTGTGAGAAGGAAGAGGTAAAAGTAATTTGTAAGGTGCGCCGCAGCGCACCGTAGTTTTTAAATTATTCAGGAGAACGATGATGTCAAATTCTACTCAAAAGCGAGAAGTGTTAGTCGCCCTTGATGCTGAATTCGCGGATAAAATAGACCAACTTACTGATAATTGGACGGAGGCGATCGAACAAGCTCTCCGTCTCTGGTACGCTAAGCAAATAGAAGATAAGTTGCGGGAGTTTTATCAAAACCGCAGCCAAGAAGATATTGAGGATGAAAAAGAGTGGTTTAATTTTGTAGAGGAACAGATAGAAGAAGCATGGATTAGTGATGGACTCTAACTCAACACCGAAAACTTATCCCCGCCAAGGTGAGATTTACCTTTCAAGAGCTTTGCGTCAGTTAGGAGATACCAAAAAAAGACCTGTAGTTGTGGTTTCTCCCGATATCCGCAATGAGTTGACCGATTCTGTAATTGTTGTTCCTTTCACAAGTAACCTTGCAGGAGTAGAAAATCCTACTCGTGTCTTGATTCCTGCGGGTGAGGGAGGATTGCAAGCTGATTCTCTAGCTGTATGTGAAAACGTTTCTGCTTTGCGGCAGACATTCCTAGAACAAGGCCCTTACGGTCACATTAGTGCCGATGTCCTAGCAAGAATTCAGAGGGCTATACAAGTGTCGATCGGCATTTATGAACTTTGAATGTTTCGGAAATTATAAATTTTGTTACAATTGGTAAAAATACTGTAAAGGATAGATAAAATGCGGGTTGCGATCGCAGGTGCGGGACTGGCTGGAATGACGACAGCAGTCGATTTAGTGGATGCTGGCCACGAAGTAGAAATTTTTGAATCCCGCCCCTTTGTCGGCGGCAAAGTCGGCAGTTGGGTAGATCCCGACGGCAATCACGTTGAAATGGGTTTGCACGTCTTCTTCGGCTGCTATTATAACTTATTTGCCCTGATGAAAAAAGTGGGAGCTTTTGACGATTTGCTCCTCAAAGAACACGTCCACACTTTTATTAATCGAGGCGGCGAAACTGGTTCTTTAGATTTTCGCTTTCCCGTGGGTGCTCCTTTGCACGGATTGAAGGCGTTTTTCACGACATCTCAGCTATCCGTCCAAGACAAAATTCAAAATGCGATCGCCCTGGGAACTAGCCCCATCGTCCGAGGTTTGATAGACTTTGACGGGGCAATGAAAACTATCCGCGATTTGGATAAAGTTAGCTTTGCTGACTGGTTCCGCCGTCAAGGTGGCAACCAAAACTCGCTCAAAAGAATGTGGAATCCGATCGCCTACGCACTGGGTTTTATCGACACTGAAAATATTTCTGCCCGGTGTATGTTGACAATCTTTCAATTCTTTGCATCGAAAACCGAAGCCTCAGTCATGCGGATGCTAGCTGGTTCTCCCAACGAATATTTGCACAAACCAATTGTAGAATATTTGGAAAAGAAAGGAGCAAAAATTTACACTCGGCGCCGAGTCCGAGAAATTCAGTTTGAAGAAGACGAAGAAACCCGCGTGACAGGCTTGGTAGTAGCTAACGGCGAAACAGAAGAAAAGATTACCGCAGACGCTTATGTTTTCGCCTGCGACGTGCCAGGAATTCAGAAAATATTGCCCCCAGCTTGGCGCAAATGGTCGGAATTTGACAACATTTATAAGTTAGATGCGGTGCCAGTTGCTACAGTACAATTGCGGTTCGACGGTTGGGTAACGGAACTGGAAGACGAAGCCAAGCGCAAACAGTTGAGCCACGCTGTAGGAATCGATAATTTGCTATATTCAGCAGATGCAGATTTTTCTTGTTTTGCAGATTTGGCACTGACAAGTCCCAAGGATTATTATCAAGAAGGACAAGGTTCGCTGCTGCAGTTGGTGCTGACACCGGGAGATCCGTTTATTAAACAAAGCAATGAGGCGATCGCCCAACACGTACTTAAGCAAGTTCAGGATTTATTCCCGTCAGCGCGGGAATTAAACATGACTTGGTACAGTGTAGTTAAGCTCGCTCAATCTTTGTATCGCGAAGCACCGGGAATGGATGTTTTCCGCCCTGCTCAAAAAACTCCGATCGCCAATTTCTTTCTAGCAGGAAGTTACACTCAGCAAGACTACATTGATAGTATGGAAGGAGCGACACTTTCAGGTCATCAAGCGGCTAAGGCAATTCTCGAAGCTTACAGTCATTAGTCATTAGTCCTCTCTCGTTTTCTCTCGTTCCCAGGCTCTGCCTGGGAATGCCTATCAGGAGGCTCCGCCTCCAGTATTTAGACAGAAAACGTAGACAGAAAACGCGAGGCAGAGCCTCTAGAAATGCGTTACCAGGCAGAGCCTGGTAACCAGAAATCTAAAATCTAAAATCTAAAATCTAAAATCGCATGACTGATTGGTTAGAACACAGCGTCCAAATAGAAGTAGCAATTCCCATCGAATTAGCGTGGCAACTCTGGTCAGACTTAGAGCAAATGCCGCGCTGGATGAAGTGGATCGAATCAGTTCGCATTCTCGAAGACAACCCGGAATTGTCGCGCTGGAAACTCGCAACTGGCGGGTTAGAATTTAGCTGGCTTTCTCGGATTCTCAAAGTAGTGCCGAATCAGATAATTCAGTGGGAATCAGTAGACGGTTTGCCAAATCGGGGTGCGATCAGATTTTACGATCGCAAAAACAGCAGCATTGTCAAACTGACAGTAGCTTATGGAGTTCCCGGCTGGCTGGCAAAATTGATGGACAATTCATTTCTAGCGCGAGTAGTTGAATCGACTCTTATGGCTGACTTGGAAAGGTTTAAAGAGTATGCTCTGAAAGTGAAAGCGACATCTTAAATTATGAGGACTAAAGTCATGACTACTAACCAGCTTGTAGTAAGGACTTCAGTCATTTAATTTCTAATTTAGGACTTAGGCACCCCAACAAAGAAACCGGGTTTTTGAACCGAGATTGAAAGTTTGAAGCAAATATTTTGCTTCAAAAACCCGGTTTCTGGGCGCCCGTGCGTCCAGGACTATAATTGTAACGCGAGAGTCGATCGGCCTTTTGCCTCAGTATCATAGACATATGCTGCTGATTCCTTCTCGCTTCAGTTATGAGTTACTGTCTAAACCCCGCCTGTCAAAACCCGCAAAATGCCGATAGTACCCAATTCTGCCTGAATTGCGGCTCCAAACTGTTGCTGAGAGAGCGTTACCGCGCCATCAAACCCCTCGGGCGCGGCGGTTTCGGCCGCACTTTTTTAGCAATAGACCAAGACAAACCCTCAAAACCGCGCTGTGCAATTAAACAGTTTTTCCCCCTATCCCAAGGTACCAGCAGCAGCGAGAAAGCAGCAGAATTATTCAACCGAGAAGCGGTGCGGCTGGACGAGTTGGGGAAACACCCGCAAATTCCCGAACTGTTGGCGCACTTTCAGCAGGAACGCTATCAGTATTTGGTACAGGAATTTATAGAAGGTCAGAATTTACAGGAAGAGTTGGCGCGGACTGGGCCTTTCAGCGAAAGTCAGATTCTCAGTCTGCTGAAGGATTTATTGCCAGTATTGCAGTTCGTGCACGATCGCAGTGTAATTCACCGAGATATTAAACCGCCCAATATTATCCGGCGTCGCAGTTCTCAAACTCCGATCATTTATACTTACCCAACATTAACCGGGGAATTAGTTTTAGTTGATTTTGGCGCTGCAAAACTTGTGGAGGGTTTGAGAGAAACCGGTACAGTCATCGGTTCTCCCGAATTCGTCGCGCCCGAACAAATTAGAGGTCAAGCGGTTTATGCCAGTGATTTGTATAGTTTGGGAGTAACTTGCATTTATTTGCTGACTCAAATATCTCCTTTTGATTTGTTCGATATCAATCAAGATGCTTGGGTTTGGCGAGACTTTTTGAAAGTTCCAATTGATCCGAAATTAAGTCGCATCCTCGACAAAATGATCGAACCAAGTCTCAGTCGCCGCTACAAATCTGTAGCTGAGGTATTGAAAGATTTGCAGCCACAGCAGTCGGCGGCGCAGGTTCCGACTCCGGCGCCAAGGGCAATTCCCGTGCCGCAGAGGACGCCTGTGGTGCAGAATGCTGTGCCGCCAACGGTTGCAGGCACAATTATACCTGTGCCACAGATGCAGCGGGTTGTACCCGCACGCGCGCCTACTTGGAGGTGTGTTCATACTCTGGTAGGGCATTCTAATGCTGTCACCTCGGTAGCTTTCAGTCCTGATGGCGCGACTTTAGCTAGCGGCAGTGAGGACAAAACGATTGAGATGTGGAAGTTGGATGCGGGTAAGCGGTGGTACACTCTTACAGGTCATTCTGACTGGGTGACTTGTGTGGCGTTTAGTCCTGATGGCGCGACTTTGGCTAGTGGCGGCCGGGACAAAATGATTAATATTTGGGATTTGAATAAGGGTAAGTGGTGGTACGCTTTGGCTGGTCATTCTGACAGGGTTTCTGCTGTGGCGTTTAGTCGGGATGGTCAGGTTTTGGCTAGCGGCAGTCGGGACAAAACTGTGCAGTTGTGGAATTTGAATAAGGGAAGGCGGATGTCGGCTTTGACTGGTCACGCTGGCGGGGTGGAGGCGGTGGCTTTTAGTCCTGGCGGGGAGTTTTTGGCCAGTGGCAGTCGGGACAAGACTGTGCAGTTGTGGGATTGGCAAAATAATAGATCGATTTGTACTCTGGCCGAGCACGGAGATTGGGTGCGGGCGCTCGTTTTTGCTGCGAACTCCCCCAACTCCCTTGTCGGTCCGACCCCCCCCAGCCCCCCCTTGGTAAGGGGGGGAGTAGGAGAAGGATTGATTTTGGCTACCGGCAGTCGGGATGGTACGGCGAAGCTGTGGCGGGTGGATGCACAGGGGCGAGGGACGCTGCTGCGGAGTATGAGGGACAATTCTGGGGATGTTTTGTGTGTGGGGTTCAGTCCCGATGGTCGGGTTTTGGCAACGGGGAGTCGGGATGGCACGATTTATTTGTGGGATGCGGGTACGGGGGGTTTGCTGGAAATTCTAACCGGCCACGGGGGGGAGGTTTTGTCGGTGGCGTTTAGTGCTGATGGGGGGAGTTTGGCTAGCGGTGCGGGCGATCAAACTGTGAAGATATGGCGGGGGATTGGGGATTAGGGGCGATCGAATATTTATGCTTGACACGGACGCAGAAACCGGGTTTTTTGAGGAAAATACTTGCTTGTAGCCCTTGACCCGGTGAAAAACCCGGTTTCTTTACTCGGAGTCGATAAGTCCTGGAATATTTATGCTTGACATTCGATCGAATGTTCTGCTACATTAGGAATTCGTGAGGACGCATAGCTCAGTTGGTTAGAGCACTACGTTGACATCGTAGGGGTCACTGGTTCGAGTCCAGTTGTGTCCATCAAAATTAACCAGAGTTTATGAGCCCGGTTTCGCTGGGGTAGCTTTTGCTGTGGTGGGATTGAAAGGGCGATCTATCTGGTAGAGTTTGATAGGTCGAGGGATCGCATCCTTAAAATCTTGTGCCTGTGATTCCGGTGTGGTTCAAGAGAATTCATCCACAGGTAGCAAGTAGATTGAAAAAAACCGATTTAAAATCTCCATTCTGTCAAACCATGAAATTTTAAAATATAACAAAAACTAGAAAAGGAGATCGAAAAATGGGTATGCCCTGTGAAGTTAATAGCATTTTAAAACTAAAGCCATCTCAAGGTTATCCTAAAAATTTGAGTATAGGAACACAACATCAAGCATTTAAGGAAGGCTATAGAATTATCCCTGTTGATGTTCCAATTCCCTTAGTTGAGGAAAATTGGCTTGCTCACGCTGATATTGTTATTTGTAAGCTAACCTGGGAAAATAATCAGACGGTTATCATATTTGTAATTGATAGAATATATGACCAACCTTTTCCCGTAAAAAATTTAAGAGTAATTCCAACATGAAAAACTTTTGGAAGCGTCTTAAAAGGGGCATCTCGCTAGAGTCTACATATCTTATAAAAAAAATTATATTCTACAGATTTTTCCTGCTAATTATTTCATTGGTTCAGGTGATTGTTATTAGCTTAGGAGATGTCCAAGCTTTTTTCCTTAGCAAGGATAGCATCATTCCCAAGGAATGGACTTTTTTCAAAAATCCAACGAATGCTAGGGTAATATCTATCATGAGACTGTCCCATAGTTGCTGCATTACTACGTCTTTCTGTGGGATTTCTTAATGAGGCGGATTTGGGTAAAAGGGAAAGAGGGAGAGGCTGCGGAACAATTGCTGTACTCGATTCTTAAACGGCTAGGATGAGCAGTAGATGGAATGTAGGAGTGTTGGAGTGTTCAATTGGGTCCAGAAAACAAACGACAACTCCGGGTGTACTGTTCATTGCCGATCCACCCATAACAAATAACTGGTACTGTGGCATCTAAGCGATGACCCAGAAACATGGCAAGGGAGGCAGGGCCAAAAAACAGATGAATTTCTTTACTGCCAGTACATTGCCAATTTTCAACGATAAGATCCTGATGCCTTTGGTAGCCACATTGGTATGTTCTGGCGAGATGATAGGTCCGAGTCCCGCCACAGGATTTTTTGAAGTTTTAGCTGTTTCACGCCGTCTTTTATTACAGGAGACAGTTTCTCCAATAGAATTCCTTGATAAGCTGAGTGAATATCTAGAGATTGGCGTCGCTCCTAAAGATATGTACAATAAAATTTTTACTTCATCTCATACCAAATGAAAGTATATATAGAAACAATTTGAGATATTGAGGGCGATCGCTAATAGCAGTCGATCGCTCCCAAAAGCTCTTTTTAGAGGTAGTTCAGTTTAAACCAAAGCCGGGAATGGTTTTCCAGTCGGTTGTCTCCGCTTATGGTTTTGAGGTAAAGTTACAATAAAAACACTCTTAATCCGTCATGACGTACTCTAGCAACCTAACAGACTCGGAGTGGGAAAGCCTGGAACCCTTACTACATCAAATATTACCCATTAAAAAGCTAACTCAAATAAAAGAGAAATTTTGGATTGCATAATCCTCATTAAGAATTTTGAGATAACTCTGGTTAATGCGACTACTGCCAAGGTTGATTTTTGTATTATTATTAGGCTGATGCTTAAAAGGCTTGCAGCCTGTTAGATATCAAATGGGTTCTATAAATATTCATCTGTTGAGCTATGGTCGCACTTTTTAACGTGTTCCGTTTAAACTCCACTCATGTTTTTTGATGAAAAAGCTTCCTTATAATTTAAGAGCGAGCAATAAACTATTTTTTTTAGGGACAAATCTCATGATTCTCACAAGAATAATTCAAAGATATCAACAGCAACTATTGACTTCTACTTGGGTAGTATTTTTAGGTTCTTTACTGCTCTCACCTGCTGCTACAGGACAGCCAATTACTCCTGCTCCTGATGGCACCGGAACTGCTGTTACTGACTCAGGAAATCAATTTAATATAAACGGGGGACAGCTCTCAAAAGACGGCACTAATCTGTTTCATAGTTTTCAGCAGTTTGGACTCAAAGAAGGTCAAATTGTTAATTTTATTTCTAATCCGAATATTCGCAATATTTTAGGGCGAGTTGTGGGTGGCGATGCTTCTTATATTAACGGTTTAATTCAAGTAACAGGCGGTAATTCTAACTTATTTTTGATGAATCCAGCGGGGATGGTTTTTGGTTCCAACGCTCAACTGAACGTGCCCTCTTCATTCTTGGCAACGACAGCAACCGGAATCGGATTGGGCAACAATTGGTTTCACGCAGTTGGCGTTAATGATTACGCTATGCTGATAGGAACGCCAAGCACTTTTTATTTTGGTACAGCTCAGCCAGGGGCGATCGCAAATTTCGGTCAACTGCGCGTACCTAACGGGCAAACGCTAGCTTTAATAGGCGGAACAGTTTTCAGCCCCGGTACTTTGTCAGCACCGTCCGGCCAAATTGCGATCGCATCGGTGCCAGGAGAAAACTTAGTCCGCATTTCTCAAGCAGGGCATCTTCTGAGTTTAGAAATTTCCCCCTCTTCTAATCCCAACTCTGCCTCTGTGGCATTGAGTCCCCTCACCCTGTCCCAACTGCTAACAGGGGGTAGCCGCAATGCTACAGGCGTTACAGTTAACAGCGACGGAAGTGTACAGCTCACAAATTCAGACTTGCGGGTAGAAGCTGGCGATGTGGCGATCGCCGATACTCAGGCAACAGGTGCGAACCAAAAAATAGCAGTGTCTGCTCAAACGGCTACAGTGTCAGCCGCGCGTAACCTGACCCTAGCAAACAGGCAACTACAAACAACTGGTGACTTGAAATTGCAAGCGGGGGAAGCTGTCCGCATTCGCGACAGCGCGGCTAACTCTTTTGTTACTAATGCGGGTGGAAACCTAGCCGTACAGGGCGATCGCCAAATAGACATCCAGGCGCGCAATCACTCCCAAAGCTTACTGAGCGCTGACGGCCGCATCACACTTACCAGCAACGGTACTGTATCCAGCGATGCCTTCTTCAGAGCTGGCAGCGATTTCTCAATTGCCACACTTCAAGGTAGCCCCGGCAACTTCGCAAGCTCAGGCGGTTCTACGATCGTCTCAGGCGGAAACGTCTCTTTTGGTAATTACGCAGGCGCTTCTCTGGGAGTGCAAGCAAAAGGCACGATCGCATCCGGTGATATCGCTATCAGCAGTTCCGCATCTAGCAGCGCTCAACCGCAGTTGGTTTTAACGGCTGGCAACGTACCCACTGCCCTCAGTGGAAACAGCACTCTAGCACCCGCCAGTTCTTCACCTGCCAACATTCAAGTTGGCAATATCGCGATCGCAGGTTCAGTTTTTTTAGGCGCTGCAAACAGCATTCAAGCAGCATCCATTACTTCAAATGGCGGAGATCTCGCGCTCGTAGCGTCCGGGGATATCGCAGCCGGAAACCTGGATACTTCAACTTTAACGGGCAATGCCGGCCAAATTACCCTCTACAGCACAGGGGGAAGCATCAATACGAGCGCTAGCAGCTTGAACGCTTCCTCAATCACGGGTAACGGTGGGTCAATTTTACTGTATGGGGCAAACGCGATCGCCACCGGTGAAACTACAACCTCTAGCTTCATTGGAAACGGAGGCGGCGTCACCTTTTATTCAGAAGGCAAAATCAGTACGGGCAACATCAACACTAGCGGAATCAAGGCAGGTGAGATCAGCTTCCTTAGCAATCCCCCAAATCCTTCGCTGGAGTTGGCTCCCCCGCAGCCACCGGTCATACCTCTCCCGCCGCCAAGGATCACACCTACCCCGCTGCCACCAGAACCACCAGGGATCATACCAGAACCACCAGCGATCATATCTCCCCCGATAGCATCAGAAGCACCAACAGTAGCACCATCGCTGCCACCAGAACCACCAGTGGTCATAGCTTCCCCGGTGCCATCAGAACCACCAGCACCACCTGGCATTCAGTTCCCTGAACTCGCACCTCTAAACAATGGCTTAGCAAGCCTGACACCGAGTGCCATTCAGTGCTTAACTGAGGAACAATTACTGGGGCAGCAGGCAGGACGCCAAACTGCGCCAAAAGACTACAATAAAGCGATCGCCTGCTACCAGCAGAATTTAGAGCTGGCGAGACTCTCCCGCGATGACGCTAGGGAAGGCTACGCGCTCAACAATCTAGGCGCAACTTACTACGCAATCGGAGATTATGAAAAAGCAATTTCTTACCAGCAGCAGCGCTTAGCACAAGCGGAATCCAGGGCCGATTTATTGGGAAAGGGACAAGCTTTTATTGGTTTGGGAGCTGCTTACGGCGCGATTGGCAATTATAAAAAAGCAATCGAATACTACGAGCAAAGTTTGGAAGTAGCGCACTCCCTAAAATCGGCTGATTTAGAAGCGAGTATCCTAAGAAATTTGGGATTAGTTTACTACGCCAAAAAAGAGTATACAAGGGCAGTAGAATATCAAGAGCAAAGTTTAGCGATCGCTAAACAGCAGCGCGATCGCCGAGGCGAAGCCCTTGCTTTGAGTAATTTAGGATTAGTACACTATTCCCTGACTAATTATGCCCAAGCAATTGATGAGCAGAAACAAAGTTTAGCGATCGCCTTAGAACTGCGCGATCGTTTCGTTCAAGGTCGCGCTTTAGAAAATTTAGGAATTGCTTACTATGCTGTCAAAAATTATCGTCAAGCGATTGAGTCTTACCAACAGAGTTTAGCCATTGCCAGAGAACAGAGCGATCGCCACGCCCAAGGCCGCGCACTCAGCAATTTAGGTGACGCTTTCTACAAAGCGAAGCAACCAGCAGAAGCTATCAAAGCTTTATTTTCAGCCATTGAAATTTGGGAATCTCTGCGGTCAAATTTAAACAATAACGACCTCAATTTAATTTCATTTTTTGACACCCAAGAAACAAGTTATAGTATGTTACAAGAAGTGCTTGCTAATCAAAATCAGCCTAACGAAGCGCTAGAAATAGCAGAGCGTGGACGGGCGCAAGCTTTTGTGAGATTATTGACCAGCCGTTTTTCTTCCCAGTCAGCACAGGCTACCCTAAAGTCATCGGAAAAGCAAATAAAACCGATCAACATTCCGGAAATCCAGCAAATTGCTAAAGAACACAATTCCACTTTAGTTTCTTACTCGATTATCAAAGAAGATGTAGAAGCTGATGGTCAAAGAAAGCTGCAAGATTCAGAACTTTATATCTGGGTAACGCAGCCGACCGGACAAATTGAATTCCGTCGCATCAGCTTGAAAGGTTTGGCTGAGAAAGAAACTTTATTAAAAACATTGATTACTAAAAGTCGCTGTTTTACTCCCAATTGCGTGAGAAACAAGCAGCGCTCCCAACCAGCTACAAATCTAACCCGAACCATACCTATTATTGAGCAACGATTTTTAGATTCGTCATTGCAAGAGCTTTATCAACTACTCATAGAACCAATTGCTGACCTTCTACCTCTAGATCCAACATCGCGAATTATCTTTATTCCTCATGAATCTTTGTTCTTGGTTCCCTTTGCAGCGTTGCAAGATTCTTCGGGAAAATACTTGATAGAAAAACATACAATTTTAACAGCGCCTTCAATTCAAGTGCTGTCTTTAACAAAGAAACAACAACAGCTTACTTCAGGAAAAGGTGCGATCGTCGTTGGCAATCCTACCATGCCCAGTGTTGGCTTTAATACGAACCAACCTCCTCAAAAACTAGAATCACTCCCACACTCTGAAACCGAAGCGATCGCGATCGCTCAGCTTTTGAATGCTGAGCCCCTCACAGGCGACAAAGCGACAAAAGTAGCAGTTTTACAGCAAATAGAGCAAGCGCGCATCGTGCATTTAGCTACTCACGGCATCCTGGATGACATAGAGGGATTGGGGGTTCCTGGATTCATCGCACTTGCCCCAAGCAAGGGTGACAGTGGCTTGCTCACTGCTAGCGAAATTTTCAATTTGAGGTTGAATGCCGAACTCGTCGTTTTGAGTGCTTGCAATACGGGTCGCGGTCGTATTACAGGTGATGGCGTCATTGGTTTATCACGCTCGTTTATTGCAGCAGGCGTTCCAAGTGTTGTAGTTTCTCTGTGGTCAGTAGCCGACGAATCAACAGCCGACTTGATGGCGGAATTTTATCGGCAGATGCAGCTAACGCCTGATATTGCCCAAGCGCTGCGGAAGGCAATGCTGGTGACACTCGTCAAACATCCTAATCCTGTAGATTGGGCCGCTTTTACCCTCATTGGCGAAGCAGAGAAACGTTAACGCGGAAAAACTGATTTCCTGTCGTCAAGAGACCTAATATCTGCTCTTCCGTACTTAGTGTGCCAAATTATCATTTTTCTCGTGTCCTACACCCCAAATTCCGCCCTTTGGCTGTCACATTGAGATAATTTTGACCAAGCCATGAGGTTTGTATCAATTTTAAGGGAATTCTAATTCGCTCCCTGGTCAAAGGTCGAATTCAAGTAGCTGATGAACTCTCCATAGTCTCGTAAGCAGAAAGCTCGTTGAGAACTCCACACTCTACAACAGCTTTCCATTGGGAAAGTTTAGACAAGTCACTGTTATAGCGATCGTCCTCTACAAGCATAGGTTTTTGTATAATGCACTTTTGGCACAGGCGATTAACGTTCGCAACTTCATCACCATCATGACAGATAGCATCCAGCATCTCATCGAGCCACACATTCAAGATTTAGGTGGATTCCAAGCCCGCCGCCTGCTTCCCTCAGACGTTCTAGCACTGGTAGGCCCATTCATCTTTTTTGACCATCTCGGCCCAGCCGTGTTTCCACCCGGTCGGGGCGTGGATGTCAGACCGCATCCACACATCAACTTAGCAACCGTCACCTACCTGTTTGAAGGCGTTTTGGTGCATCGTGATAGTGTCGGCAGCGTTCAAGAAATCCGTCCAGGCGCGGTGAATTGGATGACAGCAGGGCGAGGCATTGTCCACTCTGAACGCACCCCTGACGACGAGCGCAACAAAGAAGCCATCCTGCATGGGATCCAAACCTGGATAGCACTTCCCGATGAACACGAAGAAACCGACCCTTGGTTTCGGCATCATCCAGCAACTGATCTGCCTGCTTGGGAAGATACAGGAGTTTCGTTCACCCTGATTGCGGGTGAGGCCTATGGTCGCACTTCCCCAGTTCAAACATTTTCACCCATGATTTATCTGGATGCACAACTAACTCCTGGCAACCAATTTACCTTACCGGGCGATTACAGCGAACAGGCGGTTTACAGCGTAACAGAAGGACTTGTTATTGATGGGATGCCTCTGGAACAACATCGATTGGCGGTTCTAAATTCAGGCACATCGGTAAACATTTCTGCTTCAGGCACGGCTCGCTGTATTGTGATTGGCGGTGAACCTGTTGGTGAGCGGCATAAGTGGTGGAATTTTGTTTCGAGTCGGCTCTCGCGCATTGAGCAAGCCAAACTCGATTGGACAGAGGGAAGGTTTGCTCAGGTTCCTCAAGAGACAGAATTTATCCCACTGCCAGAAGAGTCGCCTTTAAAAGCAGAACAGCCGTTGTGAATAGCCCCAGCCTTCTAAATTAAGGAACTGTTTTTTGATTAAGAACCCAGTCTTTTCTCCTCCACTCTTAGCGGATATTATAGCTAAACCTTTGATGCCGTTTAAAGGAATAGGCGATTCGCTATCTTGAAGACTTAGACGCTCGGAAAGCTGCTCCAAATCTTGTAGCGCTCGCTAACTTTATCCAGTTTGATGAACCTGTCACAAGTCCTTATAGTTCGGTGACGATGCGTAACTGCTGCGGAATTTAGTCAGGAGCGATCGGCTTGTGCGATCGCATCCAACTCTATATCACGATCGCACTTTGGGTTTTATCTCATACACATCTTGCAGCAGGGCCTTGACGTTGATCCATGCTCCATACTCAGTTAGCCAGGCCAGTGCAAAGATGGAAGGGTTGTTTGCGTACAAGGTGCAGCGCTCGCCTTCGGGGAGTTTGGGGGGAACGAAGGAGGTGGAACGCATGAGCGAGGGACTTCAATGCCCCTGGACTCACGATTGGGTATTTTGCTGGCGAAGTGCACATCGACTGCATTTACTGGAAGCGGGCTTTGTAAGCGTTGCTGAATTCACTACGGTTTCAGGACAGTTGTAGGTGGTTTTTCGCTCAGCTTTCCCAAATAAAAAATACCGAGAGCAAGTGTAGCTCCCGGTATCAACTTTGCCAGTTCCGTTGTTGTTAAGTAAATCCAATTAGGCTCAATTTGGGAAAATTTGCCTCACTCGATTAAGCACAGTCGATCGTTATTGGTTAGCCTGTTCCAAAGCTGGAGTCGTGGAAGCTTCAGCAATTTGGGCTAAATTAATCTTGACGACTTTATTGCGAGCTTCAGTTACTTTGGGTAGAGTTAGCATTAGAATGCCATCTTTGTATTCAGCTTGCACAGAGTCGTTTTGAATGTGTACGGGCAAGGTAAGCACCCGGTGGAATTTGCCATAACGGAATTCAGAGCGGACGTAGCCAGATTTTTCGTCTGTGTTTTCGTAGCGACGTTCGCCAGAGATAGAAATTGCTTCGCGAGTGACTTGAACGTCAATGTCTTTGGGGTCAATTCCAGGCAGTTGCGCTTTTAATACGAAGTTGTCCCCAGCATCAACCAATTCCAGAGCGGGCATCCAAGCGGCTTCTGAGTTATTTCTCGTTGCTGTCCGTTGGTCAAAAACTTTATCGAGTTGCTCGCGGAGGGTTTCAATTTCTGTGAAGGGTTGCCAATAGCGCATCAACATAATGTGTCACCTCAAAGATTGGTAAAGCTTTATAAGGAAAGTTTGGGTTGAAGCTCATTGCTTACAGTTATTATGATGCCGCTTCCTAAGTGGGAGGAACAGTCAGGAGAACCCAACCCAGGTGGTCGTATTTGCCAGAATAAGTGTGAAAAAGTCAGGGGCAATTGGCATTGAAGAAAACCGTACAAAGCTATTCCTAGAAACCGAAAAGGTTGTGGCAATACCATGATGACCCTACCGAGCGAACTCTGCACGGCGCGAGCGTCGGGGGAAGTATCGCTGGTGTTAACCGTACCAAAAACGCGGTGTGGGTGATGATGTGTAGCAGGGCACTTGATGAGTGGGAAAAATAAAATAAAATAAAATACTAAGTGAATCTGACTTAATTTACTACACTTCATGGTCGGCGATCGCTTCCCTTCCCCAAAATACGGCCACCAGAATATCGGCACTAATTGCCAAGGTCCCCCGTCTGTTGTGCCTAACATAGAGGTAGAGTTAGGCACAACAGCGTTAGTCCAAGCCTCACTCAGATTGACTCATCTAGCCAGGAAACCTCGGCTTCTAGCTTGTCACAACACTGGCGCACTAGACGCAAACCCGCATCTAATGGAAGTCGATCGCTTGTTGGGGGAAATTCTTGCAATATTTCGGCTTCTATCGTCTGATAGCGATCCAGGTCTTTGATCAGTAGTGTCAGAAAATTTGCTTTTTCACCAGCATCTCCCATAGCAAATTGCAAAATTGAATCGACGTAAACCTTAACCTTGGGATTTTTGACTCCCTCTGTAGCTGAGGCATAGAGTAATTCACCATTGAGATATGCAAAATCTGGTACATATAGGCGATCGCCTACTAATTCAAATATCTGCATTCCTTTAGCTGGTCTTACTGTTAAGTTCTCGCGTCTGACTCGATTAGCCGCATTTTCTAGCAAGATAATTACAGCTAAAATTACGCTGGGATAGTTACTGTCTATACATCTCACTTCCACTGTGCCGTGATTGTTGAGTCGAATTGGATTCCACGCTGACTTGAGTAAGCTTCCTCCGGCTTCTTTGAACAGGTGAGGTTCAATTCCAGCTTTTTCCATCGCTTGCAACCAAAAATAGTAACGAGCAAATTGCTGCTCAACTAAATCCTCCACTGTCTCGCCATAAGGCATGAGTCCGCCCACAGACTGTAAATTAGTGTAAACTCCTTCCCAACCAAAGGTTTTGCTACCTCGATAACGAATTGTGTGGGCCGCCAGTCCGCTCGCTTGTCCTTCATAAAAAGGGCAAGCCCGTGTCAGGGAAATAAGTGCTGAGTCGCAAGCAGTAGCTAAATTGTAGATATTTAGTAGCTCTTCTCGCTCTGCTGATGTGGAATTGTAAGAGACTCCAACACGAGGGTCAATTACCCCAGGCGGGACTTCCAAATGCAGATGTGTACCTGTACATTTTCCGGCGTGCAAAAATTTATCATAGCCAACAGTCCGGGCTTGGATATGGTAATTGGGGCGATCGCGCATCACTGGCATAGTATGCAAGGGATAGCTAGACAGAGGATAGAGGCGTAAATTCATCTGTCGCGCCACAGCCAGCGCCAATTTGAGATTGTTGAGGTATTTTCTGGCTAATTCTGTACCCGTGTAGGCTGGTGGTGTGTTAATCTCCACTATACTCTTGACGAACTCCGCCACAAAGTAATCGGGGTTTAAGCCTTGGGCTTGCGCCATTAAGTGACAACCCTGCAAAAACTCATCAGCGCGTGAGCTCAGATAACCAGCCTCATCTACTAAAAAAAACTCTTGCTCAAGTCCGATACGACGCTTGACTACATCCATATGGTTAATAAATCCTGTGATGAAAAAATCTAGGTTTGGAGAGTGGTCAGAGTGTATTGCATCCAATTGAGAAGGGCTATGATAGCCATTGTTCTTGAGCGGGCCTGCGTTGAGTAAAATCCAGTCGTTTTGTTACCCGAACCCAGTCCTTGGACTCCTAGCTTATCCAAAATGGTTACCAGCGCGTCTGAAGAGCAACTAAATTTAATGTCAGGTGTTTCCCTACTTGTAAGCGTACATTTATCAAGAACTTCACTATTTATTATTCAGTGTTTTAGCTCAACGAGAAATCGATAAAGTTGTTATGTGTATGTATATTTATATTGCGGTGAGCTACACAAACACAATTAGTTGCTTTTGTCAATATACTAAATTGGTTAATTAATCCCCTAACTAGAATCTCAGGTTGGTTCCAACAGGTGCGATGACGAATTACAGATACTCGCGTCAGCAGCCGTTTAACCTCTGTAGTTCCAGTTGAATCTCAATAACTTCCAAGTGGAGAGCGGTTCAATTCATCTTTATAGAAACGCCAATCAGGAAGGAATCGGTTCATTAACATTGTGAATCGCTCGTTATGATGCCGTTCTAAAAGATGCGTCATTTCATGGACGACGACATATTCTAGACAATTAGGAGCTTTCTTGGCTAATTCCAGGTTCAACCAGATGCGTTTCGCTTCAATGTTGCAGGTGCCCCATTTGGTTCTCATCTGCTTCACTCCCCAATCATTTACCTGAACGTCTAGAATTGCTGCCCACTTTTCGATTAATGGAGGAATTGCTTTTTTTAACTGCTGTCGATACCAATTCATCATGACTTTTTGCCTTTGGGCTTCGTCGCTTCCTTCCCTAACGTAAAGGTCGATATAGGTGTTGTTTCTTACTTGTACCTTACTCTTACCTTGGTGATATATAACATTTAGTAAATAGCGTTTGCCTTGGCAATAGTGGCTTTCACCAGAGACACATTCTCTTTTTGATTGCCGTTCTTGCGCTTGGAAATTTGCCTGATGCTTTTTGATCCAAGATATTTTTGAGATAGCAAATAAACGTACAGCTTCATCATTCACTCTCAGAGGTACAGCAATCCGAACTCGACCATCGGGAGGATATATCCCAAGATGGATGTTTTTAATATCTTTTCTATCAACATCAATGACTAGATCGCTGACGCTTATCTGATACATCCTAATAGTCGCTTTGATTCTTCACTATCTCAAAAATTATATCTACTTTTTCGGGGGAGTCAAGGTGTTTTTTGATGGCGCTTTTTACTTCGCGCTCCTTGATTCTATTGCCGCGCCAAGCATCCTTTTTGGTTTGGCGAATTTCATTGTCGATCGCCAATGCCAGATCCTCATTTTGCTCTAGGTTATCGTATAACGCTCGTTTGGCGGGAGAGTCCAGAGATGGAGGATACTCGGTTGAGGTTGCAGGTTGGGTAACTTGTCGGCTGAGAGTGACAATTTTATTCAAGTAGTCTTCATACTCCTGACCTGCTGTTTTGCGTTCTTGAATCAGTTTATCCAAGAGTTCCGACATTGTGCCGAAATACTTGGGGTTGGTGGGACGTTGGTCGATGATAACTTTGCGTAGGTTGTTCTCAATGGTTTCAGCAACGGCTTCTGGGTTTTGTCTGATGCCTTTGGGTAGGGTATTGACTGCATCCTTGCCGCGATCGACAATTAACTGAATCAGCGTCATGTCCTCAAAGGTGGAAAGCACTTCGCTCTCTTCTGCACCAATGTAGCTATCGATCAGGTGGCGCATCGCGGGCTCATAGGCTTTCAGGTCAATTGCATCTCCACTAGCAAGTTTGACTTCGGCGCGAATCTGTTCGTAATATTTGACTTCCTGCTTAATGGTTTCAATTTCAGCAGAAGAATAGCCAGCTTCTGGCATATCGTTTGCTAAGTTAGCGTAAGCTCGAACTAGAGAAGCGGTGAGTTTGTAGAGGCTAACTCGCTTTTGTTCCTGTTCTTTTACTAAATCTGGGTCTTCGGTGTTGGAACCACAGAAATAACGGATGTAGGCCAGGGTATTTTTTGGCGGTTCTACAGGTTCGCACAGGGCTTTGATGCTTTCTCTGGCAGTTTCTAAACGTTCGACTCCCTTTTCCAGGCGATCGCTCAACAACCCCTCCACATCGCCTCGATCGTAGTCCTCAAATGCTTCGGCGGTGTAGTCGAGAACGGATTTCTCCAGGCTGTTGAACAAATCCTTGTAATCGATAATATAACCATACTCTTTATCGTCACCATCGAGTCGATTAACGCGACAAATCGCCTGAAATAATCCATGATCTCGCATGGTTTTATCTATGTAGAGATAGGTGGTGGGGGGCGCATCGAAACCAGTCAGCAGCTTATCCACCACAATCAGCAGCTTCATCTGGGCGGGTTCATCAACAAATTTCTTTTTGACTTCCTCCTCAAAGGCTTCGGGGGTTTTACCGTTCAACATTTTTTGGTAAATCTCATACTGGCGCAGCTTTTCGGTGTATTCATCTGTGCCAGTGGTTTCGCCTTTAATGCTTTGGAGAGAGCCATCATAGGAAGTGACGATCGCGCATTTTTTGAAGCCGCGATTCTGGAATAACTCATAATATTTGCAGGCTTGGTAAATGCTGCCTGCCACCAACAGAGCATTGCCCCGATTGCTTTGGAGACGGTCTTTGGTTTCAAAGTCTAATAGGATATCGCTGACAATTTTTTCTAGTCTGGATGTCGAACTCAAAACCTTTTGTAAGGTACCCCAGCGCTGTTTTAGTTGAATCTTGGCTTGTTCAGTTAAGCCTCTAGTTTTCGCTTCAAACCACTGGTCGATTTTGGTTTCGGAAGTGATGAATTGATCGACATTGCGGGCTTCGTAGCGTAAATCGAGAACTACTTTATCGGCTACGGCTTCATGAAATTTATAGGTATGAATGTAACCGCCAAAGACCTCAATGCTATTCTGTTTATCCTTTTTGAGTAACGGCGTACCTGTGAAACCTACGAACACAGAATTGGGCAGAATTTCCTTCATGGCATCGTGCAGCTTGCCTGATTGGGTGCGGTGGCATTCATCTACAAACGCATAGATATCGCCTTTGGGGGCGAAGTCTTGGGGGAGGCTGCGCTTGAGGTCTGCAATGTAGCTGTCGTAGTCTGCGTCACTGATTTTATCTTTGTCTTTTTTGCCGAATTTATGAATTAAAGAACAGAGTAGCCAGGGGTTTGTGCGATCGAGCTTGTCGATCAGGTCGCTGCCGTTTTTGGTGCGATCGATGTTTTCGTTAACGCCTTTAAAAACCTTCTCAATCTGCTTGTCTAGTTCATCGCGATCGGTCACGATCAGGACACGGGCATCGGTGATGTTTTCGCGAATCCATTTGGTCAGCCACACCATTGTCAGACTTTTGCCACTGCCTTGGGTGTGCCAGATGATGCCGCCCTTCCGTTGTTGCAGAAAGGTTTGAGCGGCTTTTACACCAAAATACTGGTTATGACGGCAAACTTTTTTGATGCCGCGATCGAACACAATGAAATCGTGGATTAATTCGAGAAATCGTTGTTTTTCGCAAAGCTGCAGCAGAGTGCGATCGAGTGCGTGGTTGGCAATCCCGCAGTCTAAACTGGATAAATATTTGTTTTCTTTAAGGTCTGTTTGAGGATTATAGTCTGGGTTTTCTTCTTTCCAGGTGAGATAATATTTTTCGGGGGTTGCGATCGTACCGTAGCGTAAGCCTTGAGTGTTATTACCTGCCATAACAAACTGCATGGTGGCAAAGAAGGATTTGATAAATCTTGAGGTTTGGTTATCGAGGTTTTGGCGGATGCCTTCGGAAACGGAGATAGTGCTGCGTTTGAGTTCTAATACACCCAAGGCGATGCCGTTGACATACAGCACCACATCCGGGCGTTTGGGATTTTCGCCTTTAACTGTGACCTCTTCGGCAATTGCAAAGTCGTTTTCTAAGGGGTTTTTCCAATTAATCAGCCAAACGGTTTGGGTGTTTTCGCCGACTTCTTCCCGCACTTTGACCCCATAGCGTAACAGGCTGTAAACGGCTTTGTTGATGTCGTAGAGGCTTTTACTTTGGTCGTCTGCGACTTTTTTGAGTTCGTACAAAGCTTTGTTAATCAGGCTTTCGCTGTAGCTTTGTTTGTCGCGCAAAAAGTTGGTGAGGATCTCGGTTTCAATATGGCTATTATTGGGGCGGTATTGCCAGTTGCCCAGATAGCCATAGCCCAACTGCTGCTGAAACAGTTGCACCACACGATTTTGGGTTAAGCGTTCCTTTTCTCCGACTTGACTCATACCAGCCGTGTCCTCCCAGTGAGAAGTTCTTGCATCATACCCTGTTTGATGGCTTTGTATTTATCGCGTTTTTGCTCTAAGGCTTCGATTTCTGCGTCTATGTCGCTGAGGATTTGGGCGATCGCCTTTTGTTCGTCAAACGAAGGTAAAGGAATTTTAAGGTTTTTAATATCACGACTATTAACTGCTGGGTAATTTGAACCTACAAGTAATGTATATAATTGCTGCTCTATAACATTGGCAAAAAAATGATAGTAGATATACTCTGCACAAATTTCTGAAGGATTACATCTAACCACAGCAAAGCCCGTAGAGCATATAAAATCCTCCATCTCAAACCTAACAAAAAAATGGGATTTTAGATTGGGTCGAACTGTAGCAACCAGAATGTCATTTTTTCGGACTCTTCGTCTAGCCCTGGAAGGTGCACAAGAAAATATGCAATGACAAAAATTTTTTAATTTTCCTTGCTCCACATCTTCAAGTGAGATGTAATTAAAAGAATAATTGGGACTTGTATCACTTTTAAGATTATCTGAATCAATCTCTACAATTTCTTCTAACCTCTTCTCTTCCCACTCGCCACTAAAACCGGGTAGACGTTTTTTGCCCGTGAGAAGTTGCTGCATTGCGCCTTGCTTGATATTGCGCTTTTTGGTGATGAGGCGATCGAGTTCTGCGATCGCGACATCGGCATCACTGAGGGCTTGTGCGATCGCTTTTTGTTCAGGGAGAGGGGGAAGAGGGATTTCTAATTGCTTAAAATCATTAAGATTTAAATGGCCAACAGTTGAGCCGACTGTCTCACCAAGTAATCTTTTTTGGGTTCCTTGGAATCTCAGAATATATAAAAAAAATCTAGAATTTAGCTTATTTTTTATAGGTTGTAAAACAATTATACTTTCATAAATACTAAAGTTTTTTTCTGTGTCTACTAAGGCACATACTCCAAGACTTCCTGATTTACTGACTAAAATATCGCCTAATTTTGCTTTTCTATATTTTGTAAGCTGTTTATGTTGTTGATTTGAAATAAATAAAGCATTTTGGAAAGAAAGTCTTCCATTGGAGATGTCAGTAGCTCTGATTAGTGGTACTCCTCCATGATTAACATAGTCAACTTTTGAAGTTAATCCTAGAAAAATCTCTTGACAATATTTAGTTATACCTTCAACTCCCCAATCTTCAGGAATCATCCCTATCTCAGTCTGTTTGTAACCCTCTGGTATTCTCATCTCCATTACCACACCAACCCCATCCTCTGCAAATGCCCCTCAACCTTAGCCGTCAACGCCTCAACCTTACTCGTCAACTGCGGCAAAGGCGTATCATACCGTTCCGCCAACTCCTGAATTCGCAGCGTCAACCGTTGCGAAATCCGCTCCATCTCTGAATTTATCGCTTGTTGCAGCCTCACCATCCACTTATCATTTACTACAAGCGTTTTAATCTCGTCCTGCGTTAGATCTCCATATTTTGTTAACACATATTTATCCAAAAATTGAGTCAATAATTTAATTTCTTTACTAACTTCCGCCTCTTGCTCAATCAGTTTTAAATAAGGCTTTAACACCTTTAACTCATCGTTAAACGTTGCATCATTCTTGATTGTCTTAATGCGATCACTTACATTTGCTTTCGTAATTTTGCCACTATCATTAGTAACTTCTTCCAGCAAACCCTCCTCGCCACCGTGTTCTTCTTGCAGTTCCTCCTGCTGGCGAACAATGTCATCTCTTTTCGCTTCCAATTTTTCAATCGCCGCCTGTTCAGCTTTAAAATAGCGGTTAATCATCAACTCCTTCGGAATCAGTTCGCAGATATAATCTGTAACTGCACCTTTTTTATTAGTCACTGCTTTCAGTTCAGCCTTCCAGCCATCTTCAACCAGAATATAAACATCATCCTTCATACTCTCCACCCAATAAGTCATTAGGTGCTGATAAACCTCGTATTTATCAATTAGACTTTTGCCGGTAAAAGCTTGCAACAAATCTTCTGAAAGACTGTAAATAATATCCTTGGGATGATGTCCGGGTTGGATATCTTTGAGCCCAGGTGTATTTTTTGCTTGCCACCCTTCAAAAACCGCCTGAATTTCTTGCCCATAGCTAATAAATTCTGGATAGTAAAAAATGCAGGCTTTGACCTCCTTTATGGAGATTTTTAGCTTAAAATATCCAGGTCGCTCTGCTATTTCAAATAGCTTCTGCTTTAGCGTCGGATACACCTGCCAATACTCACTCAACGCCTCAACGTCTCGCTTGGGAATTCCTCCCAACAGATGCGCCTCAATATCCTGAATATCTTCCTCTTCCTGGCTGTCGATGTAGCGGGGAATATTCAGGTTGTAATCGTTTTTGGGGTCGGCAATTTCCTCAAATGGCACAAAGCGGGAATACTTCGGAATCTCTAACTGCCGATTAAACACATCAACAATTTTGTGAATATCCTGATCCCGCAATCGGTTCTTATTGCCATCTTTGACAAAACTTTTGCTGGCATCAATCATAAAAACGCCGTGATGCTCCTCGGCATTTTCCTTGTCCAGCACGATGATGCAAGCAGGAATCCCCGTTCCATAAAATAGGTTGGGCGGCAAGCCAATAATGCCTTTAATCACTCCCTTGCAAATCAGATTCTTGCGGATCTCTGCTTCGGCATTCCCCCGAAATAGAACCCCGTGAGGCAGAATAATCGCCCCCTTACCCTTACTTTTTAGCGATCGCAGCAGATGCAGCAAAAAAGCATAGTCGCCATTTTTCGCCGGAGGGATGCCATCCTCAAAGCGCTTAAATTCGTCTTGAACCGGGTTAAATCCATTACTCCAAGCTTTTGAAGAAAAAGGCGGATTAGCAACAGCAAAATCAAATTGTTTCAGACTCCCATCCGCTTCTCTAAACAGTGGGTCTGCCAACGTATTCCCTTGTAAAATATCTGCCGTAGGATGCGCGTGCAGAATCATGTTCATCTTAGCCAAGGCGCGAGTAGCGTTGTCCATCTCCTGCCCATAGATAGTTAACCCCCGTGCAGCTTCATCCGCCGCCTTCAGCAACAAAGAACCGCTGCCACAAGTCGGGTCATAAATTGTCTGATCCTGGCTTTCGGCAGTATTGACCCCAATCACCTTAGAAATAATCCGAGACACTTCCGCCGGAGTATAAAACTGCCCTTTGCTTTTCCCTGACTGAGTGGCAAAGTTCCGCATCAGGTACTCGTAGGCATCCCCTAACAAATCGTCCCCATCTGCCCGATTTTTACTAAAATTCAGGTTCGGATCATTAAAGATAGCTACCAAGTTAGAGAGCCGATCCTGCATCTCCTTACCTTTGCCCAACTTATCAGCATCATTGAAATCAGCAACATCAATAACGCCCTTCAGGTCATTCGCTTCCGCAAGTTTGGCAATAATTTTATTGATTTTGTCCCCAATTTCTTTGTCGCCTTTGAGCGCCACAATGTCCTGAAAGCTTCCCCCCTGCGGGACTTCAATCAGGGCATCCTCTACCCCTGCATAGCGGTCAGAAACATATTTAATGAACAATAACGCCAGTACATAGTCTTTGTATTGCGAGGCATCCATCCCACCCCGCAACTCATCACAGCTTTTCCATAACGAACTATAAAGTTCACTTTTTTTAAGTGCCATCTTGTGCCGCCTTGTACAGCGCGTTCTAACACTGTCTGCTAGACAGTGTTAGAACGCAATTAATTATTTTACCTGGAAACGCCACCAGCCCGCAAAGAACCAGTAATATTTCACAAAATCCCAATTTATTCACTGACCAAATCGTCTTTTTGCCTAAAGCGTAAAGGCTTTTGGTATGTTTTTATTTCAGCAAAAGATGTAAAACATCTTTGGCATTGCCCTTCAACCCATAAAGCTGGAATTTTGAATCTTGCCCCACAGTTAGGACATTCTGACAGCGTAACTGCTGCCGTAGCTTGCGGGGCGGAACGCCATCGCACCCCGTTGCTGAGGTAAGCGAAGCCGCGTCGATTGCAGTGTTCAAATCGCTTTGAACAGCCGAAGCTACCGCGGGAGACTGGTAGCCGCGTCCTTGATTTTCTTGGCGAACTCACCAGCGATCGATAGTCGAGCCAGTAGGGATTGCAACTGCTGCAGTTCGATCGGAGTCAGTTCGGCCCTTCCGGGCGGCTCGGCGTGTCCGTTTTGGCAGACTTCCTTAAGGATTTTTGCTATCGGTGCGGCAAATTCTCGATCGGATGCGGAGATTGCGGCACGGATGAACTCAAGGCACTCGGGGTGGGGGTCAGGGTCGGTACGGACGATCGAGCCTGTTGCTTGGTTTCTAGCCTGGTTCCCTCATCACCTCGGCGGCTGGGAAATAATCGTGCAAAATATTGCTAATTTTCTTGTCAAAGCGGACGTAGAACTCTAAGCCTTTTGTCCCAAAGCATTCGGCAATTACGCAAGCCCTTCACGCCACGGTATCGAGGACTATCACTCCGAGCCATTACTACCCGATGCCAGTTTTTATCTCAGGTTTCTGTTTTTCTGTGTGCTTAGCGATCGGCTGCACTTGCTTTCGTGTTGACATTTTCCGAAGAGTTGACACCAATTATTGACAGTGAAGCAAGTGGAGCGGGAGACGGGGCTAAATTTCTTCTCTAATGTGTCGCCATAGGTTCAGCAAGCCATTGAGAATAAAGTTGACACTCAATAACGCGCAAAGCCGATACCCGTAGACTTATCATAACCTCAGCTTATTACCCGCATCAGTTTAACTGTCGCTAGACCCCTTTACAAACATTAAGGATACCGTTAATAATATAAACATCATCCGAACATTGACAACCAAATACAGCAATCATAAACAAATGACAACCACTTTACAACAGCGCGAAAGCGCCAATTTGTGGGAACAGTTTTGTAACTGGGTAACATCCACCGACAATCGCATTTATGTAGGTTGGTTCGGCGTCTTGATGATTCCTACCTTGCTAACTGCAACCATTTGCTACATCATCGCCTTCATCGCTGCTCCTCCAGTGGACATCGACGGCATCCGCGAACCTGTTGCAGGTTCCTTGATGTTCGGTAACAACATCATCACAGGTGCTGTTGTTCCTTCATCTAACGCCA
>Ga0247770_1000596_pt1 | contig 34007 bp, 30 predicted proteins | sample UWRJL136409B6_FD_179943 | JGI IMG/M metagenome (GOLD analysis project Ga0247770, IMG submission 179943) | Plant litter microbial communities from Arlington Agricultural Research Station in Wisconsin, United States - UWRJ-L136-409B-6 | ecosystem: Environmental > Terrestrial > Plant litter >... | reverse complement strand
ATCGCCGCTGCCAAGACCACACCCCCGCCACGGTCGATGCCATCCGCCCTCCACCAAACGCCGTGGCAGCACAACGCCGGCAGCTTTGTCGACCCGTCCGAACACCGCCGCGACGTCGATGGCGTGCTCCGCCGCGAGCTGGGCTCGCTGCACGTCGGCGTCCCACGATTCCGCGAGGCATATTTCGGCCACGTCGCTGGGCTGGAGGCCGCTGCCGACGCCGTGTTTGCCAAGTGTACGGCAGGCCGCGATGCGCTCTTTTCGGACCGAGGATGGAAGGGATGGCCGCCTGATGCTAGCCAGAACGGTGTTCTGGCGTGGTTTACCGACCTGTGTGAGAGCCTAGAGGCTATGGCTGTACCGCTCAGACTGTCCGGCCCGGCACGCCGACCGCTCGCCCAGCCCAACACGCCGCTCCCCGGGTCCACGGCGATCCGCAACCTGGACGTCGGGTTCGCGCGGCACGTCGACAGCAACACCCGCTATTCCTAGTCGCAGATCCTCGTCCCTGGCGAGCTCAAGAACAACCCCACTACCGACACGGCCGCTAAGGCGTGGCTGGATCTCCACCAGGACCTACGCGCGCGAGGTGTTCGCGAACCAAGACACACGTCGGTTCGTGCTCGGCTTCACTATCTGCGGGTCGCTAATGCGGGTCTGGCTGTTTGACCGGCTTGGGGGGGTTGCGTCGGAGCCGTTCGACCCCCACCAGGACGGGCAGCAGCTGGTGGCCGTGGTGCTTAGCTTCCTGTGGATAAGTGAGGAGCAGCTCGGCTTCGATCCCACCATCACCACCGCAGCGGATGGCAGACGGTTCATCGAGATTAAGCGGGCCGGGTTGACAGAGCGCCTTGTGATCGACCAGGTGATGCTGCGCGCGCCGTGCGTGGTCGGCCGGGCGACGACGTGCTGGAGGGCGCACCGTAAGTGACACTGCGAGGGACACTCGGCGCTGCTGGTGGTCAAGGACTCATGGCAGCATCCAGCGCGCCCTGAGGAGGGCGAGATGTTGCGCGACGCCACGGCCAGGGGCAAATCAATGGCAGTTATCGCGCCAAACATCGACAAACTCAAGATCGCGCTCGCCCAAAGGTTATGATATTGATTGATTGATAGGCTCAAGTTACCTGCAAGGGGATAAGCTGCACGTTTCCCATTTCAGCCTGCACTTCTCTCTTCGGGTTTTACTCGCTGAGGTGGATTTTGGGCACCTGTTTCCGTTTCAGGATAGGCATCAGGCTGTCGTCACCCATTGGCGTGGCGCTGAACTTTGTGACATGCCGGTACAGCCTTCAAGAGTCATGGGCTTAGTGTAAGATGGGGCGGAGCGCCGAAGCGCCTAATGGAACATAAACTTATATCATACACTGTTCTTAGCGCTCAGTTCTGTAGAGCAAGATTGTTTCGGACGTTCGGACTTTTGTGAACACGTTGTAATGATAGGCCGTGTTGGAAATCTTGCAATGTAGAAGGCCCTGTTAGCCTGGGGCGTCTGAAAGCGGTCCTCAGCCACGTGATTGCTAACATTGGCGGTGCTCTCGTAGTAACATCAACAGCCCAAGGCATCCAAACAGGCCCCCTCCTGGGGAGAATTGCTTGAATACAACCTCGCCAGCCTCTTTCGCACTATAGGGACATGGATATGGATCCCCTCAGACATCTTGCCCCTTCAACTCAACCTTACCTCAATCTGCCATCAGGCCGTTCCAGCCTCATGAGCATCCTTTCTCTTGACATCGTTTCTTTTAGTGTCCCTCTCTTCTTTTCAACACTGCTCATCACCCTTCGTGTTTCTCCACCAAACCGACATGACAAATTCGGATAGATCGACACCCTTCCAAAACCGGACATGCCAGTATCAAAGACACCAACTAGACCTAGACGATATAAACCATCTGCTCCCTCTCCCGCATCATTCCCATGCCTTCCCCGTCCATGACCCCATGGAGATAACATTCGCCTAGAAACTCGTGGCACACCTTTGGCCCAACCCCTGGAATGTCCCTCACACCAACATCCCGCAGAATAATCGGGGCCTTCCCCCCTGGAAACAAAAATATCTCATCCGGCCTGGGAAATGTCAGTCGCGCCATATTCGGCACCAGCCCCATCCGCCTGTCCCGAGAAGTCACAAACGCCCGCATCTGCGTCGCTACTTGTATCGTATGGCTCACAGCGCCGGATTCATCGTCGTTGTCTGTCCCACCGGCTGTCAAAGGTGACTCCCGGATCCGTTCCACCCATCTCTCGACCCGATGAACGTCCTCCTCGTTAGCTCTTCTCCACCCAGCGGACCTCCCTGCAGCACCAGGTACCACCATGGAGTCGCCACACATCGTCCTTGCAAATTTCCCCCTCCACTCCGCATCTCCCTTCCCGACCTCCTCCTCCACAACACCATACCACCACTTCACAGTATCCCCCATCAAGCTCTCACTCATCCCCACCATAATGGTCGAAGCCCTCTTCAGCACATCGACTTTTACCCCCTTCATGGCCAACACCTTCCCCCCGCCAAGACCAGTACTATCATCCAAGCCATAAACCTCCACCCCCTGCACCGCCAACTTCCCACAGGAATCGTAAAGCGGCAGCATCCCCTGCACCCTCTCCAGCGCCGCCCCCGACGTGCCAGCTTTCTGGCTCAAATCCATCACCCAGCTCGGCAGCCCGTCGAGTCGATCTTCCACCCACTCGGGAAGTCGGCAAAGGACATCCAGACAGCCACTGTCCCTGATGATCTTGACCACCGTGTCGGTGTATACCTCCTCGGCCGACTTTCCGTAGTCTGCGACCACCGGCGCAGCACCATGCCACTCCGTGACCTGCTAGTAAACCTTCCTTATAGCTGTGAATAGTGGCAAGCCGTGTACTAAAGCCACGCAGCTATAATTGCGCGTCTATAGCAATGGTTACAAATCTATTATTCTGGTGGTTTCTAGACTCTTCTTTCTAACAGTTCTGGCCTCTAGCCAGAACCCCCTTCTTTTTAACAAATCTTCATTATGGTTATAGCTAGTTATAGAGGGGTAAATGCTCTAAAGCTAGCACGTGCTACCAGTCTATCTTCAGCCTAGTGCTAATTTACTCTTAAGCCTAGACTACCTGCAGATGTGGACCGTAGGCTTGTAATCCATAACACACAGCTATACAAATAAACTACCTCGTTACATAACAAAAATATCTACAAAATATCCCCTTATAGTATAGTGGTCTACACTACTATAAGTAGTATAACTACAGGGCACTCTAACCCTAACCCTGAAATAATAAATGCTAGTTAGGTTGGGAGAGTGATTTTATATATTAGAAATTTTATAGGCTTATAAGCGCTATAATATAGGGGATGACGCCCTGTAATTCTGTTGTAGGGTACGCAAGCTACAAGTGCAGGGTACGCAGGAGCGCTAGTGACGCATTTTTCTTAAAGAACAGCCAGCATGATGAAGATATTGCCGTACCAGCAAAAATTTGAAGAGGGCTGCAGAATTATATCATTACGAATGTTATTCTCGATTTTATAGGTATCGATGACCGACTACTCATGATTCTCTTTGGAGAAGCACTTCCTGATGACGATAGCATTCCTGGCAGCGTCCAGGCTTGGTGATGGGTACCCGCGCCTCTTGAAGTGCCGAGCCGGGCCGTATATTGCCGGCAGCAAGCTGGTTACTCACACCAAGACCCAGCTCGAGGCCCAGGCGGCTCGCGCTCTTACTTTGTGGGCGTAGGTTAGCTCTACCTTTGCCTGCATTGAAGGAGAAGATACAGCTCACTGCCAGTAGTCAGTCGTGGTGTGCTTAGGTCCTGGGTTCGGCAAATCCTTGCGAGGCACGACACATTCTACATATATGTAAACAGCTGCAGGGCGCAATTCTCGGCTGCGGACAGTCCTTTCCAGCCGTAACTCGAACCGCGACAACAACCCTACCAGGTGCTTTCAGTGCACCATTACCCTCTCTCTCACAAGCCTTGAGCTGCTGAACTCCGGTCGGCTCGTCACCGCTCAGGTCTCGACCATCAGCAGAGTACCAGAGTACGCCGGTGCTTGAGAATCCGCTTGGCATCCGACGCTGATTTACAACTGTGCCAAGCTCCCTACCATAGGCACCAATGTCAACCGCCGAAACCCGCTGAGCCCACATCCTCCCGGCTGGGGCCATCTAGTGGGGGTTAGCTATATCGAGCTGCATCACGACACGAACGCCGGCCGGATTGACGTTCCGAATCGCTGCCCGAGAAACTGGAGGCAACTCATCCCTGCCCGGAGACGGGACAGCAGAAACCACGCCGAAGGGCAGTCGCCCACACATTGGCAATTCAACCCTAATGGCTTGTCTATAGGCTAGCCCGGCTTCAACGCTATCGCGGACACGCTGGGCCAGCATTCGGGAATGATGTGTCACAAGGAGCCCCCCGCAACATAAGTGTGCCCTAGAGGAAGGCTCTGGACCGGTTATTATCCTCGCTACCCCTACGAAGAAGGTGAGCGACCGCAATGCATCGCGACAGGGGGCTTGATTGGCTTCAACTCCGAAGCGGGTGTTGGGTGTTGCACATCTGGGCCGGGCCCATCCCGGGATGCTGATTATTTGCTAGGGAGCTCCTCCCCGACCCCGCGCCAGTCATTGCGGCACAGCAAATGAGCAACCAGGCTAAAAACGGGGACGAAAGCCGGAGCCAGCCGGTCTCACGCTCTTTCTTTCAGCGACATCTCAAAATCTTTTATTTTTGGTCAAAAAATGCGTTCGGCTGGGGTTATTCTCGGCGCCTTCGCGGGGACGGCGGTCTGCCAATTCCCTCCTACGCCGGAGGGGATCAAGGTGTTGAAGTCCAAGTTCCATGAGAACGTCACTATTTCGTACAAGGAGGTGAGTTTCTGGCCGTGCACAGTTGGGCAGAGCAAGCGCTAACCCACACCACAGCCGGGAATATGCGAGAGCACGCCGGGCGTGAAGTCGTACGCCGGCTACGTCCACCTCCCGCCCGGATTCCTGGACGATGCTATCGGTGATCCGCAGGACTACCCGGTTAACACGTGGGTTTCCATCCTCTAGACAGTCCTATTGTCGCTCTCCAGACAAGTTGACCGATGAGCTCAGATTCTTCTGGTTCTTCGAAGCGCGCAAGAACCCCGCGACCGCCCCCCTCGCCATCTGGCTGAACGGCGGCCCCGGCGGCTCCTCTATCATGGGCCTGCTCGAAGAAAACGGACCCTGCTTCATCACGCCCGACTCGAAATCCACGACGCTGAACCCGTGGAGCTGGAACAACGAGGTCAACATGCTCTACATCGACCAGCCCAACCAGGTCGGCTTCTCTTATGACGTGCCTACCAACGCGACCTTCTCTCCCTCCGACTTCGGTTTCGTCATCGAGCCGACCGACTTCTCCAAGGGTGTGCCAGACACGAACATGACCTTCATGGTTGGCACCGTGAGCAGCGGGAAGCAAAACAGCACGGCGCACAGCACGGCGCAGGCCGCACACGCGCTGTGGCATTTTTTGCAGACGTGGTTTTTCGAGTTCCCGCACTACAAGGCTGGGGATGACAGCATCAGCCTGTGGACGGAGAGCTACGGGGGCCATTACGGTCCGGGGTTCATGCGCTTCTTCCAGGAGCAGAACGACAAGATCGATAGCGGAGAGAGCCTGGAGGAGGGGGCGCATAAGCTGCATTTGGACGTGCTGGGGATCGTCAATGGATGTGTTGATTTCCTGCTCCAAGGGGAGGACTATTTCCATTATGGGTTTGACAACGTAAGTTAAAGGTGCCCCGTTGGGTTCAAGGTCGCACGAGCGGGGAAAACTGACAGAGACGCAGCCCTACGACATACCCATCTTCAACAAGTCCACCTACGACACGCTCCTCTACGCCTGGCGCCACCCTGGCGGCCTCAAGGACCAGTTCTACGCCTGCCGCGCCGCCATCGACCACGGTTTTGCCAACACGTCCACCATCTGCAACTTCGTCGGCGACTTCCTCGGCGTCATCGACGGCTACGTCACCGAGGCTGACGCGGGCGGCTACGACATCACGCACCCGGCTGCCGACCCGTTCCCGCCACCGTACCTATACGGCTACCTGACGCAGGCGTCTATCATCGGTGCGCTGGGAGCCCCGGTGAACTACACGCCGGTATCCATAGCGGTCAACGAGGCCTTCGTCTTCAGCACGTACGACTTCTTTCTCGGCGGTTTTGTCGAGAGCCTCGGCGCCCTGCTGGACGGGGGCGCGAAAGTGCACATGGTCTACGGTGATTCGTGAGCCCTCTCCCCCTTTTTGTAACCTCCCCCCTTGCCTAACAACCTTGGGATCTGATTACAGCGATTACGCATGCAACTGGCTCGGAGGTGAGACCGCCTCCCTCTCCATCCCCCATTCTCACCACCTCTCCTTTGCCTCCGCGGGTTATACCCCCCTCTTCCTCTCCCCCGGGTCGTCCTCTTCCACGCCCTACGGCCTCACGCGCCAGCACGCCAACCTCTCCTTCACCCGCGTCTTCAACGCTGGCCACGAGGTGCCTTCCTACCAGCCGCAAGCCGCGTACGAGATCTTCATGCGCGCGACGCGGAATGTGGATATAGCCACGGGTACGGTTCCAGTGACGGAGCACCTGAAGACGGAGGGGATGAAGGATGTGAGGGGGGTTAAGGTGCAGAGGGGTAAGGAGGTGAAGCCGCGGTGTTATGTGCTCAAGCGGCAGACGTGCACGGATGAGGTTTGGGAAAAAGTGCTAAATGGGACGGTGGAGGTACAGGATTGGTTTGTTGTTGGTGATGGTGAGGAGGAGGTGGAGTGGGGTGATTTGTAAGGGGGAGAGTAAGCCTCACCTTCACTGCAATTTTAGACTCGAAGGAATGTTCTTTGCCCCGCTTTGTGAGGGACACTTCCGCTATCAGGCGAGAAGCTTAATTGTACTTCAGCTTTGGAGCCCCTGAACTCCTTGAAAAGGCTCCACGAAAAGGCTCCACCGCCATGACCACCAATATCGCCCCAAGTTACTAAAAACAAAGCGATGTCTTGTCGACCAAGTCCGAGGAAGAATGCAGGAAAGACGACTCGCAAGAGAAGCTTGTTGATTGCGAAGTGCCTCGTTCCGCTCCACTGCCACTCCTGCCTGCAGTGGAAATTCGGAATATTTCGAGATTGAGAACGAGGGAACTTTGGCATGCAGCGAATGGTGCATGGGTCATTTCCTTCAGGCGGCCCGGCGACGTACAGCTTTGGAGATCGGAGAGTTATTACACCTCGCTTACGGCCGCCCACCAGCGAACAGCTCGGCTATCAGAGTCGCAACCGCAGGTTTCTTGGTAAATTCCCACTCTCCATTTCTTGGCAAACAACTTCCCCTATCGACCAAAACCAGCCCTACATCATTGGCTTCATCTCGCAAACATCGCCCATGACAACCCGCATCATGGACCTGCCAGCCGCGGCACCCGAAGCCGGCAAGACATTTGTCTACACCGTTTCGGATCAGCGTATCCCAATGCCGGACGGGGTCGAGCTCCGAGGAGACCTCTACCAGCCAGATCTACCAACAGACGAAAAGCCGCGCGGGCTTCTCTACGTCCTTGGACCATATGGTCGCCGCGGCGCAATGGGATTTAATCCCTCAACCGCATTTCGTGGTTTTACATCGTCGCGAGGCAAGATGAGACCACCTCGGCCGACGGCGTCACGAGAATCCTTCCTGCCGAGACGTTCGGCGCTGTCATCTGGGCTATGCCTCTTTATGATGCGACGGAGCGTCTCTTGGACGGAAGGGCGCCGTATGTGTTGCAGACCATGAAGACGCCGGATCTTGATGACCCGTTCTACGCATCAAACAGACACGGCGCGGCGCTGGACCGGACCAAGGGTCCCTTGCTGTTGCGGACCGGGTGGTATGATAGGTCGACGGCCCAGACGCTGGCGGCATACGCCAGAGTGCGCGACCACGGCATCAAGGTTTACTTGACGGTTGGGTCGTGGACGCATACCGAAGCCTGCGGGATGGATCAGATGAGCGAAGTCTACGACTTTCTCGACGAGTTTGTCGCAGGCGCAAAGGAGAGTTCCGACAGGCTTCCTGTCCGGGTCTTCGCCACTGGTGTTGATGAGTGGCGCTCGCTCCCATCCTGGCCGCCGGCGGCCACCCAGAACCGTGTATTTTACCTGCACGGAGATAACAAGACTCTTGACGCAGAAGCGCCAGGGGCAGACTCGCCGTCTACGCGGTTTGTCTATGATCCGTACAAACCCACGCCAACGATGGGCGGACCGCTCCTGACGCGTGGCTTAGAACTAGAACGACGTTGATAACTTGGAACGACGCGTACCTCTTTTTCCGCGCCGCAGAAACTTATTGCGGCATATCCAAATGTTTGATAGGTGTAGTTGGACATTGTGGGTTGGTTTGGTATGTTGCATTAGAGATTGGATAAAGGCAGGTGTGATCGCCGCCGTCCGCTAATAGGTATTAAGCGATACGGCGCGGGCCCCTAGCGCGAGGCTTGTGAGATTAACATAAATGCACTAATGCGGCTAATCAAGGGAGGCGAGGAGCTCCGTCCAACGAGAGGAAACCCGGAAAAGAAAATACGCCTCGGGAGACTTTGTGAATTGATGTTGGTTTACCGTGACCCATGGTCACGACCTCGGCCCCTTTACCTTCCCTAATAATGTCTCCTCGGTCCTGCTGCATCCTTTTTTTCTTAAATATCTCTTTGACTGTGGGGAATCCCAGTGTGTCGAAATCTACAAAGGCACTTAGGCTAAGTTGGCAGGAAAAAGAACCCACTTGAATAACTTACAGTTTTAAGATACAGTGCTGTGAATCTGACAGGTATGGTTTTAGAGATGTATTTTGTGGTTTAGCGGCATTACGTAAACTTAGCATTGGAGCTTATTATCTTCCTGGAGGTTTGCTAAGTGCCGTCACTTGAAGTGTTTTATTAAGTCACCAGACGTGTAGAACAGGTGAATGAGTTTATCGATGCGGGTATTATCCAGCTTTAGATAAAGCGCTTTACTAACGTAAAAGAAGCATCTTCTTAGCTTATCTTTATCTTTCGTTATAAAGACGGACATAATAGTTACATTTAGACAGTTACTTATAGTAAAGTCGCTTTTAACGGACTGTTATGTAATATTAATAGTAGAACTGTCAGTGTAGTATATAGCTAGTCTTTCCACTACAGTGTAGAAAGTTATAATTACGTTAATTACAGTATCTCTTCGCTAGTATTAACTTTCGATTAAAGTTTTAACTAGGGCTGTAAGGGTATCTACTAATCGCTTCTAAGTAAGGTACATTAAGTAATTAAAGGCCTTAACTGTTAAGTCCTTAATTAAGCTAAAGCTGTTAAGTTAAGCCTTGATATCGATTATAGTTTGTTTATCGGTTTATTTGTTCTTAATTTACTGTTTAAGGGCTTGTTTAAACTGTTAATTTTTACTTTAGAGCTTACAAACCGCGTTCTTATACTCATTTATAACCTAGTACAAGCGTTTCCGTTGTTAATAGAGTTCCTTAATGTGATAAACTAGCTGTTTAATAGTAGGATAGAGATTAATAGATACGGTTTAGTTAACTGTTAGATTTATAAGATACCGTTTATTAATAAAATAGCTAATACTGTAAGATACCTATACTAAAGCATCCTATAGCTTCAGTCTATAAATAATTATATATAGATCCCTTACAATTTAACGCTTAAAGTAATACTTTTAGAATAGAGTTAAGTTTACGTAATTTAATATAAGGTTCTTAATTATATCGCTTACTTTATTTATTAAATTATTAGTTAAGAATTTTCTTAAGGTAATATAAGATAAAACTTATTACTTTTATTAAATATATTACTAATATTATACTGTAAATTATACGGGATTATTAGTACTTTTATCCTTACAATCTTATTACACTTTTTAATCCAGCTTACTATTATCCTGTAACTAATAAGCTTGTTTACCGATATCTTGTAGCTAAGTAATATCTTAATAATATAGTAGAAAATATAAATATCTTTTATGTTAGCCTTTAGTAATATAAGTAGCTTTTATTCGCTTAAGTAAATATTAAGTTAGGTTAGCTTTTTAAAGTAGGTTAAACTTAATACTTTAAAAGCCTAATGCTGGAAGAGAATGCTGAGGAGGAAGGTTTAAACATTAAGAGTTAAGGATAGGTCGAATAAGATTTCGGGGATTATTACAGTTTTTATATCTTTACTATTTAAATACGTCTTTATAAACTTTAAGGTAAACTTAATTAAGATCTTATATAGACTACTATTAAGATCTTAAGTTAATATTATATAGATATCTTTAAAGCAGAGGAGAAGGATTAAGGTAAGGTAAGTACTAGTTAGGGTAAGTAAGAGAAGGAATAAGATATAAAAGATTTAAAGCTCTTTTAAGTTAAACGATTTCTTAATAGTACGTAGTATTATATTAACCTGCTCTTTAAAGTTATTAATTATTATACACCTATTCTCGCGTTTTTAGTTATTTAGCCAGTGCTTTTTAGTAAGAAATTTAAGAACTTATAAGTATTAATTAAACCGTAACTTAAACTAAAGGGGCTAGCTTACCTTATATATTTTCCAGTTTAATTTTATATTGAGCTTCTCTCCTGTAACCCTCTTATAGATAAGCTAATATACCTTTCAGTACGTCTTAAGAGAACTGCTCTTAATTATTCCTCTCTTTTTTCTCTTATCTTTACCAGTTCTCTAACTTAGTAGCTAATTAAAGAAGGAGTTAAGGAACGCAAGAGTAATAGACTTAAAAGCCCTTTAAGGGTCGTGCTTAATAAACGCGTAATACTTACAGTTTATTAGTATAATTTAAAGTAATAGTAGTATAAGTTACTTAAAGTCCTAATTCTAAAGATCTTTTATTTTATTAAGGAGTATTATACTTCCCGCATTATAGTTTTAACTGTTAAACACCGACTTTTTAAACTTATGTATACCTCTGATATAGTATTTTAAAGGGTATAGGTTTCCCTTAAAAAGCTTTACAGTATCTTCTACGTTGATATCGTTTAGGTTAAAGTTATTAATATCTAATAGACCAGTCTTATACTTATTATTATCAGCCTTAAAGTTAAACACTTCGTTATTATCGTTTAATGAAGATTTACCGTCCGACCAATTCGAACTGTCAGAGTACTTATACAAGTTGTCCTGCCAGACGTGGTGGCGCGTTATATTTTGGTCTCGATAATAAGAAGGCGAAAGAGAGATGAAATAACTATTGGTGGTTCTGGACCGGCGGGATGTAGATGACTCCAGCAATACCAGGATCGCTTCAGAAAGAGCTCTGAGACTGTGCAGAGCAAGCAATTCGTATGGCCATCGGCGCGCGAGCGCAGCCACTTAAAGACTGAGACGGGCGCCATTTTCGACTGCTGCCCTGGATCCGGGAACCCAGAAACAAAAATCAGAGGCCGCGATTATGGCTCAAGAATTTCTGGTGGTGGGGTCCAGGTACAAGGTACCTGGAAGTGCGCCATGACAGCCCTATTCCGGGGCGCAGCGGGGCGCTGGGTCGATAGTTGGCACGGGAAGGGACAAGAATCCCACCCTGGTACCGAGCATAGAGCTGAGTCCGGGTCCGGTTCCCACGACGGCCGGCAACCAATCCCAAGAAGTTCCATTCGCCGCGTAAACGATAGGCGCAGCCACTGTGGGGTTTTGGTGTTCTATGCCGCCCTCCGGCTCGCGTGGCGCTCAATACTGTCGTGAATCCAGATGCAACCCCTTGCAGCAGATTCTGGACGATGCGGGTGACGATGGCCGGTCGGCAGATTGACCATATGTCCGAGCTGGGTCCTCTTGGGAACAAAAGAACATGCACAGAATCCCACCCTCGTTCGTGCTTCTGTTCTCCCTCGTCCCTCCCCGGCCCACTTTTTTCTCCTGGAAACCCTCGACGACGTCTTCCAACAACCCGACAACGAGGTGCAACGTTCGTCAAGTATGAGAGATGCTCGGCTTCGTCAAGCGAGGCACTTCAGTCTCACGCCAACGCCTGAGGAGTTGGCAAAGTACGACTTCAACGACAAGTCTAGCCTTGCCCAGACGGTATGGAACGTCAACATCACCTTCATCGTCCTGGTGGGCGTCATTGTCGGCCTTAGGGCTTTTACACGCGCCTCCATGACGGGCCGTTTCTTCATCGACGATGTTCTGGCCATCTTCGCCGCGTTCTTCACCATTGTTTCGGCGACTATGTCCTTGGTTGCTACGCGTTTCGGTCTCGGAATGCACGTGTGGAACTTGACTCCACCGTTGGACAACATCATGGAGAACATAAAGCACTGCGTCCAGGTACGACATGCGCTGCTTCACTTTCCCCAGGTTCCGGTTGCTGATACGACTGCAGCTGATGTTCGTTGCCCACGTGTTTTACGCCGCTGCGACCGCCCTCACGAAGTTGTCGATCATTACGTCCTACCTGCGAATATTCCCTCACAGTACGCTCCGACGTGTACTGTATGCTACTGGGGCCGTGTGCATTGGCATAGGCATCAGCGCCATCTTCGCCACCATTTTCCAATGCTCACCGGTCCAAGCAGCCTGGGTCTTTACGATCGAGGACTCCCAATGCTTCCCCTTCGTCAACTTTCTCTGGGCCAATGCCGCTATCAGTATCGCCACCGACTTCGTTTTGGTGGTTGCGCCTCTTCCGTATTTATGGTCGCTTAACCTGCCCGTCAGACAGTGGCTAGCAATATGTTTCCTCTTTGGCGTGTCTTTGGTGTAAGACTACGTTGAAACTTTGTTCACTAACATCTGCTAACATGTTCTCTAGAGCCTTCGCCGCAAGTATCGTACGTATCGTTACTCTTCGTGACGTCCAGGGTATCGATGTGACGTGTAAGTGGCTACCCCATACATGTAGCCCCAGCGTGGACTGTGGCATAACTAACAAGTGTAGATTTCCTCGTCACCCCTCTGAACTGGACAATCATCGAATGCGCCCTCGGCATAATCTGTGTCTCCATCCCGCCCATGAGGCCGCTGTTGAGGAAGATTGCCCCTGGATTCCTTGGCAGTTACATCACACGGAACACGGGCGCTCGCACGGGGAGCAGCAAGGTCTACGCTGACGGCTCGCGCGACCCGCGGTCCCAGCAGCGGACACAGCAGGAGATCGACGAGCACATGAACCGGGAGATGGACAGACAGCTGGAAGAATTCGAGATGACGGAGCATAACGGAAAAGAGTCAGAAACATCCGAGTCGGAGTTGGTAGAGGTAAATGAAAACCGAAAGAAGAAGCGGGATGCGAATCCAGTATAAGAAAAGGGGCTTTGGTAGTAGTCGGTAGACATCGCGATAGAAACCTATGTATAGGTACCTTGTAAAGCTGTCAATATGTTTTATTTGCGCCGGTTGCGTCCTAGCCCCAAGACAAAACTAACGAGTTTTCATTTCCCGTGTCGCCGCCAAATTCCGAATCACGGCTGCTGGGGATCCTCGAGTCTGAGGACACCTAGTCCTTTTTGTTCATGAATCGCTGACACGTATCATAGATGTCCCGGAAGCCAGGGTACTGATGCAGACGTTCAAAAATGCCCTCGTCGACGACGCGTGCGAGCTGAAGGTGACCGGCGATGGTGAAGTCGGTCGTGCTGGGCCGGGCACCAAGCACGAAAGGGCCTTCGGCGGCGTTTGTGAGCATCTTGGCGCCAACGGAGCGGAGCGCAGCATCACAATTTCGCCATGCCGCCTCCTCCTTCTCACTGTCAATCTCGAGAGGGCCGAGAACGGGCTCACGTGTGCGCCGGAAATACTCCTGAGCGCCCGGCGAGAGGATGTGGAGCTCGCGCGGGGTTACGGACAAGCGCCAGTACGGACCGGCCGCGGTCCGCATCTCCGCTTCGATCTCGCGGCCGAAGTCTGGGAACATAGCGACGGGCGGCTCCGGGTAGTAGGACTGGATCAGCTCCGCAATGGGCTTTGAGTCCATCAAGTAGGTATTGCTTGGCACATGGTGGATCGCTGGCACCGTGTATTTGGTTTGCCCCTCAGCCAGAGCTATGCCCCTGTGCATCACAAATCAGAGGCCATTTCCACGTTAAGGGCTAGCGATACCCGAATTTTGCGCTCTGAAGAATAAGACGCTAGGAAAAGAAGATGCGTACAGGCCCTCCAGGGTGGGAGCGATGTCTTGGAATTCCAAAAAGACTGTCTTGTATGGGACTTTCTTGTAGTTTAGCAGCATCCGGATCCTCCACACCGCTGGCGAGAAGCACTCGTTCTTGGTGCAGGCTAGGTCGTAGAGGACGATCTCAGATTCAGCCATGTTGGCTTACGTGAACAGAGGAGAGCCTGGTGTCGAGGACTACCTATCGAGTTGGTGGGGAAAAAAAATCGTTAACACGCCCTGGAGGATTGGGGACGGGTATTGACCAGTCTACTGGAAGCGCCCCATTATGCTTTATATGTTGTATATGCGGCCGTCCGTGTCATGCGAGGCTTGGTTACGTGCGCAGTTGCGAGAAAGGAAGAGAAAAGGCAACTCCGTCTTGTTTCGCAGGTACGAAGCTAGTCCGAAACTGGACCGAATGAGGGGAATGCAGATGTAACCGTCTCCGACTAGCATCCCCTCATTCGTTGCAGCACTGCAGCCTCTGAAGGATCGGCGCTCTATTCCTCCGTTGATCCTACAGCGGACTACTTGAGAACTCCGAGTTCCGTCGAGCCAGACGGAGCCGTCCATCATCGCAACTGCGCGATAACGGCAAGAATGGTTCTCCCGGACTAACTTCGCACTGATAAGTGAGTGCTACAGTCCATTCTTGGGATACGGGGCGCTAACATGAAGGTGAATACGCAACTTGAAAACCTGGAGGCGATATAACGGCCTCTTTTGGATTGATCGGAAAACATACCCAGGGTACACTATGGATACCGGATCTTCAAGTGGATTCTCATTTCAGAAAAAGGCGCGAAAATGCGCAAGGAGGTGTTACAATACCATACCAAGGCTACCTAACTATGCAAACAAAACCGTACCTATCCTGACTTGCAGATGAATAAAAGCATCACCCGGCGACGGTTTCCGCATTCAGCTTGCCTTTGCCATCTTACAGTTTGTCAACTCATCAGGTGTAACCCCCCACAAGCATCTTGCGTGCTGCATCAACAGGGCCATGCGATAACCACCGCTGTGGATTGTTGAATCAAACATGCTGTCGCGGACACAGACCTTGACCGTCGCGCTGACTACGCCAATCAGGAATGCCAGCTCGTCACCGTCATCCGTGGCCTGCTTTCCAAAGAGTGGCCCGCCGGACCAGCCATGGTCAACGTACGGGTTGGCGATGAGCGCTTTCCCGCTATCCGTGGAATCCTCGACGTCGTTGATGATGACCTTGTCCTCGAGGGTCAAGACCTGGCCGTCGAGGAAATCACTGAAGCACGTTAGTCCTGGACCCAGAACCCTCATGACAGAAAGAGGAGACTTACGCAGGATAACCAGCACTCAGCCATGTCTGGCCCTTGTATTCGTCGTCGTTGAAGCGAACATTGGCACCGAAGTAGCCAATGTCCGGCAGGCTCTTCTCGAGACGGCAGGCGACATAGTCACGGCCATTCAGGGGATTTGCGGCATCGACCGCGATTCCATCAGGGATGCCAACACATTCCTTGCTGAAGATGGGCTTGCCCCAGGGCTGGTGGTCAGGGATCTGGCCGACCTTTGTGCCGTCAAAAGCGGGGATGTACTCGAGCGACCATCCGTCAGTCCGGTTGGCGACGCAGTGGTTGGCGGTGATGAAGATGCGGGTGCCGATGAGCGTCCCCGTGCACATATACGGCCGCGGCCCATTACGCATGATCACTTTGCCCATCAAGTTGTACGGGTAGTTCAGCTGGTCCGAGAAATCAACTTGCTTCCGCATGAACATCAACGTCGCGTTGGGGGCGATCTTTTCCAGCATTGGAGCGTGAGGATCGAAGAACGGGATAACCTTGGGGTTGAAGACGGTCCGGGAGCCTTTTGGCTTGAAGCCTCCCAGTCGGATGGTTCCGTTGATATGGGGAAGCTTGGGGCCTGTGATCTTGTTTAGATTGGCATAGTCGATCGATCTGATTTTGGGTGTGGGAGGAGGTTTGCAAGTGATGTCAGTGCGGGGATTTGGTGGAAAGTAGTCCGGAAGGGCCGCGGCGAATTCCATCAGGAGTGAAAGGTTGGTGGTCAACAAGACGGCCAAAAACAGAAGGGAACGCATTTTCGACAAGGTAAACGAATGTAAGGCTCACGGCCGCTTGGAAGTAAACGAGTGAAAACCGAGGACGCTCGGGTTTCCCTCCATCCATGAAAGAAGAGGATCTCCCCGAGGTTTAAATTTCCGTGGACTGCAGTGTGGCCCCCTTTCTCGTGGCTCAGTCCGGGTCCTGCTGCAATGGCGATGCCTTGCCGTGGTTCGCTGCTCTCAAAGTTAGGCGCATCTAACTTGATGCTGCGCTCCGATATCCACGTGGAATTCGTGAAATATGCTTTGTGGCAGGAACGCAGGACCGTAACAAGTCGGGTTCGCAACGGCGGCCAAAGAAAAGGCGGCGGTCCTGGTCGGGAGGCGTTGTGGGGCTTGATTGGCCGAAGCTTAAAGCAAGCTCTTAGACCTGGGGGCAGTTGATTGCTTGGCGCCACCCTCTTGGCTACAAACCAGCGGCAGAACCCGCTAAAAATGGCGGCAGACTCACCCGACATTATTTATGTCTTGAAACTTTGTTAACTTAATGAACAGCCCTACATGCTAGGTTAATCTCGCGAACAGCAGGCTCCGCCAAAACAAAGCGCACTTACTAAAAGCTATACTATAGCAGTGCAATCCACAGCAGAATGCAGCCAGCTATGCAACGAATAGTAAAGTTCGCTGCAGCGATCTTTAGTACCTAGTATCCGTAATTTGGGGTTTTGTGTCCGGGATCCTAGGTTCAACATCCTGAATTCCGGCTCCTTAGATTCCATAGCTCTGAAAAGTGCGGTACCAGTATTTAAAAATATAATATAAATTATTAGCCTCCGCAAGTCTTTACCTCTAATAGTATAAAAGGTACGTTTATCTTATCCTCTTAGCAGTATTCTTATTATGTAAAGATAACTAAGCTGATAAATCCTTACCTTAAGCGGAATAGAACTAATAAGAATTTTCTAAAAGTAACGAAAAATATTATATATAAAGGTAACGAAATGAGCTACCGTTATAGGGCTGATATTTATATTATATTACGTTATAAAGGTTATTATTACGATTACTATTCTACTTAAGATACCTCTTTCCTAATATTACTTATAGAACTAGTACGGAGATTAAAGCTTGAAACTTGCTTACTACTTACTTTAAATAAGAGAAAACTTACCTTTTACTAGTTAAAAGAATGTTAGTAAGCTTTAAACGATAAAAGTACTAACTGTCTAAGAAGGCGGTTAAAGAACTGTCAGATAATAAGTAATTTTATAATAAGGTAGTATATAATAAAGAGGAAACTTTAATGTATATAACGTAGTAAAACGTAAGGGGGAAGGTAGAGAAGGACTAGTGTAATAGTATATATATTTAATTTCTAACAGAAAGTTTACTAATACGTTTTGTAAGCTGTATAAACATTTAAAAACTGTTAGAAAACTAAAAATATATATATTATATTAACCCTTATATTCTTTAACGTTAGCGTTAACTTAAGTTTAACCCTGTTTTTACCTTTTTCCTTACGTTCTACTGCTTTTTAATATATAAGTAAAACGCTATAATCTTCCTGTCGGGTTAGGATAATCCGCTTACCTGTAAAGTAAGAGGGAGATTTAAACTTAAGCTTATTAACATTTAAATCGTCAGCCTACCGCCTAATATCCTACTCGATTCCTTCCCATTCTCTTTTAAACCTATATATACTGTTAGTTAAAAGAAGTTAGTAATGCTAGTTTACTTAATGCTTACGGCTTAAAGGGTAATCTTATCATTATTTACTTTATTAATCTTGTCTTTAACTTTACGCTATATATATACCCTTTCAAAGTGATATTTCTAAGTATATTAACAGTATAAGTCGCCTTTATAATCTTTAACGAAGTAAGGATAACGTTTTTGTTAGTAAAGCTTATACAGTTCTAAATCTGTAAGGACACCTTTGCTGTTAGGAGCTGGGACGTAAGTAACATATTTCTTAGCCCATACCAGATTATAAGGCTTTTAGCTACGCTTATCAAAATAACGTTAGGTCCTTCTGAATGCGTGTTTATACTGGATGAATTAATAAGGCTTAGGCTTGCAGTAGGCTTCGAACGGAATAGCAGTTCTCTTAAATGGTAGCTGCCGTTTCTTTAAGATCGGGGAATCGGGTATTGTAAACCAAATGCTGGCCTGGGCTGTCGTAATAGGAAGTGGGGGTGGGCGTTAATGTAGGAAGCAAGTTGTTACAGCTATCGCTGTCGAGGGGAGGGGAGAAACAGCCCCTTTTATCAACGATGGTCTGGACTGCGCCTCTCCGCAGACGGATAAATAGAAACGCTAACAGTCACGCTTATACCCTAGAGCGAATAAGGGTAAGGAACCTTACGATGTCGTTTATGCGGTTAGATTAAAAAGGCTGGTAAGGCCGCTACCGCTGCCCCTTACGCGAGATGTCCGAGGAGCTGGCAATAGTGTAACGAGGTAGGCTGTAGTTAGGGTTAAGGCGATTAGAAGTAGCGGCTGTAGTACAAACGTGGCGAGATAATGTAGGAGAGAAGTTATTACAGTTATTGCCTTCAAGGGGAGGGGGAAGTTACTCCTTTTATCTATAAAGCTTTAACTCTGACGAAATGTATTGTTATGCGGATAATTAAACAGAAACACTGACGATAAAGCTTTTGCTCGAAAACGAATAAGAGTAAGGAGTACTGCACGACGTCTTTATACATATCCTTATAGCTTTTAACTTATCTTTCCTTAATGTTACTTCATAATATTCTTAAACTGACTTAGTTAGCTGGTAATCCACAGCTAATCTTTTTTCTCCTTTATATACGACTGTAATCGTCGCTCTTCAAGAGACAACTAATAAGGAGCTTTACTACAGACCTAACTGTTCTGTTTGCTTTTTACTTTATCGATAATATTAGATTCGCTATTAGTTTTAATACCTTTAGAAAGATTATTATTATCATTATTATTATTAACGTTAGAGAGAGAATCGCTTTAACTCGATATAGTATCGTTTATCTTTTCAGTCTTAATGTATTTAGGTAGCGTTATTTTAGGTTAAAGGGGATGGCTTAACTGTCTCTGTACTGTAGTTATTTCCCAAGCGTAGTTACGTATGGATTTAAGGCATAGCTATAACATAATTACGCTCTTATCTGTGTCTAAGAAGCTAAAGTTACTCTTTAATAAGGCTTTAAAAGATACGTTATCCTTAAGAACCTACCTTTATGCTATTTCCGTTAGTTAAAAAAAGTACTTAGCACGAAAACCGTATACTTTATAATTATCTATTAGGATCTCCTTTAAGGTCTTTAAATTAATAGGTTTTGCGGGTCTTGCCTAAAGGCCTTATAGCTGTCCATTATTATAAACTTTACAGTTATTGCCTTTTAGTGTCGAATCTTGTCGGCTCTGCAGATAGGTTAGCTCTTACTGATTAGCGTTAGGACTTTTGGTAAAGGTGTAGGTAAGTAGCTAGTAGAGAGGTTTTGTAAGAGTTATGTTACTAAGCTTATTATCAGCTAGTAACAGACTCTGCCTTTTAAGCCTCCTTTTATTAAGAAGGTAAGCAGTACGGCTAGTTAGCATACTGCTGTAATTAGCCTTAACCTCGTAAGCGCTGGGCCGAACATTCCCCTGCCCATTTTGATGAGTGGGGCTTGAACTCTGGATCCCAGTTGTCGCTGCTGGAGCGATTTGGCATAGAGCTTGGGGTGGAAGTGACCCCGTCTGTAAGAGCTGAAGCCATTTCTCCGCAATCTCCGTTAGGGTTAATGATGGAGTTGTACTGAGATTCAATGCTCTCGGAGCTGAGAAGTGAAGCTTGTCCTGCTAAGAGAATTCTGGAATGGGCTGCGCTGACACATTGTTGATATTATATGCCGTAATTGCTTCGACAAGTTAGCTTGCCCAAAAATCTTTGCTAGGTCTTGCTCTCACCTTTACCGCCCATCTGGTATGGCTGCCTTGTAATAGGGTTAAGTGGCGGATGATTTAGAACTTGGTCGCTTTAACCCTGTCTAGCTGAGGATAAGGGTGTCGAAGCCGTTGCTATCCAGTCTTAGTTGTAACTCAGGCATTTGTCGCGCTATGTATCAGTGCTAAGGAGGTCGTATCTAAATATTTGATTTCCTAAGTATCGTGAGCGGAGGGCTTAGCCTGTAAGGAATTACTTCCCAGGACATACCTAGCATATGGCTCACGTCTCCGACTACGTTACTTAGAGGAATCTGACTGTTTTGGGGTGGTGTTGTTTCAGTTTTATGTAGACTGAGCGGTTATGTGGTTGGGTCGGCTTTGAACTTCGCTCTTGAGGTGCCACGCCTAGACGGTCTTTTAGGGGGGGGGTTAAAATTGAGTATTCCCATTCCAGGTCGCGTTTTCGTTGGGATAATCATCGGGGAACCGTTTGAGGCGGCCAGGCTTTGAATCCTGGCTCAGCTTTCGTCGAGATGACTGTGAAACTTTACATCTTCTCTAAAGTGCGGTAGGGGGCTGGGGATATATACCCCAGCTGGAGGCGTCTGCTTTAGGGCAGGACAGCTTATCTATATCCGCTGGTTATTAAGGACGTATTGAGAGCATCTCTGGCGACGAATACCTGCACTTAACTACAGACCGCTGTGATGTGCAAGGGGCTTATTCCTACACTGCCAACACCCATCCGTCCCCCTTTTTGATACGATATATCAGTTGACCCCACCACTAAGCACGCTCCTGTGTCGGCAAAGAAGGGAATACGCTTATAGTGTAGCCCTTAAGTGCGCCTGCTGCTGGCACCTTATCTCCACCCCTTAACCGGCTAAGAAGCAGACTTAAGTCATTTTTGTCGAGAGTAAAGAGTCGGGGGATTCTGCTCCTTTGTAGTTCAGCTAATGGGAATCTTTTAGATACGCATGCTTGCTTGCCGGCTCCTTTATTGGCCCTTCGTTTGTCTATAGGGACTGACTCTCTTAGACGGATGTTATGCTCGGCTGATTGCTGTTATGCTGGTGTGTGCCTTAGCTTACGAATCCGATACTCTCCTTGCCTTGATCGGTTTGGTTAACCCTGGTGCTATCCTTGCTATCTCCGCTGTCCGTGGATTGCCTATCGTCCGGCAACTTCAGCTTGCAGTTATCCCGTGCTATTCTTGTCCCGCTTAATGCTTTGGCCTGGTCGAGCCGGTCCCCTGAGCCTTTGTGGAGGTACTAGACCTTCCTTGTCGGGCAATTCGGAGACTCCACTGCGGCGTTGGCTCCAAAGCAAGCGCCCTCTCTCCTGAATCCTGCATCCAACAGCGTTCTCGTCACTATTGCTCGGTCGAACGGAGGCGGCCGAGTTAGGCAAGTGGTCGACACCACCGTCGAACCTGCAATTTGTATCCCCGAAATGGAATATGGTTCTTATCTTGCCGTGTTTGGTGTTGTCTGCCTGGCCGTCTCTCGATATTACGCAATCCTCCGTGCCGTGTCTGGAAAGTGTGAGTTGCCTAGCCCCCCTCCCTTCTTATACCTTTCCCTAATGGGACGTACTCTCGGTGAGCTATCGTGGACACGTAATCGCCTAGTGCTATGTTAGGAAAGTGTGAGCTATGTAGCTCCTTATGCTGAATCTGAAAGTGTAGTCGTCTGTCTATTCCTTCCAAGTTGTAACGTACTTAACGGCGATGTGTTCCCGTCGTGGCTTACTCTGACGTATCGAGAGCATCTCTGGCGACGAATACCCGCGCTTAATCACAGCCGGTGTGACGTGCAAGGGGCCTATTCCACTGCGAATCCTGCCCCCTTTTTAATGCGGTTTGTCAGCTAATCGCCCCATCAGCAAGCACGTCCCTGTGCCGGCAAAGGGGGTGCGCCTACGTCGCAGGCATCCCTCGAATGCGCCAGCTGTGGCATCTTTAATCCCTATCTTAGCTGGCTGAAAAGCAGACTTAAGTTATTTTGTTAAGAGTAAAGTGTCGGGGTTTCTGCTCCTCCTCGGTCCTCTTCGCTCCTTGCCTGCCGTGCTTCCTTGGTGGCTTTTCGTTAGTGCCGACGGACTGGCTCCCAGACGGATGTTATGTTCAACTTTCATGCTATCCCGTGTGCCTTAGCTTACGAATCCGATGCTCTCCTCCTGGCCTGTTGGTTGGTTTCGTTAACCCTGGTGCCGTCCTCGCCACCCCACTGTTTGGACCGCTGCCTGCCGCCCGGCAACTTGGGCCTGAAGCTATCCCGTGCTATTCTTATCCTGCTCAGGCAGTCCTCGGCCTTAGTCGAGCTGTAAGGGGGCCCCTAAGCTTTCTTAAAGGTACTAGACCTTCCTTATCAGGCAATTTGGAGACTCCACTACAGCGTTAGCTTTAACGTAAGCGTAATTCTCCTAAATCCTGCATTTTATACTTAGCGTAGATTAATAGCGTTCTTATCACGATTACTAACCCATCGGTCGAACGGAGGCAGCTAAGTTAGGTAAGTAGTTGACACTACCGTTAGATATGTAACCTGTATCTCTGAAATGGAATATAGTACTTGTCTTACCGAGTTTGGAAAGTGTTACTTACCTAGCCGTCTCTCGATATTTCCCCTAAGAGAACGTACTATCGCAAGAACGTAATCTTCCGTACCGTGTCTGGAAAATGTGAGTTGCTAAGCTGCCTCCCTTCTTATACTTTCCCTAATAGGATGTACTTTTAGTAAGCTATTGTAAACACGTAATAGCCTAATGCTATGTTAGGAAAGTGTAAGCTACATAGCCTTATACTGGATCTGGAAAGTGTAGTCGTCTCTATTTCCTGCTCCTCAGAGCCTTGCCCTAGTTAGCACTTTTTCCTTCTTCTCCTACACTTTCATCCCCCTCACCAGTGCTGATGCGTTTTGGTACCCTGGTTTAATTTGTGAGAATGGCGGATTCAGATAGCACAAGCGCAACACTCGTTGGATCCGACGACAGAAGCGACGCTCCCCAGGTGAATACAGACGCCCATTCCAGACATTTTCGCTCCGCTCACTATACCGTAATCAGCTATGCCAGTCTTGCAAAAACCTTGACCTTAGCATCGACAAATTCGTTATCAGTTCCAACACACCGACCGCTCCGGATAGCTCCCCTGCCGCGGCAACCGAGACACCGCGCAAGGTTCGTTTGACGTCTGGAAATGTCAGCAAGATCTTTGCGAGAGTTGGGCAGGTCCAGGAGCGACGCAACATTTGTCGCCTCTGCGAATTGACTTGCATGGCCATCGATCGGTACAGTGGCCGGGGTGCGGTCGAGACAAGCGCTGACATCTACCTCACTTGGGAGGTTGACGGACGGCAACGAGCTGCCGAGTCGGATCGTCTCATCAACCGGACTCGGAGAATCCGGCTCACATGGAAGGAAAAGGACGGAAAGGAAGAGACCGTCTACCTCGTCTTTGTCGCCCCAACAGGTGCTCGTAGGCTCAACTCGGATGCGTACGCCAGCAAGGCAACCGAAACGCATTTCCTAGGGCGGGGCCTCTTTGATACGCGGGAAAAGCAGGCACTGATGAAGAGCTGGATCGATCTTTGCGTTGAGAAACACGGTTTAGGCTGTCAAAACAAGCACGGCAAGTCGTCTGAATTCCGCCAGCTCGTCAAGAGCACATACTTTGGCGTCATTGACGTCATTGACATGCAACTCAAGCCATTGCCCTTTGTCAACGGACAACCGGAACGCTACGTGGCCCTCAGCTACGTGTGGGGCGGGGGCCATCCGTCGACGAGTCAGAAACCCTACACAACGACGCGCGCCAATGTCATGGTCCACATTCAGCACGGCGGTCTTGAGAAGGCCTGGGATAAGTTACCCCGGACCATACAGGACACCATCCTCTTGGTCAGTCGGCTGGGGGAGCGCTACCTCTGGATCGATTCCTTGTGCATTGTGCAAGACAGCAATAGTTCCTGGGAGCTCAACGCCAAATCCATGCATCTCGTATACGGCAACGCCCACTTCACTATTTGCGCGGCTGATGGCAACGCCGAGACGGGACTGCGCGCTGTGGACACGGTGCTGCGGACGTTTGAGCACGGCGACCATAGAAATAGCCGAACAACTACGCGTACGCCGGTTCCCGCTCCCAGCAATACCTCGCCAGTGGCCCAGACGGGTCGTGCTCGACACAGAGCGTCCTCGCCCTTTCCTACTAGTAGCTCAGCGAGCAGTATTACTAGTAGTAGTCAACAAGCTACAACAGCAGCTGCCAGTCATCCATCAAAGACTGCTATTAGTTCTACTACTGCTGCTGGTGGTAGTGGTGGTGGTGGTGGTACTCCCCGATTGAGCATGGCGGCTCAGGAGATGCGACAACATCGGAGAGCCACAGATGAAGCCAACCTGCCGCCGTTGACAGCCGAGTGCTTGCCTGGGATACGTCTCCTGGTATCTCGGCCGACCGAAGCCGTCATCCAGGATTCTCCCTGGAACCAAAGAGGCTGGACCTTTCAAGAACGTCTCCTCTCCCGCCGATGTCTCATCTTTGCAGAAGGCCATGTCTACTTTCAGTGTCGCTCCGCCGTCATCTCGCAGCACATCTTCACCGACGGCGGCGGCGCCGACGGCTGGTCGCTAGACTGGACCAACTCGCCTCTGCGAACGCTTGGCGAGCTCCGACGTCGTGCCTTTTGGTTCTACATGAAGTGCATCCAGCTGTACACGGGGCGGGACCTGACCAAGCCCAAGGACATCTTGACGGCCTTCCAAGGCACGTCGTGGCTCCTGGAGGAGCGGATGAAAGCGCCGCTACTTTACGGGCTGCCTTCATCGCATTTCGATCTCGCCCTGCTGTGGACGCCTCTCAGCAGGCTGGAACGGAGACGACAGAGGACGTTGCGTCATAGCAGCGACGCAACCGCTGGGGGGCCATCCTCGTGCACGCAGGACGACATGGGTAACTGCAACTGCCGACTAGAATCGGATGGCTTCGGTGGCAAAGACTTTCCAAGTTGGTCATGGAGCGGGTGGATGGGGGGCAAGGCCGAGTACCAGCTCAGCATGGTAGAGGGCTGCCTTCAAAACGTGCAAGAGTGGCTGCGCGATCACACCTGGATCACATGGCACGTTCGCGACTACGAAGGCAACCTCCGGCCACTCTGGAATAACGAACGGCTGCTCCAAGACGCCAGCGAGGAGGCCCGGTGGAGGGGATACGCAGGAAAGCCGGTGAAATCGGGCCCCATATTTGCACATGGACGCCGCGAGAGTCGACGACGGATCGTGAGCACCACGACTACCGTGGGCGGCGGCCGTAGAGACCGCCATGAGCCCCACACAAAGCCAAGGCCGGCTGACGTATACGCAGAGAGACGGCACTCGCAGCGCCCTCCTCGGCCAGCCCCGGCGGAGTTTTCCCAGTCCTACATCCCTCCTTATCCTCCTTATCCTACTGTTGGCGTACCCAACACCGCGCATGGCAGGCGGCGGTGGTCAGAGGGGACGGGCTGGCATCGCTCGTCCAATGCTGCATACCTGCAGCGGCTTCCTACTGGGTACTACGAAGACGGGGCCGACAACGATGACCAGGGCGACGACCACGACCACGACGATGGCGACAGGGACGGCGCTAGCATGCGACCGGAAAGGCCCCCAATAGGGCGGGCGTCGGCCACACTACGACCAGACCAGCTAGCCAAATCCCGGTTTCCGTCAGTGCGACGGCGCGTAGGCCTTCCATCGTCCAAGGCTATGCCAGAGAGACGGTTCGTCACGCGCAGAACCCCCGCCACGATCCGCCACGTCCGTCCCGCAACCCTCGACCGCAATCACCGCCTCCTAGACGCTCCTACTACGAAGACAATGATGAGCTCGACCCAAGCGACTTGGATGATTCGGTCGATGCCAGCACGGTCACTGCAAGTACTTACTCTACTGGCAGTAATGATGACGACGACAACAGCCGCGAGACCGAGTCAGCAGGAACGCAGGATGTGTATGGCCCCCCCGTACGCCCTAGCCTCGCTGGCCTCAACGGTACCGAGTTCACCGGCATTCTACCAGACAATCCGTTTGGGGTGATTCGTGGACCTTTTGCCGCGGATGACAATAGCACTGGTGGTGGTGGTGGTGGTGGTGGTGTACGCACAGCCATGCCCATCCTTCAGTTCTGGACGTGGCGCACAGAGCTGCTGGTGACGATCCGGCGCGAGACGCAGGATACGTGGGCGACACAGCTGGGACCGGGGCTGTGTAGGTGCAGCGTCGTCGACAGGGCGGGCGACTGGTGTGGGGCCGTCGTGTTGCCGTTCAAGTGGATTGCGGCCGGGCGGGAGGGCGTCCCGCTCATGTTCATCGCCCTTTCGGACGCCAAGGGGCTGACAGCCGACGAGTGTCCGGTGTGGAACTATTACATCCCAAAGGAGAAGGACGAGAGCGAGTGGGATCTCTACTTTGTCATGATTGTGGACCGAAACAGGGAGCGTGCCCTGTGGGAGCGCGTGGCTGTTGGTAAAGTCTTTCAGGCGGCATTTGGCAACGCCGTCTGGGATGAGATCAAGTTGGGATGAAGCCCACCTGCCTGTTATATAGGTCGGTAACGGTTTTTTTTTTTTTTGGTCCCCAGCAGACCTTTTGAACTTCGTTTTTCCTTGATTTCAACAAACATGTATCACAGGTGGGTGGGTGGCCAATCTACCACTTCTTGGCTTCTTATACAAGTGGATCTGCTCACACTTGCCCAGTCTTCTCTGCTCGGGGTAACTATTCTCCCTTCTCCAAACCATCTCAAAATTAACCCACGTCTTATATCCGCAGCTTCCAGCAAAATGACTGACAGCGGGAATCGCAAAAATAATGAGCGTCTTTATGACGTTGATCTTGAGCCTCAACCAAAATGTCGTTACCAAGATCCCATCTACTTCCGCGACCCATCAGGCTTCAGCGCCTATCTGACTGCGATGACACCATGCCAAGCAAACAGCCGTGTCATAACTCTGGAAGCTATGGATCGGGACTTCATCGGGCTTCTCGGAGCCCATTCAGCATGCCCCCGGCTCTCTTCGCGCAGCACGACCGCGTCACACCGCCAAGCATCGACTCGAGGCTGGAGAACGACAGCATAGTTCTGCCCACGTCTACTTCGGCTTTGCACATGGCCACAAATTATCTCAGGACAACTTCAAGCTATTTCGTTGCTGGGGACTTTACCAAAGTTCGCAAGCCGCGATAATGAGTCTCCCAAGAAACGCGCCGTTCTGGACAGGACAGTTGATCCAAAATGTCGCCCAACAAAGTTGATCGATGCTCAGGCCACGGCGCGCCCCCAGGAAGAGCTAACTGCGCCATTTCAGAGCCTCGTTAGGCATCATATCTGATAGCCATCACGTTTGGCGGGATATAGAGGGCACATGCATGCACGGATGGGTTGTCTTATGTTGAATATGGCGGCATGCAGACCCTTAGTCTAGCTTCATCTCTGTTAGGTTCTCAGGCGAAGCAGCAATCCCACCATATGATACACAACTGCATCCACGTCGAGGACTCAGCCATGTCGCGACTGTCAACTATGGTACCAATACTCGTCAACGCTGTTGGTCCCACTACCCAGGTCCGAAAAAACCAACCTGTTCCAAAAGAGAGCATTAAACTTCTGGAGCCTTTTCGGTGGGTACAACTTCCTTGATGGGCCCTTCATGAACACCAGTGATAGGGTCTTCACCTGTGTGCTTGAAGCCAAACCCAGGATGACCGACAGTTAGACAAAATACAGCGAGGACGACCATGCTAAGGTGCTAATATCAGCTCAGGTCGGTATAACAAGGATATCACACTTACAAACTCTCCAACCCATAAAAAACTCCTTCGTTGTGGAAAAGGGCGCCCGAATAGCCATCACTCAGCTCGCCAATACGATAGGAGCACCGTATCAGAATGACAATGACAGCCAGAGCTAGAAGAGCTAAAAAGATTTTGAACCGAGTTCCCATGGGCCGTACCGCCCTCCGGCTGAAGCGAATAAGGTAGTCGACTGACACGAGGATGAATGCGACCAGAGTAAACACCTGGAGCGATAACCCACAGAGGGATATGTCGATCCCGATTTGGTTGGACCCGGTAGATGTGGATGATGTAGCCCCACCGCCGGCTTGAAGTGCGAGGGACACGATGTCGCATGGGATAAAGAGCCAGGAGAGCAGCTGAGGACGGAAACGGGAGATGCTGGCGTCGAGGCGAGCAATACTAAAGGGCAATACTTAAGTTAGTATTGGATTCCGCGGTGTTCATTACGTCCCGTCACCTACGTCATTGAGAGTGTGACATAGATGGCAGCACAAAAGAAAACAGGCGCCGTTGTAATGCAGACTACCTCACGGTCAGCCAAATGGTACGAAGCCGGTTTTTTTCGGCAGTCTTTAAACTTAGTCGCTCACCAATTTGCATCAAGAAACCCGCGAAAGAGAATGGGTTGCCGTTAAGTATCATCCTGCCAACATATCCCATCATCTCATCAAGACATCCCAGGACCATGCAGATCATGAACCACCACTGTCGCCACCAGATGCCTTCGATGATGTGAAAGACCATGGCAATGGCAAATAGAGCAATGAATGCACCATTGGCTGCGAGTGAAGGCTCATAGCCCAAAATACTCCACTCGACCGGGCAGAGTTCCACGGTACAGTTTGTGTCGGGCCCGTATGCGATTAAACCGTCAGGGAGCTGGTATGACATGGCGGGGAAGAAAGAGTTTGGATGGATTGCCGAGACGGGATATTGCAAAGTGTCTTGAGGATCAAATAGTGCAGACTGCCGAAACAATGTGATGGAGCTGATTAAAGAGAGGAGACAATCACCAACACGAGGTTTTCCATGAATTTATATATCTTGTTTCCCCTTTCAAGGATGGTTTTCAAATTTCATTCTCCAACGTGCCAGGCAGCCGTTGCACCAGGTTTTGTCGGATCCAACCAAGTCCGGACGTTTCACTCATCACACAGGGCGCACTCGCACGGGACTCATAAAGATATTTTCATCTTGAAATGCATGCTTTGCCGTGGAGCGGCGTTATCAGTCTTACCGGGGGGCTTATCTAGACGCGCCTCTGCACTTGATTGGTTGCGGCAACGGGATCATCTTACTGCATAATCAGTATTGCGTGTCAGCATCGACTCTTGCGATCCTCTCCAACAACCACATCTCTATATCTAAGCGCACCGTTTGCTGCAATACGACAGCCAAATCTGTGGTTTCAGACTGCACACACCGAACCATACTGCAGCAGCAGCAGCAGCAGCAGGATGGCATCTACCACACCAGCTAAGTTTCCGACGACTTTCCGTCTCCGTCATACACGCGGTAAGATGGGCTGCCAGACGTGCCGTCAACGGAGGAAGAAGGTGAGGCAGAACTAGAAGCTGGGAGTTTTTTTGGAGTTTTGTTTTTTAACAGTTCTTGGTGTTTCCATTACTGACAGCACTGGTGTTGTTTGAAGTGTGATGAGAACCGACCCGTTTGCCTTGGTTGCCAACAGCATCAGTTCCCTTGCACCTGGCCTGCAGAGAAACTGGGCACGCCCCGGCAAGCTTCCGAGGATCATGCAACACGGGCAGACTCTGCTCGGACACGGGACGGGTCAGGAGGCAACAGGATTGCCCCTATCCCCTCTAGAGTCGAAGTCTACCTCCCGACCTGGTCTGACACGTTGGGTGCTTTTATTGGCCCAAAGAGGAGAGAAATGCTCACCTCCTATTCCGCGCGGTTCCTGCAGCATTACATTGGGGGGACACGCAGAGTTGGCTCTGGTAGCCCAGCGTCAAGTAACCCGTACATGACAGTGGTGTTACCTCTAGCTCACGTGGATGACTTGTTATTCCACTGTGTCGTGGCAGTCGGTGGAGCCCACCTAAGTTCTCGACAGTCTGTGCCCGCCGAGGTGCACAGTGCTACCATCCGTCACTACTCGTTCGTCTTGAGGATTTTGCGGACGGTAATACACGGACTCCAGCCCGGGAACGCCAATCAAATCTTGCGGATACTTCTTGCTCTTGCCCTTACAGGTTCTTATGAGGTATGTATTCCCGTTATCTGCATACTTCTGACCCCCTCTCCCAACTCCAGGGTTGGGAGAGGGGTTTGGTGGGGGGGGGGGGATAAGATGGAATCTTGTGACGGCTAAACGTTAATCTGCTAGTAGAGTTTGGCACAGACATCCCTTCAAGGAGCCCTCTTTCCCCATCTTCGTGCCGTGACGCAGGTTCTCGAGTGGTCATCTGACGACACCCGGAAGCAGTTCGACAGTCCGGAGAACAGGCACTTATATGGTTTCATCCTCGAGACATATGCGTATCTGGTCATAGTCAACATCATCACTCCCCATTCGGTCTTCCCAGCTAGAGCGGTTCCGTATCTTGACACACTGAAGTGTCTCGACCCCCTGCGCAAATACGATAGCTTTGGCATTTTGTTCTGCGGCTATCATGGGCTGTTTGAACTCATACCTAATATCTCACAGATGGCCAGAGTCGACGAGGAGAACCAGTTGAGAGTCGACATGTCCCGATACTATTCACTCCGCACAAAAATTCAAGAGTGGCAGTTCCCTGGATCCAGGTATCCCGAGCATGTCGACATGGCGCAGCGATTGGCCGCCGGAGAGGTGTACCGTCAAGCGCTCTTCATATTTCTCGAGACGGCTATGCTAGGGTCCTCTGTTCCCACTGAAGCATTCAAGCTGGGTATACAAAGCTATGTCGGAACAGTCATATCTTCCATGACGAACAGCGGGGTTCTGGAATGTGAGCTCGCTTCTATAATGCTTTGGCCTACGGTGATAACAGGATCTGTGCTGGTTGACGACAGTCATCGCAGAATCTTCTCTGAAGGGCTACGAAGTTCCACTTATGGGACTTGGAGCACCATCCGCGCAGCAGAGCTCCTGGAATTATTGTGGAAAGACGACAGCGGGGAACTTTTTGGACCATACGGCTTATACAGGACGATGAAAAAGCGCGGAATCAGTCTCTGTATGTCTTAGAGTGACTTCTGTGGAATAATAAGTCGTGTTATATATGAATTTGAGGGCTAAAAACCACATCTATTCCTTCTTAACCGACCCAGCGGCACCAAGAGACATCCCGCCTACTCGTTTCACCTGCAGCTCATGCCGGCAGTCCCGCCCTTCAAGCCACGAGAGCTTCGTCAAACCGTGGACGATGAGATAGTTTACGGTTGGCCCGAAGGTAGCAACGCTTGGATAGGCTTCCACCCTGGTAGACTCGCCAGTATCCGAACCCGTGTGGCGCGTTGCTGGCGTAATGTGTGAGGCCTTGTATCTTTCCGCCAACATACAAGAAACTCTACTGCTAAATGTTCAAAGACTATAGCAACTTTATATACTGGTGTTTCGGGGTTCGCCGCCACACTCAGCTAGCCTGGATCGTCCATGTCTGGACAAGCTTCATCATCTCTGGCGCCGTCTACGGCCTTGCCATGTCTATTAAGCCAAGTAATTCCGATAGGTATGTGCTATTTTGAGCAATCTTTACGAGGTCGTACTGGAAGACGAGAGGATTTTGGGGAGGATATGGACATTTGCATGGCTTCTATTTTCATTTTACTGGGCTGTGGATGGTTGGGTGGAGGTCAGTTGGGACATGCTATCAATATTCGACATTCTGCTAACGATGCTGAGGGGGCCTCGATATGGCAACATGGCTCCCAAATCGTCGTAAAAGAATGAGCTATTAGATAATAGGACAAAGCAAGAGATTACACTTCTCCTCATATACGGAGCCATGGTCCCAGTACACGAAAAAGAGGGACGGACGCCAATGCATTTGGCAGAACTCAAGGATGATGCCGAGACTGTCAAAGCCCTCCTGACCGAGGAAACCAAAGAAGAACGAGCAAACAAGTCCATTCCGTGTTGTGGGAGTACAAAAGGGGCTACTCCGACTACGAGAACATGTTCAAATCCCTGGACGAATTGTATAAAGATTTGATTCGTCACGGGGCAGATCCCACAGCTCACGAAGACAAAACCGAAGTGACCCGATCATCCACTGCGCTGCAGCAGCCGGAAAGCTTAAGTTTTGCGAGATGTTACTGGACCTTCATGATCCGCATACTCCGAGCAAGCGAGTCGTGGATGTTGATGCGAAGGAGAGAACACCGCTTATAAATGCCGCCGAGGCCGGAGACATCTCCGTCTTGTGTACGTGCTTGTGGTTAAATACTACGCCGACGTCGGGTTGGGAGATGGGTTTGGCCATGATGCGTTCATGGCGGCTTGTTGTGGGGGTCATCTCAGTATTGCCTCGTTTCTCTTGGGGCGGCGGTTCCTTCGTGATGGGAAGTTGCGTGATCGCGACTTGGACGAGACGAATAAGTAAGAGATTTCTGTGTTACATATTTGCGGTGGCACTTGGGCATGTAGAGGTTGTGGAGTTTCTTGTCGAGCTGGGTGCAAGTGCGGAGAATATAAAATTGGAGGACGTTGGGGCATTGATGGGGAGCGAGGAGTCCTGTATGTCTGGCCGGGCGCCTGCTATTCTGGAGCTACTTGGGATGGGACCGCTGGGACCGGGTTCTACGGTTTCCCCACCGAAGTGAAGTGGGTTAGGTCTTCGTCGGTACACCACTGCCTAGTTTGTCCTTGGGACTTCCAAATAATGCGGACATTCAAGCGGATTGCATCATCTCCATCTTCTGGCCGCACCTTTTATTACGAAGATGCCCACAAAATACTAACCGCTCGCCGCTGCTACCCTTGACGTCGCATTTCTGGCCGTGGATCCCTCAAACCTTACCCCCTAACTAACAACCTAAGTCAATATCTATCGAACGAGTTCTAGTCACTTCCTCTCATCGCATGCGGGGTAATTTGTTTTGCTCAAATCAGCAGATTGAAACCGTTACACACTAAACAAATGGTGCTACGCTGAGATTAGGGGGGGGGGGGGGGGGCGGGGGGGGGGGGGGCTCCGCGAACACAAAGAAAGTAGGAACGTGATGTATCGCGTGTCGACTCGTGGGTTGTCCATTTCTTACGTGACTCGCGCTTGCTCCTTTCCATGGATTCCCCCGCTTCGAGCTCGGTAGGGGCCACCTGCCGCGCCTGTCGGAGGCTCACGCTTGCCCGACTTCGCGACGCGTTCAGGGTGCAAACTGCTGGAGACATCCCCGACGGGATGGTGATCTCCTATCCGCACATTCTGACCTCGGCACGGTCCTGCGGCGTGTGTGCGCTGATCCTCGCAGAGATGGGTTTCCGGGCGGGGGTCCCGGATTTCTTCTCATCGACCATCACCACGCGGTGGCGGTCCGAGTCCTCGCCGAGAGTCCACTCTTCTTTTGGGCCACCGGACCTTAAGCTCGTAGACGCCATCATGTACATGGTGCAAGGCGAGAGAGGATCGGAACGAAGATTTAACGCCTGTACCTTGAAACTGTCCGCTGATGAAGGTAAGATAGGATTCTTGGGAGCGACGGACGGCGCGCAATGCGGCAAAAGGCTAACGCATTCAAAGACACGCACGCCTCTAAATTAATTCCCACACGACGGGTTCCGCCTCTGGCATCGCAAGAAACCCTGGCCCGGCTCAGGTGGTGGCTCAGCCAATGCGACGCAGAGCACGCCGACTGCTCAGTAGGCCTCTCGGGAAAGACGGTCGGGTCGACGACGGCACTGCCCACACGGCTCATAGACATCGGCTCCACACCACCGCACAGGACGCCCAAGCTGGCGGTGACGAAGGGGAGGCTTGGCCGCTACGCGGCGCTGAGCCATCGCTGGGGCGGTAAGAACCCCCTTAAAACGACGCAGGCGAATCTGGAACAGCACAAGCGGGGAATCCCGCTCGTCGACCTGCCGCAGACGTTCCTGGACGCCATCCGCCTAGC
>Ga0247770_1000595_pt1 | contig 34009 bp, 14 predicted proteins | sample UWRJL136409B6_FD_179943 | JGI IMG/M metagenome (GOLD analysis project Ga0247770, IMG submission 179943) | Plant litter microbial communities from Arlington Agricultural Research Station in Wisconsin, United States - UWRJ-L136-409B-6 | ecosystem: Environmental > Terrestrial > Plant litter >... | reverse complement strand
CGGCTTGGTTACCCACCGCCTCCCTCTGAGCGTGGTATGGTTTGGGCTTGGAATGTGGAATCGATTAGATCCCGCGGTTCTTAGACGCCATAGCAGTTGAAACTCAAGGACGACGGCCGTACGGTACAATGAGAGCTGTAGGCGAGGCTCGAGTAACTCTCGCCGCGTCTTCTCTGCTCTCCCGTACCGAGGTCGCCGATGACCAGGTCAGGTTCGATAAAACCTTCAGGTTTCTGATGTGCTTCGTGCACTCGATGCTCGTGATCACCGCTGCAAAACCGAGGTACATTCCCGCGGGGCCGAGACTCCCCCGCCATGACGCTAATCACGAGCAGTAAATCGTGAATTGCTGCGTCTGTGGCTATTGTAGACGTCCCCAGCGGGCTCGAGTACTTGGGCGATCGAGCCCTTCCACCCGAGGCTGAACCCGAGAAGACCGGCGACTGTCTCTCAAACAAAGGAGAAAGTCCCGAGCGCCGCACCCAGCCGGCGAGAAAGCTCCTCCCCTGCTCACGTCTGACTTGCTAACAGACGAGCACACCGAGATTCGGAATGCAACGTGGAGGCTGCGACTAGCCCATCGTACTAGCACCGGCTAGGGCCGCAGAGGGTGTGGATACTCAGTTTGACAGGCGAGCATGATGTTCTCGAGCCTTTCGCCCCTAGCCTTGATTCGGGATAGGCCTTAAAAGGACCAGAAAGCGGGCAGGTTCGGAAGAAGCCATCGGGGGCCACGGTGATCTCGCGCAAGACGTGTTCGCGGGGACTGGGACGCGGAAACGGTGAGAGGGGCAGTGCGAAGATCGAACAGGGAGAACCAGGAAGGACTAGAACAACGTAAGGGGATGCGTGCAGATCAGCAAACATGCGTTTGAAGAGCCGTCTGTCCGCGCTTGAATTCTGCCCTAGGCTCATAATTTTAGGTAATCTAGAAGCTCGCTGGGTCGGTGAGGGTGTCGGTCTGTGCCGACTGACAGCGGAACGCGCTGCAGACGCGACTGTACCCCAGGCTTCGTCTGGTGATCTGGGGCGCGTCGACCTGGATCAGGGTTTATTGTTGCGCCGATCAAGAACAATGCTCGACCGCTGCCCAAGGCGTCGCCCCTTTGACTATTCGGAAGGTGATCATATGTTTTGCTGGTGTTTGGGTGGGTCGTCCCCTCATCTCCACCGTTGGGCGCCGATGGTGCGCAGCGCGCGGGCCCTCTGGTGCAGCTTCCGAAAGCGACAACAGACTCCCCTGCATCGCCCCTGGTTTTGGCGACCAATGCTCGGCAGCGGGGCCGAGCCGCACCCCTCCCGCCGCCAACCACACAGCCGCCAGCCGCCAATGCCATTGTTTCGACAGCTATAATCCCCGATATGATCGACGACCAGCAATCGTCTCAAAAGTTGTCGGATACGATGCATTTCTGACACACGCCCAGGTTTACGGATCGCATCGCGGCAATTCGCCTTCAGCTGAAAGCAAACGCCGTGCCTGGACGTCGGCCGAATTTAAACTTAATTGAGCGTGCCGTCTCTGCCGCTGTGGAATTATTGACCCTCCCTGTCCTTTGTTCGAATCGCGGAATTGCGGAATTGCGTTCGTCGCGAATACACTCGTTTTCGTCCCAGCTCCGACAGGCAGCGGCATTTTGGCCTGCGCTGTCCCCCCCGCTCTTTCCCAAGCCCACATCTCTGCGAAGGAAAGACACCGACGAAAATGCTGTTTGTCGACAAGAAGATCGACTACGGGCCTCGCCTGAATGCCATCTTATGGCTGTTGGTCTCGATCGCCGCCCTCTTCCTCTTCACACGACTCTACCTCAAGAAATGCCAGAACAGGGGGCTTTGGTGGGACGACTACGCCCTCCTCGGCGCGTGGGTGTGCCAGACAGCGCAGGCAGGCCTGGTGTCGTATCTCATCACGCTTGGCTACGGCAACGCCGTTATCCCTGCTGGGAATGGCCCATTGTTTTCCTTGCCGGTGAACTTGTTGTCGACCTTCTTGATTACCGCCAATTTACTTGGGAAAGTGTCTTTCGGTTTGATGCTGCTCCGTATCCCGGCCGTCTGGATGCGCCTTGCTGTTTGGTACATCATTATCACGCTGACAGCGACGCTCGGTATGAGCACCGTGTTGGTGTGGATAGAGTGCTTGGGCGTGAAAAGGTCGCCAAATTGCATCTCCGTCAACGTGTCGTTGACATACAACATGTTCTCTTGCGGTAAGATGTCGACCGTCCCGTCCACATATACGGATTCTGACTGCTATCAGTGTACTCGGCCGTCATGGACGTGGTGCTCGCGTTCCTACCCTGGAAGTTCATCTGGGGCCTGCAGATGGGCAAGAAGGAGAAAGTCGGCGTGGTGATTGCCATGAGTATGGGTGTCTTGTGAGTCATCCAACCAAACTGCCACCTGCAGAGACTGACAGACGTAGCGCTGGCGCAGCAGCTGCGATGAAGACGGTGACGTTTCCCACTGTCGTCAAGGACCCTCGTAAGTGACATCCGAGAAAACAGAGCCCACGGTCTCTCGACTGGCCCCTCGATATTTAGGCGCTCTAACAGAACCACAGTGGCAAGTATGTCCCTCGTCATCTGGGGTAACGCCGAGTCGTCGATTTGTATCATGGCAGCTTCGATCCCGATCCTTCGTGCCCTGGTGCGCGAGGGCTTCCAAGTAGCAGTCCCGCTGGGATACCGGACAGACGAAACTGGGTACACGGGAACAATGGCGGAATCGAGGGTCAGGAATAGCGTCATCGATAGGTCGGGCATGTTTGGCCGGCAGCTGGCGGCGCCAATACCGGCCCCAGCAACACAAAGGCGCGGCTTCAATGGATCAGACAGTGGGACGTTCTTGGACAGGACGCTGGTCAACGACAGCCCGGAGCCTGACCTGAAACCCCCCAAGAGGAGCGATGAAGAGTGGAGCGACGACGACAGTATCGAGATGAGCAACTATCAGCATCGCCGCGCACAGACGCCAAGGGACTTCCTCCACAATCCTATTTGAGGAAAACCGACCGAACATGAGACCACGGCTCGAAGGATCCAGGAGGCTGTGCGGCCCCAGAAACATCTTCGACATGGAGCTCTCACAGCTGCCCGCTTCGCCATACGCAATGGTTTCGCCTGGAGTAATTGCTCATTGGCAACAGCGAAATATGGGAAGCGCGACCACGGCGAGTGAAGCGTCCACAGCTAGGTGTGCGTCCAAGATGGCATATTAGACTCGGTGTATTCGCAGAGATGCTGTGTAAGGGATCCGAAGGGCGGGGCCCCTGGCAGAAATATGGATGCGGTATCCAACTTTCGGGAGGAAGTTGAGATGCCGTCGGGTAAAGAGCGCCGGCATGGCGTTTCTCGATAGGCCCGATCCTTCTCGAAGCGGCGATTCAACGTATCTCGCGCCGCGCTAAAGCGTGACGACGAGAGACAGCGGCACAGAGACTTCGGTTCACCGCTGGGACGGGTGGAAGTTCATTGGGAGAGCTAGAGGACGCGAACAATCCAGAGTATTAGGATCAGTAGGTTGATGCGGGGCACACCACATGGCGCGGGACAATAATGGTTGAGGACAGGGATTGCGTGGGCCAGTGGAGGCTCCTTGGGCGAGGTATTGGATGCCCAGTATTAGCTAATAATATCTGAGATATGATGGTGAACTCGCAAATCTCAATTGTCGAAGTGACCGGCGACGTGATGGGCGACTGCTGCGGCATCGCCCTCGAAAGATGCGCAGACTGGACAGGTCGAGAGCGGCTCCGACTCTGAAGGCGACGTAACGCTCGCTCCTCGCGATGAGGCCCCCGCAGTGGTTGCGGAATCGGCATTTTGGCGTGCTTTCCCCTTGCCGGATTTTCGCTGCTTCGCCGGCTTGAGGTAGGCCTCGAGGCCAATTGAGGCTGCTGGCTGCTCTTCGTCTCGAATGTCAAATGCGGATTGGCGTGGTACCCGGAAAGGACGGGGCGCTCCCGCGCCACCCGCCGCTGCGGTCATGGGTTCCTGGACCGCGTCGAGAGCAGGGCTCGCGGCGGCGGCGGCGTCGGCCATGGCCTGGACCCTGCCGATTCTGCCGTCGACCAGTCGAACTTTGATGCCCCGCGGGTGGTCGCCGCGAGTCAGCACATCCTTCACTGCCCCCGACACGGTGCGGCCGGTCGGCTGGTCTGCCTTGAGCACGATATTGACCCGGGCGCCGGGCAGCACATCTCTGGTGGTCGGAACGCGTTGCATTGCGGAAACAAGCCTTCGCATGTCGTTTGGGCGATCAAACGTCGGGTGGGGTTGCTGAAGTCGGATAATTTTCTTGGCGGGGCTCCAGGTTGAGGGCATGCGCCTATCGGGGTATGTTTTCTGATTGGATATCGCAATATCAGGTATGGCTTAGGGGTGCAAACACCGACCAATGACGGCAATGACGATCAGCCAAACCAATTTTTGATTGCTTCCAGGTTGCGCTGTTGCTGTCTTGCGAGTCAGAGGATGTGGCAAGATGGATCTTAGTGAAAGATGCCTCTCAATTGCAGTGTCCTCTTGTTCTCTGGTTTTGATCTTGAGATTTAGGTCAACTGAGCAACGTCTTTGTTAGATGAACGACCACTAAAGTCTTTGGGATGAAGGAAATTGTGACCACCCGTCCGCATCGCCGACGCCTTCGACGCATCTCACCACCTACGGAAGAAATGGGAATACAGCGTCCCGCGCCCCAAATTCCTAGCCTCCAAAGACGACATCGCGCTAGCGCATGATCTTGTTGACGGGCTCCACCCCATCGCCAACGAATTCTTCATCTGTGCCGCCGCACCAGGTACATACGCAGACAAGGCGCTCCTCCTTGCCCGTATCATGGAGTGCCTTTCGCACCACGAATTTCTCACAGGGCTCTGCTATGAGACGCAAGTTCGCTGCCGCGACTTGCTCGAGAAGCGGAGCCAGTTTGAGGAAGTCGTGCGGGCGTGTGACGATTGGCGTTGAGAATGATCTGGAGAGGGAATTTAACGGCTCACTCCTTGCCTAGCCAATTTGGGAATCGCCCTATGAGGAGATAAGCACCTTCTTCGCCCTGGATAAGGGTGTCTGGGTGTGCAAGATGCTTCTGAATGGCGATTTTGACCTGCCGACTCGCAAGTGTCGCAACCTGATGGACCAGAAGCTCGCCGAGATTTACCGGGTTGCGCAGGATGACATCAGTATACTGTTCCGCGTCATTCGGTACCCCGACCCGGACTCCCCGTGTACCAAGAAGTGGTGGTATCTCCGTACAGACCCAACAGATCTGGTACGCTTTCGAGCCGGCGGAGAAGCGGGACAAGTTGGCCCAACTATCCATATCTGATCTAATCAAACCTTTTGAAGAATGATGTTTGTAAGCTGGCAAGCTGCCAGACGGTGATGCCGGCATAAGAAAGCAAAATACCGATAAAACCCCCAAAACCCCACACTACCTAGAAATAAAATATTCCCGTCACACTACTTGTACCCTAGCGTAGTGACCCTGAGTTCCCACGGCATTCCACACTGACGTAACTAAATTCCTTATGACTCCCTGGACTGAATATCTCACCAGTCAGGCCCTGGGCTCACACAGCAACCCCCCTCACCCCAGGACAACAACCTCCTCCCTCCATCTACCCCCCCACCACCCCTCCTTCGTAACCCTCCCCAGTCCAACCCTCTCCGCGATATCCCCCTCCCACCTCACTAACATAACATTAAACAACGGATACTCCCCCACCTCAATACTCTCCTCATCGCCAAAGAACTGCCCCTCCGACAGGACCACAAACTCCCCTACCCCTCCCGCCGCAACCTCATAAGGGAGGCTCACCCTCCCTACCTCCTTGCCATTCTCTGCAAGAATAGCTGTCTCTCTGATATGCAGCTCCCGAGCGGCGAGTAGCTTCCCGTCTTCGGTCTTCCGCCAGAGGGTCTCTGTCCTTGTGCGGGTCTCGCCGAGGGAGAATTGAGCGATGAGCGTGCGGAAGACGAGGTGATACCCTGGACGGAGTTCTTTTGTGAGAGCAGGGGGAAGGGCGGGGAGAGGACAATCGAGGGCGAGGTTGTTTGTGGCTAGGGAGACGGAGGAGGTCCATTCTTCGAGGGAGGTGGAGGGGCTCAATGCGAGGCCGAGACCGTTGCTGTTGAGTGGGCGGAGGGGAGTGTTGTTGAGAGGACTAGCGCTGCCTTTTCGAGGGGGGAGGGGCGGTGGGGCGGGCCTAAACTTGCCGTTGCCGGAGGAGGATGGCTGGGTTCGAGGTGGAGGCACGGGAGGAAGGTTGTCGGCGGTGTACCATCGTAAGAGCGGACGTATCCGCTCCTCGGGCTGCTCCGCATCGCCGCCCCGATTCTTTTGCAGGACTTTTTGTAGCTGACCGCGGTTGTCAGTCTGGACACGATAGGTTGCCTCATACTGCACTCCACCAGGGCAGAGAACAAGCTGTCTTGATTCGGGGTCGACACATTCTGCTGCTTCCCAAGCAGCCCACGACCAGGTAGGAAACCGCCTGTCTTTCCTTAGCCGGAGGCGGACCCCTTCCTTGGCTGCACATTGCCAGTGTAGAGCCTGGTCAAAGAACTCCTCTGGTAGACCATTCAAGAGCCGCTTTCTGCCCTGTGGGTTTTGCTGGTTGGCAATGAGAATCTTGAGCATCCCCATGACAGCATTTATGGCATCTATTGGGTTCGTCATCTGGCGAGGCGTATACTCCTGAATGAGACCCGCATAGTCTGCAAAAATCGAGGACCGCAACAGCCGTGGGCCACTGCGTCCGTAACTGCCCGTCTTAATTTCTGAGAAGAGGCTTGTATTCGCCAAGGAAAGCCAGCCAACAGCAGGAAGTCGGGTGTCGGCATCCATGGCGCTCATGTCTTCGTGCATCGTCCCGTATGGGCAGCGAAAGTCAACCACGCCGTCGTGAAAGATGAGCAGCCTCTTTGAGAGGAGTTTCTCTTGCAGCGTCCACGCTCTGCTCGCCCATGGGTTGAGGTCAGGATACCCGGCGCTTTGCATCGGAAGGAGCACGTTAACTACCGGATCTGACGTGACGCGCTCAGCCAGTTGGGAAACGGAGCGAGTGGTTGACACGCCCGTGATGGGCTCGTTAAGATGTGTACCGGATGCGGCGACAATTGTGACCAGCGCACCGCCGTAGATGCGGTCCATCTGCCCAATCTGGTGGGCTTTGTCTGTGTCACTGTCCTGGATGATACACAGACGATCAGCCCAGAGGTAGCGCAGGCCAAGGCTGCGGATAATATCGATGGCATCTGAGATCGCGCGCCCAACGTTGTAGCGTCCAAGCGCGCCGGGCGCAGAGAGCGAATGGACGTTTTTGTTGCTGAGGGATAGGATGCCGGCGCGATGTGAGACATCGCCCCAAACGTAAGACAGAGCCGCGTACTCATGGTGCTGCGGGTCTCTCTCAACAATGGAGCCGTCTTGGACGTCGACAAGTCGAAACGGAATTCCCGACGGCTTCTCAAGCGTGGCCGACCATTTTGGAGAGTTGCATGTCGTCCCATGGGCAGCGCAGCAGTGCGTGAGCCATGTGCGGCAGAGGTTGAAATCGATGGCCTTCCTGTCAACAAGCCTTCCGTATCGAAGGTTCTTCTCGTGTTTTGGCAGTGTTGATGGAACCGGCGAGGCAACTCGAATGGCAAAGTGGCTGAGCGTCTTGATGTCGCGGCCTCTTGCTTTCGCGCAGCCAAATACCGTGATATCGAGCACCCCTGACTTGGGATGCGAAATGCCATGCACCATGACTCTCACCACAGCGGGAACGCCCTTCTTGGTCATGGCGTTGATGACGCCCATATCTGGCAGGACATCCATAGCGAAGCCATACGCCTTCGCCCGGTCTCCGTTGTTGTCAAAGTGCTTCCCGGCGGCCAATCCTGCTCGGGCGCCTTGGTTGATCGCGGCGGCATCTCGTCTCTCGCTCCCCTCCCCTTCTTCAAAGTCGATTTCCCTCTCGTTGTCGGCTTTGATCTCTTTGACGTTGACATCATCGTAAGTGTGGCCGAACGGCCATTTTGCCTCCTTCTTGATGCTGAACTTTTCTCGATTGCCCGCCCACGTTTCAAAGTCAACCCAGAAGGGAGCCTCCTTGGAGCGCAGGTCCTGAAACTTCTTGTCTTTCAAAATTGACTCTTGGAGTTCCTCGTCGCGGAGCGGGTCGTGCGCTGGAAGACAAAGCGCTTGGAACAGCAGGCTGCAGAAGTTGCAGTTGTGGCGCTTGGACAGGAGATGCTTCAGGTTGATCAGGTGGGCGGTGGATTGAGCGCCTGGATCAATGGATGCGCGCTCAATAAGGGTGTTTCCGAATTGCGCGAAGTCAATCTTGGAGCATTCCCCGCAGAGATTATTGGCCTTCTTCGGTGTCTTCGAGGCGGAAGAGCTCGATGTGGCGCGCGGATCGAAGCTGGCATCAGGCGACTTCGAAGTTGACCTTTCGGGCAAGCTTTGGGGCCGGGACGACCACTCTGCTGTCGCCGCGACTGACGGGGGCGTGGTGCAAGTCGGTCGCCGTGGTGGCAATCGTGGCGGTGAGTGCGAGTTGTTTGGCCGCTGTCCGATTTTGCGGGTTTCTGCTGATGGCCATGGCGCAGCAGCGCAAAGCTCGAAGGAGCTCAATTCGGGTGTCGACGGGGGCGTAGGCAGGGGCTGTGGCCGCCGCGGTGGAAGCGGAGGGACTCGGGGTCCGAAAATAGCGTCCTTTCGACAATTGACCAGATTTGTGACCGGTGCATCGCGGGTTTGGGGAGCAGTTGGTGGTGTTGGTGGTGACGACCCACAGACGAGCGGAAATGTCTTGGAAAGCGCGGGCTTCTTGGGCGGTGGAGGTGGGGGTCGTCGGCGTTGATTAGCTTCTGGCGCTCTGTTTGGGAACACATCTTGCACAGAATGTTGTAATTGTGCTTGCTCGAGCCCTTTGGCTAATGCCATGACCTTTGTCGCGTCCTTTTGTTCAAACGAAGCATCGGTCGGTCTTTTGTCGATTTGTGCCGCGACAGCCCGAATTCTTTGAGCGTCGGCAAGAGCCGAACTCGGATCATGTCTCGCAGTCTGCGCTCTTGATGACAGCCAGGATGGCTCCATATCGAGATGAAATGAGGTGCAGGTGGTGAGGCTTTGGCTTTGGAAGCTGAAATGCGATTTAAAATTGCTTGAGGTTAGGTACCTTTTGCCTTTCTCTGAGCGATCGGAAGCGAATTGCCATATGTTATATGTTCTCTAGCATCGTCCCGATGAGACCAGGATTTGCATCAATCCCAAAGTACTTGCAGGCTGTCCGCGACCAAGATGGTTGCCTTGTGAGACCGGGGTAGCGCATGGTTTGCGCCTCGTGCCGAGGTGAGGTGCATCGGCGTTTCATGTCCAGGAACTGCACTGCCCGGTCAGCCAGCGTTTCCCAAATGCCGGGAGTGGCGCAGCGCACATTTGACATTGGGGTTCGAGCCCCCAATATCTACTTCAATTTACAGTATCTGACAGGTAACTATCAGCCTATTTCCCCAATAGTAGCCAATCACCGTACTTGCAGTCCAGAACCGACCGGTGAGTACCGCATGTGTTCCGTTATTGATCTGAGTTGTATCAGGTAGAATTACCCAACCTAGGTAGGAGGTAGATAGTTACCTTCAGCTGTCGGAGACATGTGATAAACCGGTTATTTCCAGTCACTGTGACATTTACCTAAGGAACGCAAATTGGTTCAAATCGGCGCATTCTGAATTCAATACTTAAAAGAGTGCATAAAAACGTCCAACTCTCGAGCGCATAAGCATCCTCCGCACCAAGTTTCCCCTCTTCATTGTCCCGAAGCCATCACGAATGGTTCCAAACAAGCCCAAGAGCACCTACTCCCACCACTTCAACACCAGCATCCCACTTCTATGACTAGAGAGATGTAAGCCCCATGCCCACCACACTCCTAGCCTGCTCCGTTCCCGCTGAAGCTTGCTCCCAACCACCTATCTTGGACCGCGGGCGCAACCACGACGGTAACTGGGATGTCGGACTACCCTCTCCTCATAATTGAGATATTCGCATTGGCAGTCTTGGCCTTTTGGAGCTTCCTCTTCGCTGAACGTTCAGCGGTGACCGCATGAGTACAGGATATGGACGAATCGACACATTGTGGATGTCTGCTCGGGATGTTAGGAATTCTAGAAGCTCTCTGCAGTAAATCAGAGGGGGGAAACCGGGGAACTAGCATGAAGATTGCACCTCTGGTTTGGTGACGTTCGGGGTGGGTAGGTGGGTGGGGGCTAGAGGAAGAATTTGATGCTCTGTGCCGGAATGAGGTGCCAGGTTTGTTTACCTTAGCTGTTTGTGCTGCAGGAAGTATGAGCTTGATGGAGGAACGAATAGGGTCAGAAAATCGAGGGGAGAACCTCCAGTTAATATAGCCAGACAGGAGGTGGGCTTAACCTCAACGATGAGCAGTGCTGCGAGGTCGCTGGCTGCTGAATGAGCTGGAAAAAGCGTCCGATTCTAAGAGTCGGAGTCATTTGTGTTGATAAAGAGAATCACCTAGCCGAGTAGCTGTGCTAGGTGACTGATGGTGAGGCAAGTGACGGGATAGCCGTCATCGAGAATGCTGCGACATCAGCCCCCCTTCAGCTTAGAGTTGCAAACGAGTGTTTAGTGCCGGTTTTGATGCCGGAATGCCCCTATTGTTTGTGGATACTTCGGATCAGTACGATGGGGTTTCACCGATGCACGGCACATCAACGCATACCTAGGTAGTCTCAGACTAAAAAATAAATGGGCCCATCTAAAGATAGTTAGGCTAAAATCAGGCTCGCTTCACCCTCGGCTCAGCTTCGGCTCACCATTGCTTACCCAATGCTCACCCTGTTATGAAAATTGGCAAGTTTACGCAACGTTAGACCGATTTTGGGCCTGCCTCCGAAAAAAGGATAAGGGGTCCTAGAAATCGGACCCCTATCCCCCTGCTCCAACAAAACAAACCTGCTCTCAAGATGGAGGCCAAGAATTAGGCTCGATAGCTAACGTTTTCACTCTCCGTTTTGAGATTCTAGGTTATAGTAATCATGCTTACCTACTACACAACCACTCTTCTCCTAGCTATAAAGAGGCAGCCCGACTTATCCTACTGCCTACCACCCGATTTTTCTCTCTCTTATCTCCATTCCTTACCCTCCTTACCCCCCTTGCCCCCCTTACCACACCGAACACATCTCCCTTCTTCTTTATTTCTCTTAATCTTATTTTCACAATACCGAGAAAGAAGAGCCCCTAGGAGTTTTTTCACCAGGGAAAAGAGAAGGGCTTAAAGAACTGTACAGAGGGGATAGACGGCTCTACAGTCCACAAAAAGCCAACAGATAAGGTATTAAAAGGATATTACTATATAATTAATCTGTAAAACTAATAAGATCCCCAAATTCTTACTAAATGTTAGCTTTTAATATTCTTTTTAAATATGCAAATAACTACTCTAATATTAGTGCCTATAACCTTAAGTCCTTAAAGGATTTCATAAAAGATATTACATTTAGTATTAACAGTGCAGAAGATAACCTAGATCCAGCGAAAGGGACCGTTATAATATATTAGAAACAGTTCATAGCCAGTTAGCGTTATAATAATAATACTATTCCTAAAAATATCACTGTTTTAATTACAAATATATGTATACCCTTTTTTTAATCGGCTAAACTAAGCTAATGAAATTTAATGGCAGTTTATAAAGTACAAGCTATCTAAGATACTTAAAGCAAAGGGTAAAAAGATAATGAAAGATAAGTGGCTAAGGAGGTTTAGTATAATAAACTACTTTATTTACTTAGGAAGGTAATTATGGAATAATTAGGTAATATATAATAAACCAGCAATAAGAGTGTATAACTGGGTGGATTTACTTACTATTATGTATTCTTCTACATATATTAGCAAATATACTAAGTTTAGCTATTGTCTGGGATCTAGTTATGGCTTATATTATAAGGCAAGTATTATTTAACACTTAAAGTTTATATTATTACATAAGCTAACAAAACTCCTACTATAGGATATAACTTTTAAAGTCTTTATATTACAACCTGCACCCGACACAGGCCTCGAGAGGACTGGCGCAGGTTAAGACAGAACATATGGCAGGACGCCAACAGGTAAGGGGCGTTCCGAAAACGGCTTATTAAGCTAGCACTCCTAGACGGGGGGTTTAATGTCACTATAGGTCGCTGTCGCTATAATGTATAGAGGTAAGTCTGAATAGTAGGATATAAATAAATAATTAAATACTAGCGTGAGGAACTAAAGTCCCTCACGGTGGTTATAGGCATAACTATAGCTATCTATACTAACTAATTAGGAGGTACTTTATACCTTACTTATAATGTCATAAGTGTTTATTATATAAGCACTTTACACCATATAAGCGTTCTGTTTGTAAGGTTTCTCCTACTTACAATATAAACACTTAGTATATTATAAGCAGCACTTTATTAGTTATAGGGGCTTTAAGTCTTTACACCCTTAACCTAGTACACCTAGACGGTATATACCGTCTTCCTACACTGTTCCTTTTACAGGGGATTTGTCAGGCCGCCCTAACCTAAGTAACAGCTTACAGGGTCGTTATATAATTCCCCCTCTTTAACGTTCTTTTCCTATAAAAAACTTAAAAGGTAAGTTTCTCCTTTCACCACTTTACTATATAATAAATATCCAGCTCCCAGGTCTCGAAACGGGAATAAGGTAAAAGCATTAACTGCCATCTAAACCTTACAGCCTATACACATACGTTTAATGGCGAAATGTCCCCTTATTCTTTTTATAAGTCTGCTAACCCTCTGCTCGTCTGTTAGGTTTTAAACCAGTTTAACAGTTATAACCACTACCTGGAGAGGCACTAGCCTTCTTAATGTGACACTTTTAATATTAGTAAAGCGAAGTTAAAGGCTCTTTTTATTAAGAAGCAGAACCTTAACTTATAAGTTAAATCTACTGCCTAGTAACTCTATAAGGCTACTGTTAAGTTTCAAAAGGTGTCAGCACGCCTAGCACGCCTTCACAAGCAGCGGTCTCGCTTTAAGGACCGGGCCGTAAAGGCGTTTAGTTATAAAGTGGAGTTATTAAAGTTCCAGAAGAGTAAGGAGGCTAAGCTGGACACCCCTCTTAAAGACGTGGAGTCTTTTAACTAGGGGAACTTTCTAACGGGGTCTCCGCAACAAGCGGTCGCTTCATGACTTAATTTGTGACTTCCTTCCTTTTAATAAATAAAACAGCTCTTTAACACAGTAATAACATACTTATTTCTTTTACTAACTTCCTTTTCTTAACAGTACTTATTTTTATACAGAGCCTATTAGGAGGTTAAAGGGCCCTACCTCCTTATTAAGTCTAAGGTCTTTATAACCCTAGCTAAGGGTTCTGATAAATGTCCTTCCGTACCTATTAAGGAGTTTCCTGCCACTTCCCAGGCTTTAAGTCCCACAGTAGTCTTACTCTTTAGTATAATAATTTAAATGTCAGATCTTATCTTATTTTTAGTTTTTATTATTAGTTTTAATTAGTCTGGATTCTTTTAATAGAACTCCATAATTAAGTTTAGGTATTTAAGATTTTTAACTAGTTCCCATAAGTTGCTTTTAGGGCCGTAATCTAGCCATTTAACAAGATATTTAAATGTGTTTTTTCCCTTCTATAAATCCACAACTTCCTTAACGTTGTACTTATCCTTATCGGTGTTAATCTTAATCTTCTTTTCTAGAGGAACTCTTTTTAAGGCAGGTTTTAAAAGTAAGATGTGAAAAACCTTAATCCACACCCTTATACTAGTAGGTAAGTTTAGTTTATAATTAAAGGTGGTAACCTTTTTCTTAATCTGGAATAATCTGTACCTTTTAAAGTTAAGCTTTTTACTAAATCGTTTTAAATACAGGTTTTATAAAAAAAGGTAAACGTAATCCCCCTTTTAAAAAGTCAGTCCTTTAACTTATTTACCATTATAATAAAGTCCTTTCTTAAGTACTAATTACTTAGTTTAATGTTTATCAGTAAACTTCTTTATTTATTTGCGTGTGAACTTAAGTTCGGCTTACAGGTGGTTATACAGCTCTTATATCCAGTTTATGCGGATTACAGCTTAGGGGGCATTAGTAGGCGGGCCTTAACGGAGTTTAGGCTCTTTACCGTAGTTAGCGAAGAATAGTGATACACCTGTTAACTTAACTGGTGTTATGTTATAAGCTATTTGTGTTATTAGTAATAGCTTAAGTTAATTATTTTATTTAAAGTTAACGTAAGTTTAAAAATACATTATAAGTATCTAATTAACTTACTCTGTTTAATTATCTGTCTGTAGGTAGAATATTATTAAAAGCTTACTTTTTACACCCATTCTTTATATTAATCCTTACTAGAACTTTAACATAATTAGCTTATCTTAATCTGTGATAATATTATCTGGCTAAAGGTGTTATAAAACTACCTCTTTTTTAAAAATATAAGTGAGTTATTCCACAGTTATATCCTTTAAAGTTAGTAAAAAGTAAGCCCATTTTGTTAATCTATTAACTATTATAAGGATTTAATTATAGGTGACTCCTGTAACAGGGTCTTTAAACTTTAAAATCCTAATAATAAAGTTAAGTGAGATTAAACTCTATAGCGCCTATAATATAGGGAGTGGTTTAAGAAGTCTGTAAGGCTTATAATGTTAGTTCTGCTTTTAGTGGCAAATATTATAATTATTAACCACTTCCTTAACTAGCTTTTTCATTCCCAGGAAAACGTACGTTTATTAAGCCTATATGAGAGTTTTAACTTAACTTATATATCCTTTAAGTTAAGACTTATAAACCTGTTAAACGTACTCCTTCCACTTATCTAAGTTATGGATATACAGTTTCTCTTAATACCAGAGCCTTACTCTTAGTTCAGGCGTATTATTTACACCTTTTAACAGCTGTTCCAGCTAATAACCAGTTTTATCTTAATTTAAATGCTTTAGGCACTCCTTATTATAGTTTTACCTATGCTTTAAAAAATCTTTTAAAAGGTACTTATACTTACAGGTTCTTTCCATTACCCTTTTTACTTAAAAGTCTTATTATTACTAATAGATATTATACTTTATTTATAAGTTTATATAAACGTTAATAGTTTATTCTAATATCTAGTTATCTGACACTTATAACGTATATTCTAATATACTGTTCTCTACTTCGTTAAATATAGTAATAAGGATTAGGACCAGATTAATATCCTTATAGTCCTGTCTTTAACTAAGAGTATTAGCTTACTTATTATCTTTTCCTTTAATATAGTGAATCTGGAAGTGGAACGGGGCTATCAGTTCTACCTATCGTGCTTACTATAAGTTAAGTTCCTTTATTAGGAAATACCAGAGATTATTATAATCTGAAAAGACCTAGACTAGTTCTTCTATACTATTTAAGTACAGTGCCTACTTAGTAAAACATTAAATAATTACTATTAGTTCCTTATTATAGATTAAGTATCGTAAGGCTAAGCTGTAGATTCCTTTTAATAAAAAGGTAACTAAGTGGCGTTTCCTATTATTCTGTATTTAATTAAGTTCTTTATTAATTATAAACTTTAAAGAGTCTATTTTAACTTAGAAAGGTTTTAAGAAATTAGGGAGGGTTAGGACTAGTGTTATGATAAAGGCGTGCTTAAGGTCTTTAAACACCTTTTATTATTTATCAGTTTACTTAAATAGCTTTCCCTTACTTATAAGTTTATAAAGTGGTTTTACAATTTTTATAAAATACCTGATAAAATAGTAGTAAAAGTTTATAAAGCTGATAAAAGCTTATAACTCTTTCTAATTCTTTAAAATAGGCTAATCCCTAATTACCTTTATCTTCTTTAATTACATTTTAAATCTTTTAAGGGTTATTTTAAACCATAAATAGTTCAGCTCCTAAATGTGGAAGTGGCTTTTCTGTAAGTTTATTATTAACTTCACCTTTTTAAAAGCTGTTAAAACCTATTATATGTGTTTTTAATATTCTTTTAAAGTTTCAGAATAAATTAGAATGTTATCTAAATATATAAAGATAAACTTATTAAGGAAGGGGTGGAGAACACTGTTAATAAGGCCTTAAAAGGTTACAGGGGCGTTTATTAATCTTATTAGTATAATATAATATTAATAATACCTGTTATAAATCTGAAAGGCCGTCTTATATTTATCCTCTTCCTTTACTCTAATGTAGTTAAGAGAATTAATTTACTTTAGTAATCCATTCTTACATTTTTATAATAAGTGGTAATAGGTAGCGATTCTTAATTATATCTTTATTTAACGTTTAATAATTAATAACTATATGTAACTTACTGTCTCTTTTCTTTAGGATAAATAACACTAAGTACCCTGTTAAGGATTAAGACTTTATAATAAACCCGTTCTTCAGGTTCTTATTAACGTACTTCCTTAAGGCCTTAGCCTATTAAGGGTTTAGGTAGTAGGGCTGGAAGCTGTAAAGCTTTACTTCTAGCTTTAACTTAATTTCGTAGTCTTATAATCTATAGTCTAATAATTATAGTATCTTTTTTTAAAATAGGGTAAACTTCCTATACTTTATTAATACCTTAAATAAGTTGACTTTTTCACTTATTTATAGATCAGCTTTTAACTTCTTTCCACCTTTTAAATCGTCATTTAAGTAATACAGTAGACCTTCTAATCCTTTAACCGTCTTAGTAAACCTAACCTAAACTATACTTAGTTTTAAGGGTTTAATGTGCTTTTAATTGCTTTATATATCTCTGGAACAGTTTAATACCTTCTTAGCTTTCTTTAAACAGTAATCACAGCTAGGGGATTTATTAGAGGTAAGGTAGCCACTCTTTTAATTAATTATAAGGTTATACTTTTCCAGTTAGGGTAAACTTAGGATTATATTGTACCTTATTACTAATATAACGTTAAAATCCACTTATTATTCGTCCCTGTCCACTTTAATTAAAAGTGGTAAGTAATAAGTAACTTTACCGTTATTATACTAATACAGGCCTCTTTCTTTATTTTAAATGGGAATAGCCTTTTTATACTTTTAATTAGGGAGTTTCCTTTAGTTAACTAATAAGGGATATATTAGGTTAAAAGCACTCTTATTATTAATTACTACTTTTACCTTAAACAGCCTCTCTTTTTTATTTATTATATTAATATTAATAGAATAATACTTATACTCTTTTAACATTTAAGTTATAGTAATTATCTATCTTTAAAATCTTATCTAGCTTAACCTTTAAGTGCCTCTTCTTCTTTTTAAGGTTTTTACTAATTAGTAAATTACTAATTTCCGGCCTTTTTAAAGGGCCTATAACCTTTTCCTAATTCCTTTTAAAAAAACAGGTAACTTTAATAAACTTAATAATTAACCTTTCTTAGGTTTTTACGCTTTAACGTCTAGTTGACTTTAAACGGTATAATATTCTTAAAGTCCTTAATAAGTTAATAATACGCTTTATAAGACTGGATTATAATAACGTCTTTCTGCTTTTAGATCCGCTAGTAATCTTCTCACTTTTATTATTCTTTAGCTTTTCCGTTAAGGTGTAATAAACATATTATAACTAGGTAGTTATTAAATACCCCTCCTTACCAGCACGTAGTGGGAGCCTAGTTAACTACGGTGACCTTCTGCTTATTACTGGAATCTTTTATTAGGGAGTAGGAAACCTAGTAATAAGCCGGTTTTAACTTTACCTTTATAACAGTGTAATCCTGTTTTTATATATTTAGGAAGTGGTTATAGAGGGCCTTAAGCCTATAATACTAGTTAAGAGTGTAGTTATTATATATATAATTAATCTATAATATATCTTTATAATTAGGGTGGTTAATATTAATTATAAGTGTTACAGTTATAAAGTATAAAACGGGGGAAGTGGCACCTTATTCTTTTTCTTCTTCTACTTACCTTTATATACGTTATTTCTCTTAAACCTTTTTTTAAAACTCAGGTAACAGTAACCTAGCTTATTCCTTTATAAAGTGTCCTTCCTTAACAAGTTAGTATTTAAATTAGTTAATAAAATAAACTTTATTATAGAGTTATAACCTAATCTTTATTACTCTGTCTTTAAACGTTATAGTAAGGCTTTTAACTTATAAGTCCTTTACTTCGTCTACTAACTTTTAATATTTTCCCTTTAGTTCCTAAACTCTTTACTAATGTGTTTACTTCGTGCCTTCTCAGGGGACCTTTAAAGTACCAGTTTAAAACACATTAGCTTTAATACAGGGTAGCTACTTAAGCTGTCCTTCTTTTAAGGAGGTAAAGGTGTTAATCTACTTAATGTATTTAAAGTGTTTAAGGGTCTTAAGGGGTACTGTTAAGAAGAACTTCCACTTTTTTAATTTAACTCTCTTAACTTATTCTTTTTTACCTTTTAGGGCTTACTTTACTGTTTAGGTAGCCTGGAGGGTTAATTCTTTAACTCTTTTTACTATTTTAGTAACTTTTAAGTTAAGGTCCTTTTTAAACTTCCTTAATTCCTAAGCTTATAAGGTAAGGTTTTTAAGGCCTGTAATAACTAACTAGAATATCTCTTCCTAAAGTTAGTCTTTTATAACTTACACCTTTAATGGTTTTAAGTTTCCACTTTAAAGTCAGTCTTTTATAACTTACACCTTTATAGCTAACTCTTTTAAAACACCTTTAAAAATTAAGTACACTACACCTTAAGGTTCTTCCTCTTCTTCTTTATCTTTTAAGTTACACTTATTTATTTAAGTGTAATTTTCTTTATTACTTGCTATCTTAACGTAAACATCTTTTAAGTTAAACCTAATATGCTTTCCTCCTTTTAAAACTGGCTTTTAACTAACTTATTTTAATAACAGGCATTACTGTACTATATAGCCTTTTTTATTACAGTTAAAATACTGGACCTAAGATAAGTCCTTAGGCTGCTTCTATTACAGTTATTGTTAAGGCTTATCGTAATTAAGTTAGTTCTAACAGTTTACTATATTAATGTTTATTAACTTAGGGTAGTGACTTGTTACGGTTAACTAGTTCCCTTTCTTTAGTTTACTTAGCTGGTAAAGGGTCTGTTCCTTCTAATAATTCTTCTGATAATAGTAATTATAATACTAATTATTAGCTTTAATAACTATCTTAACTAGTTCTTAAAGATAGTTTAGTTAGTCTTTTTAGTAAAGGTCTTTAGTAACGTGCTCCTTTAAACCACTTTAAAACAGTATTACTAGGGCCTCTTAACTAAACTTAATTTTTACTACTTTTAATTTAAAATATATAAAGAACTTAAAGATTAAAGACGTCTGCCTTAAGGCTATAAGGTGCTATTCAGCCCGCTTAAGGGCGTCCAGTTCTTTAAACTCAGTTTAAAGCTAGTTAATAAAAACGTCGAAATCGTTAAAAAGGGCCTAAGTCTTAGGGGCCTCCTTTTATGCTTTATTTATAAAAAGGTTATTAATTATCTTTATATAAGGTTTATATTAGTAAACAGTTACTTTATCTAATAAGGCTTTAACAAACTTAACCTTTCCTTCTTCCTTAAAGAACTGCTTATTATAATAAGTAACATAACTCTAAAGTTAGGCTATTTAAGACTCTAATTACGTAGAGTCTCCCTTAAAGCGTAACGGTAAGGGGAGCTTTACTTATTTCTTTTATAAGCTTTTAAAGTTGTTATTTTCTAACTTAATAGCGTTAAGTTAAGCCTGGAGTTTTTTAATAAGACTAATACGGCTTTTAATATCTCTAAGGAAGGCTTTATTAAGTTCCTTAATTAGTCCCTACTAGTTAAGGTTTAAGTCTTTAAGGTATACAGTTAACTTATTAATAATAAGGAGCTAAAGTTAAGCTTACACCTCCTTAATCTCCTTACCTTTTCTAGAGGTTAATATATTAGTGGGAGAGAGGTAATATCTGGGAATTTAATAAACAGCATTCAGAACCGTAATATTAGTATTATATTATAACCTACACTTAATATAGGCCTTAAGAGGACTGGTGTAGGTTAAGATAGAACGTATAACAGGACGCTAACAGGTAAGGGGTGTTTTAAAGACAGCTTATTAAGTTAATACTTTTAAATAAGGGGTTTAATGTCACTATAAGTCGCTATTGTTATAATATATAAAGGTGAGTTTAAACAGTAAGATATAAATAAATAATTAAATATTAATGTAAGGAATTAAAATCCCTTATAATAGTTATAAGTATAACTATAGCTATTTATACTAACTAACTAGGAGGTACTTTATACCTTATTTATAGTGTCGTAAGTGCTTGTTATATAAGCACTTTACACCGCATAAGTGTTCTACTTATAAGGTTTCTCCTGCTTACAATGTAAGCACTTAGCATACTGCGAGCAGCACCTCATTGGTCGTAGGGGCTTCAGGTCTTTACACCCCTGGCCTAGTGCGCCTGGACGGTGTGCACCGTCTTCCCGCACTGTTCCTTCTGCGGGGGATTCGTCGGGCCGCCCCGGCCTAAGTGACGGCCTGTAGGGTTGTCACACTTTATTAATAAATATAGAAATGTAGAATTTACTGTTTAGTTTATTTAAGATGTAAAGGGTATAATAAATACTTTTAATAAAAGGTGAGACTGACTTAAGGTTGTTAATATACGGTTACTTTAAATTAAAATCTTACAAGCCTAAACACTTGCTATATAAAGGATTAGGGCTAATGCCCCTTATCTGTAACTCTATATTACCAATATTAATTATCCTTATTACCATAAAGGTATTTAGAGATTACAAAACTATTAAAGACTTATTTACTATATAACTGCTAGAAGGAGAGATGCTCCACTTGTAGTAGAAGGAAAGCGTCTGCGATTTCCCCTTCTTTAAAAGCATGTCCGTAAGAAGTATGCCGGGAAAAATCGAAACGGTAACTGCATTTAGCGGGCGCCTTAAGCTCTTAGGTTTCCGTGCTAGTTATCCTTATCCACTTACAATTTATAACTTTAGAGTGGAGGGCTTATACTAGATTAATTTATATACTAATGTTCCTCTTTAGTTAAATTTGCTAACTATTTCTTAAAGACCAGTTATATACTATTACCCAGAGGATAAAGTATACTAGTTAGAAAGATGCTAATACTTATAATAACTATTATTAGCTTAATAACAGTGGTACAGATAGCTAAGGAAGCTATTTTAGCCTTAAAGTACATAATATTGTTAATAATCTCTTTTGCAGCTTAACTCTCGCCTACAATCTACAGCTATATCAGTTACTCCCAGTAGAGAAGTAAGAAGAGTTTTAAAATAACCTTAAGATTATTTAAATAGAGAAAGAGCTTAGAGCTTTATATAGATAGTGTGATTTAGACTTAATCTCACATTATAAGACACTTTACAGCAAGAAACAAAGCCTAACCGAGAAAAAAGTGCAAAAGTGCTAGAAGGCTTAAACGCACCAGCCTAATAGAAAAGACAGTTCCCCACTATACTACTACTAGAGTATATTTAATTATATCCGTTTCCTTATACCTAAGTATAACTGCCTTATATCTGCTCTTTTTAAGACCGCTATATTACAGAGTTTAACTGGCCTTAGTGCCCTTCAAGATATAGTTACACTTTACGAGAAAAACACTAAAGTAAAGTTCTAATTAGGCTTAAAGCTGGAAAAATGTTATTACTCTAACCTGTTATAGCAGTGGAAATCAGTTAAATCTGTTATTAATTACACAAATATATAATTTATTTATAACTAGAGATATATATATAACTATTATAAATAAAGTTACAGCAGCTTTATAAAGCTGTGCTTTTTGTATAACTAATGGATTTTCAGGGAAGTATAATAAAATAAACATTACTAGACGCATCTAGATCTGGAGACACTGCCTATCTAATGCGATCCCCTTATCTATAGGGGTACCTTTACCGCTACAGGCTATTATGTCTTCTGTATAGCGGATCCGTCACTACTGCTTAAGCAGCAGCTATGCTAATATCTTAACAAAGCTCTATAGAAAGATTACGTTTATTAATATTACGAGAAATATATTAAAATTGTGACTAATAAGAGGAAACTAGTAGAATGTCTGCATATACAATGCGCTTCTACGTTTAACTTAGTTAATGATCTAAAATTTTATCTTTTGGATATTTACTACCTTAACTTTATTAGGAAACAGGGCATTATTAAGATACTTAATAAGGGTTTTAATATAGAACTGACTAGAGCTAAGATCCTAAGGTAAAGTATTAGGGTGCTAAATATTAGGAGTATTAAAAGGGAATATTAGTTTATTAACAAGACAGCTAAAACAGTCTGTTATATCTAGCTTACTACTATACTTGTAATACCTTACAGCCGTTCTACATTATCTTATTATAACCTTTAAAGCTGGGGCTGTATAGATAATAAAAGTATTATAAGCGCTAAGACACTGTCATCATTTATACGCAGTTTAATCCCTTAGTCAACGTATAATATTATAGACTAGAGTATATCTAAGATGTAATTATCCCTCCTTAATACCTCTAACCTTACAATTGTTACTGTATATAGAAGTATAAGTATATGCTAAGGGTAATAGATAAATGAAAGTACACACACTTCTCTGTCTACTATACTTATAGAGTTGGTCGATTTAAATTTACGGGCTGATGGGAATAAAGAAGACGTAGTGACAGAGCCTTATTTAGCAGTTGAAAAATATAGTAATAATATAAAGATCCTTAAAGCTACCCCACTTAATAAGGAGGGAGATAAGTAGGAGGTTAAGGTATTATTTATTAAGTGGAAGTAAGGAAGTAGATTTCTATACTTAGTGAAGTGGAAAGGTTTTCCTTATTATGCTAATATATAAGTAAAATAGAGGGATATAAATGATAATCTAGTTAATATGTTTAATATAAAGTACCTGCAGTATAGAGGGAACTATTCGGGAGTGGAACTCCTAGATAAGTAGGTACATTGTGAGATAACGTAGTATCTTATTGTGACGACCCTGCAGGCCGTCACTTGGGCCGGGGCGGCCCGACGAATCCCCCGCAGAAGGAACAGTGCGGGAAGACGGTGCACACCGTCTAGACGCACTGGGCCAGGGGTGTAAAGACCCGAAGCCCCTACGACCAATAAGGTGCTGCTCACAGCATGCCGAGTGCTTGCATTGTAAGCAGGAGAAACCTTACGAGCAGAACGCTTACGTGGTACAGAGTGCTTGCATAACGAGCACTTGCGACACTATAAGTAAGGTATAAAGTACCTTTTAGTTAGTTAGTATAGATAGTTATAGTTATGCCCATAACTACCGGGAGGGACTCTAGTTCCTCACGCTAGTATTTAATTGTTTATTTGTGTCTTACTGTTCAGACTCACCTTTACGTATTATAGTGACAGCGACCTACAGTAACATTAAACCCCTGTTTAGGAGTGTTAGCTTAATAAGCCGTCTTCGGAACGCCCCTTACCTGTTAGCGTCCTGCTATACGTTCTGTCTTAGCCTGCACCAGTCCTCTTAAGGCCTGTGTCAGGTGCAGGTTATAATACTTATAAGCTAGAAAGGTTATTCTTCTACTGATAACTCTTAGGAGAAGGAATTAACTTTAAGCTGTATAAAGATTATAAAGTTTAAGGTATATAAGAAAAGGGCTTTAGTATAATAGAGTTATATATTAAGTGAGAAATAGATAAAGATAATTATAATTTAAAGCACCTTTTTATTTTCTAGTTAGTTAGGTGTAAAGTAAAATGTGAATATAAATAGTTTACCGTTAGCTTTTTTAATAATGTTAAGGTATTGTCCTTTTAAGGAGTGATCACTCCTTAGAACTACATTTCCTTTACTTAAGTAAAGGGCCTTCTTATAAGCAGAGCCTTAAGCCCTTCCTTAAGAGAGTGGATAATTGGTTATTTTATATTACTGTTTCATTTTATAAATATATTAGAGAATTATATAAATATAGAAATCTTATATATTAGTTAAGGAAAGAGTAATTAAGTAACTGGGTATAATTTTATAAATTAAAGAAGAGGAAGTTGAAAAACACTTAAGATTGTTATACATTTCGTTTTTAATATTAAAGTGGGCATTATATTATATAGATATACTTTAGTGTACTGATACCCTTTAGGATTAATATTTCTCTTATTTAGGCTTATAGCCATTTTATCTAATATAATTCAACTACACCTTATATTATAAACAGCAGATAAGTTTAAAGAAATAAGAATTATTTTTTAATATATTATTATCGTTACACTAATTAATTATCCCTAGCTAAGTATGTATTACGACCTGCACCCGATACAGGCCTTAAGAGGACTAGCGCAGGTTAAGACAGAACGTATAGCAAGACGCTAACAGGTAAGGGGTGTTCTGAAGACAGTTTGTTAAGTTAACACTCCTAAACAGGAGTTTAATGTCACTGTAGGTCGTTGTCACTATAATGTATAGAGGTGAGTCTGAACAGTAAGACATAAATGAATAATTAAATATTAGTGTGAGGAACTAAAGTCCTTTATAGAGGTTATGGGCATAATTATGGCTATTTATATTAACTAACTAAGAGGTACTTTGTACCTTGCTTAGTCTGTTATGCTTAGTGGTGCACCACGCAGTTAAGGCTAAGCAGTTAACTGAGCGGTGCTTAGTGTTATTAGTTCTTGTGGACCACTAAGTACTTTCTTACTGGTTATAGGGGCTTTGGGTCTTTACACCCCTGGCCTAGTGTGTAGTACTGTACGTACTGTCTTCCCACACTGTTCCTTCTGTGGGGGATTTGTCGGGCTGCCCTGGCTTAAGTGACAGCGTGCAGGGTCGTTACAGTAAGGAGATTAGCTTTATACTAACGTAAGTACTTTAGGAAAAAATTAAAATATTTCTATTATTATAATTTAATACTGTTAGTAACTATGTTAAGATCTTTAATTATTAGTATATTTATTATACTTAACGTTAAAGCTTATTATTATAAAGTATTCCTAGATAAGATAATTTTAAGTATTAGTAAATACGTATATACTTATAATATATTTATGTTAATAAGTTAGGCTTTAATAAAGGTATTAGCTAGACTTTACGTTAATAAGGAGTGTAAATTGAAGATTTTAACGTTTTAAAGCTTAGGTATACTGATAGTTAAAATCTTAATTTAAATAGCTTGTCTTATCCTATATAGAATTATTACAGTACTTCTAATATTAATAGTAATTCTCATACTTAAGCTTATCGGTAAATATTATTAAAGACGTTAATAAAGATGATAATTAAGGAGGATTATAAGACTTTTAAGAGTAACTTGATGTAACGTTATTTAATAAATATCTTATATTAAATTTACAGTTTAAATAAGTAAAACTTACTGCTTAGAATTAAACTATCTTTAATATTAACATTTTAATTTCACTAACATTAGTCTCAGTAGTAGGAACATATAAAGTCGATCTAAAATCTTATATATTAAACTTAAAATAAAGAAACTTTAACTTAAGTAGTGAAAAAAACGTTAAAAGAATATATACTAATAATATAAGTAATTCCTTAATATTAAGATTAAAATATATATAATAAGGGTAATGTTATTAAGGTAAGAAACAGTAAATAAGTTAATAATACTACCTATATTTATAACTTAAAGGCTTATATAATTAAAAAGATTAATATTAAATAGAAAAACTATATTTAAAAATATTAAAGTAAGTAAATTATAAATAGTAATTATATATTAGCTTAAACTACCTTAATTTAATAATTAATATAGTAATGTAATTAGCTAATTTACTAGATAAGATGGAGCTTAAGGTTATATACATATACTGCTATTACGACCTGCACCCGACACAGGCCTTAAGAGGATTGGTGTGGGTTAAGACAGAACGTATAACAGGACGCCAACAGGTAAGGGGTGTTTCGAAGACGGCTTACTGAGCTAGCACTCTTAGATAGGGGGTTTAATGTCACTGTAAGTCGCTGTCACTATAATACACAGAGGTAAGTCTGAACAGTAGGATATAAATGAATAATTAAATATTAGCGTGAGGAACTAGAGTCCCTTACAGTGGTTGTGGGCACAACCATAACTATCTATAGTAACTGACTAGGAGGTACTTTATACCTTGCTTGTGAGGTTTTCCCTGCTTGTGGTGTGAGCACTTGGCATGCTACGAGCAACACCTTATTAGTTGTAGGGGCTTCGGGTCTTTGCACCCCCGGCCCAGTGCGCCCGAACGGTGTGCACCGTCCTCCGCACTGTTCCTTACGCGGGGGATTCGTCGGGCCGCCCCGGCCCAAGTGACGGCCTGTAGGGTCGTCACAACTGCTTCTTCTAGCTCTTTTAAGGATTTTAGGGAAATATATTAACCTTTTCTAAAAAGGCCTGTTATGTAACATATGCTTATTCTGTTAAATACTAACTACTAATTAAAGGTTAAGCTAAAGAATGGTTTTAAGGAGCCTTACGTTATCTATACGCTTTTAAAATAGATTAGAAAAGGGTAGTAATAGATGTGACATTATCTTAGCCGTTAACGACAGGGGGCCAGTGAAGGGAACGGCATTGAGTTAAGGGCGGAGGATGTAACGATAAGGTGTAATACAGTTATATATGTGAAAAAGAAAATATAAAAAAATATGTGCCTGTCGGTACACCCACACCTTTCATATACCACCAAAGTTAAACGCGACAATAATAACTTAAGCTCACTTAGTTGATAGCGTTTGTCGATTAAGTCTGTTAATAAGTTAATTGCGTTTAAGAGTTCCTTAAAGTTTAATTCTTCCTTGGAAGGCTAGGAACTTTATTTCTACCCGGCGCTTATTTGAGTTTGAAGATACATTATGTCGGTCTTAGGTTAAATATTGCAAAGAGGGATAAAAACTTCGCCCCCCCCCTATCCTACCACGTACTGCATCTTATACCACCTCTTTATATATTAAACTTAGAGTATTACACTACATTACATACACCACATCCCATATACCGCGTCATTACACTACACCACCCACATAATAGTGGGCAAGATTAAGATACCTGTCTTAAACTAAGGTTCGCAAGGCTGCGGTTCCCCCATGCTAGACCCCCCTCGCAAGAAGCCTCGTTCTTAGAAGTGCAATAGCTTTAGTCGCCTTTACACCAAGACGACACTTAAGAAACGACGGCAAGCGTTCCAGCGCCGGAGACGAGTAAGGCAGCGGCGCCGGCCTTGTGCAAAGAAGATTCCCGTCAGTTCCCTCGATGCTATGATTAAGAGCATTAAGGGAGGAGCCGACTTTAACGAGTTCCTTACGGTAATAATGCTCAGGCAGAAAACGATTAACATTAAGCTCTTCTGCCACCTTACAGGCTGGCCCTGAAAGAGAATTTGCTCCTGGACTAACGACATCAACCGCCATCGATACGGGCCAAAGCGTTAGACCCTAGGTCGCGACAACGAAAACCGGTGCCGGGTAACAGGGTTAGCGTACCACCCCACTTGCGAAGACACGATAAATTCCATGTGGCATCATTATACCTAAGGTGGTGGCCGGCATATTCTTTGCTGGCTTAGCCTGCGTTCCTGTTCGACCCGTCTTTTTGTCATTAAATCTTCTCTTTTTGTTCGCTTTTATACGTACCACTTAGGATTATGCTACTAGAAGTATTCTATAGTATAGAGAATAATTATTTAAAAGTTTTACCTCCTTCTCGTTTAATATATTAATTAATGTAACCCTGACGCTTGACGGGGTGGTATTAGGTGCGTAACGTTACAGCTTGGTCTCTCCGCGACGGTTATATTCTCAGCCCATTACCAGCGTGGCCGAGTCACGCGCACCTCGCTTCCATAATGGCCTTAAATACACACTTCTTGTCGGCGCATAGTATCGACCTTGTACATCTGTACCCGCTCCGCAGCCTCGCGACCGTCTCCGACATGATGTTCCCGTCCTGAGCGGGCATGACGCTTGATGCCGCTTCCCAAACTAAAGCAGCGGTGCAAGAAGGTGAGGAGGACTGGCAGGATGCAAATGGACATTCTCATCCACCCTGCATAACTGCCTGCCCTTGTCACAAGGCAATATTTTGTACGAAAGATGCCCTACGGCCCGTGCCCTGCTGCATGGGAGCTCCCGGACTGACCGATGTTTGTCTGCAGGACATGGCGAGACGCTTCCAGATCTCGGATAGTACTTAGAGCAGCTGTAAGTGACGGATTATATCTGTTTAAGATGAGATGTCCTAGGCTTAGTCGACACGTGAGCCACAGAGGAACGACAATTCTACCTTTAGATGTTTAGCTGGGCTTGTTTTCGCCAGCCCGTAAGTTATACCCTGGAAGGGAGCTAGCATCTTCCCCCTTGACTAAGGAAACGGTTAAGACGTTAAGATATTTTAACCCGGCCCTTCTGCTGTTTTATTTCCATCTTCCTTCATCCTTCTCCTCTCCTCATCTTTCTCCCGATTATCCTGCCTATATTAACTCTAGGCCACCTAGCTGAGATTACAGTGAGCGATCTGCTAGACTACAATTGGGCAGCCTCCCGGTAGAGGCCTCTGACTGTTAACTTCCCTTACGCTGTTTGTTATCCCCGTTTCGTTCTTACCGTTCTCCGAGAAGTATCAGTTGCGAATCTGAACTGAGGCTAAGGGAAGAGGCTGGACTCGAACCTTATTGCTCTTACGGCTGCTAGACTCCTCATCTCCAACAAGTCCTATCCACTAGACAGCTTCTTGTCACTCCGAGCTATCATGGCTTTGTTCCGCCGCTCCCTTAAGCTGCCCGTCGGAGGAATGGACGGAATTTGGACCCGACCCGGGAGAGCGACGAGCGAACACGGGAAATTAGCGCTGAGAGTAATAGGGTCGATGGAGGAGAGTCAAGAGATGATGGAGATTCGCGTGATGTGCTGCGGCTTCGCTCCTCGAAATGATGCTTTCATTTTGGGGTACGAGAAGCTATTGCCAAGCCCGATATCTCGCGGCTTCGTTCTCGGCCTTGAGAGCGACGGGGTCGATTTAGCGACGAAGAAATGTAATAGAAGCAGAGCGGAGGGGTTGGGAATCGGTTAATCAATATTCGAGAGTAGAGATGTGATGGAAGAGAGTTGGTAGTCGAGAGACGGAGGAGAGTTAGAAGTCGAGAGGTAGTAGAGAATTGGGAGTCGAACCCGGCTCCGGGGAGGTGCCGTCTACGACATCATATTAGTTGCCTGCTCGCTGTGTTGACACGACGGATGGGGATTGGGTTTGTACTATTTGAAGTCGGCATCGATGTTGTGCGTTGTGGCTTGGTTGTTGGTGTTTCTGGGTTGGGAGCCGTGTAGTCGTCTGCTGATGTAGTTACATCTGATCGACCATGTTTTTTTGGCATCACAGCTTTCTCCAGCTGGCTGGCAGTTGTATCCGGACAGTTCGGCTGCATCCTCACCCGGGCGTGATTTGCTGCTCACCACATCGAATATGAGCGCCGTCTTGAGAGCCTCGGCATATAGGCCACCGCCCTCCCCCTGGAGCTCGAGGACCCGCACAAAGAGTTGGCCTAGCTGAGCTGGTGTGCTGTTAAGGTGGTTGAGCTCGACTGGCTTTCCGCTATATAGTTTAAGCACAAGTTTGGTGAAGGAATGGCCTATGGCGGGGAGTGCTAGCTCTAGAAATTGAATTGAATTGAATAGTAGTATAGATGGATAAGCAACCTATTTTGGCTTTAAAGTACACAGCCTTGTTAATGATCTCTTCCGCAACTTAACTCTTGCCCACAATCCACAGCTATAGCAGTCACTTCCGGCAGAGAAGTAAGAAGATGTGACGACCTGCGGGTCGTACGGTTAGTTGGGATGACCCGACGAACCCCGCGTGGGGAACAGTGCAAGAGAATCACGCACGGTGGTGTGCACTGCGCCATTGGTGTGGCGCAGCCCACGCAGGGCTAGGGGTGCAATAACCCAGAAGCCCCTAGGGCTAATGGAAACTTGGCCCGCGTGCCTCTATGCCAAGAACGGCCTCCGTTAACAGAGGCCCTCGGAAACATAGAGGAGGAACGACTCTGCGGCTTTGGCCTCTGTCGCGACAAAGGGGAGCCGGGATAGAGGCCGGTATAAGTAACTTATCAGAACAGTAGTATAGATACCATCATCGTGTCCACGATAGAGTGAAAGACCTCTTAGTTCTTCACGCTAGCAATTTGTGCTAGCTCAGGCTAAGGCGGCAACTGCTCGGTAAATACCATCCCAGTTTTAGTGCCAGGATACTACGTACTGTCCTGGGGATTAGACCAGGCTGCTATGTACTATCCCACAACATGTACCAGTATATACTAGGCCTAAAACTTGGACACTACGGACGATATCGTTATTATGGTATTGCCACAAACAGACAGCGCGCCCGATTCTTATTAGACAACCCTAGTCTTCGTCCCCTCACTTTACAATAATAGCTAGTCATAGTATAACACTAAAGCAAAACGAATCGTTACCCCTGTAAAGGCTAACCCCCCCTATATAGCTTGTCACACATAGTCCCTAATATAAGCCATTAATATCTTCGGCCTTCCGTACTAGTAAGCTTACCAGCATCTTAAGGCTACCACATCTGGTACACTACAGTAATTTCCAATACACCTTATAAGATATATATTAAGCGAATTATAAGATAGGCCTTTTTTAGGCGCGATATTATAAAGGATATCGTTATTATCTAAAGCTCTCTACATATGGTTAAGTAAGTCCTCTTGTGTAACCTGCTAATAATGTAAAACTTTAACCTCGATAATATCTTTAATATGTCTGTTAGTAGCTAAAGCGATATGTTAGACTGTATTAATAATAAATTAACCGCCTGTTTAGATATAATAATAAGAGAACCTAATTTTATATTTAGTAAAACACTAGTGAAAGTTTAGTAATAAAGCGTAATAATGCTAAAAGGAAACTTTAATTAAGATAACTGAAAACAGGCCTTTAAAGCTATATAGCAGCTATATATAAGATTACTTAGCTTAGGGAAGAATTAGGGAAAGCTCAGAAGACATTAACTACAGCTTACCCTAGCTTACCTAGCTTATAACTACGAATAAAAAAGGAAATTTCATATGCTTAGATTCATCCTAGCTACGGATTAAGCTAAGATGATATGTATTATCTTACACCTTACACTAGTTTATGCCACGCAAGCTATAATTTAAGCTATATCATTTGGCTTACCAGAATTTAAGCCTAACTAACGTAGTAAAATCTCAGAGCATACTACTATTTTTAAAAGTGGGACAGATTTTAGCTATCTTTATTTACAGAACCAGTTTTAGGCCCCTTTAGCTAAAGTTAAAGTAATTTAGCAGACTGCGTCGCAGCCCGCCGAAAATGGTAATAGGGTGAGTAAAGGTAAGCTAGCCTGAGCAAATCCTGAGCAGGGACTAAGCCAGACCTGAGCCGGACCTGAGCCGGGGTCAGAAACGTCAAGTGGGCGAGATACGAAAAAGGAAATTTTGTGAGCCCAGATTCGTCGCACGAAACAACCTGTCAGATATGAGAGCAATTACCATCTGTCAGAGCAATGAACGTTCCATGCTTTTTAGTGCAGTGGTAATGCGCGACACAACCAATGTATCTAGGTAGCACAGCTGCCAGTGAGTAAATGGGCCGGGCGCATCCAGGGAGATCCTCTCGCAAGGAGTTATCTTCTCCTGCTAGATACCGGTAGTGATATCTACCTACCATCATAGTAAAGAAATTAATCGTATCTTATGTTACCCTTTCTCAATGTTGCCATTTTGGCGACTCCGGAGGCGACGTGCGTTAACGCAGCTGCGCGTCTGCGTCGCCGGGGCTTATTAGCGATGAAGGATTTGTCAGCCGCTGCATGCCGTGGGATTCCCTCATGTCGGGATCGACTTCCACCGCGTGTGCGGGCGCTAGCCCAATCTGGGTGTGGCTCCCGCAGCGGGGCCGGCCCCACGCCGCCGGGTGGGGAATCGGTGCGGACTCAAAGGGATGTATGGCGGCCCTGCGGGATGGGAGACTAGGCTTTGTAACGGGCATTGACTAGAATGCCCAGGGCTTCAACATCGCATCTCAGACTCAGCAAGTATAAGAGGCACCCATCCCTCTGTCATTTCAGGTTCTGAGAACAACACAATATCCATCTTTAGGTAACTAAATCATCTATATCCTGCATTCATTCTCCCCCCGACCCTCACAATGGCCGAAACCACCCAAAACCCCTTCGCCACAAACGTCACCCGCACCATCCACCGCACCTCCTCCCCCTCCATCGCCGCAACCTGCCCCGAGCTAAGCCAAGCCGGTAAGACCGTCCTTATCACTGGTGGCACTGCTGGAATCGGCTTCGCTATTGCCAAGACCTTTATCACCGCCTCCATCTCTACCGTTGTGATCACCGGCCGCCGCCAAGAACAGCTTGCCAAAGCCGTCGCCTCACTGACTGACCTTGTAGTTATAGCGGGACACGGTGTTAGGATTATCGGCGAGTGATCTGACGCTGCGGATCCAGCTTTTATTAATGCCCTGTGGGCTGGCCTCGCGGAGAAGGGTGTTATTGTGGATGTGCTGGTCCTGAATGCGGCCAAGTTCGTAACGCCGAAGCCTCTATTTGAGCTGGGGATCGAGCATGTGTGGGAGTTGTTCGAGGTGAATGTTCGCGGGCTGCTGCACCATGCCGAGAGGTTTTATAAGCAGCAGGTTGGTGCGGAGGGTAGACCGAAGGTATTTTTACTACTTTCCACCTTGTTCCCCTTTCCATCTCCTGCGCCTTTACACTCCCTCTTTGTCTCCTTCCCCTATTTCCCCTTCTCCCCTAGCAAACTAATATAGTATCCTACAGTCTCTAATCAACATCACCACACAATCAATCCACTGCTCCAAGAAAGAGTACTTCAGCCTCGCCGCCGAGTGCGCAGAGTACGGCCTGTCTAAAGCCTTGGGGACGCTGGCCATCTAGTACGTTGCGTAGGAAGTCGACCCGAACGACATGCAGGTTGTTAGCTTCCATTCCGGTGTTATCTACACCAAGGCTTGGAGTAACATAGGCGTGTTAGAGGATTTTATACCGTTTGATGATGGTTAGTAGAATTCTTCCTTTATCTGTGTTAGTAGTGATGGCTGACGTGAGTGGCAGTCGATCTTGCGGGGAACTATGCTGTCTGGGTGGCATTGCCTGAGGTGAGGTTTTTGCATGGACGGTTCACGTGGGCGTCGTGGGATGTGGATGAGTTGATGGAGGGGGAGATTAAGGCGAGGTTGGAGAGAGAGGTGGATTTCTTGCGGGTGGGGGTCTGTGGGCTGAAGGGGGCGAATCTTGCTTAGGTAGGTACGTATAGGATGTGTAGATTCGGGGCAACTAAGGTTGTTGCATAGGAAGGACTGTTAAGAAAGGGATTTTTTTCTAGTTACTGAGGATTACTAGATGTTTGTGATACCGTATTATTCCACAAGGTTGGATTTTAGTCTTGCCCCGTGCCCATAAAGCTAACCCCAAGGCCAACCCTTTAACTCTCTTTTCACCCTGAGGGGGTTAGGGTTGGATGTGAGAGCACAGGGTAAGACTAAAACCCAATCTTGTGGAATAATACGGTAGTACCGGGGTGCGTTCTCTAGAACTATAACTAAACAGACTCTCGGCTCCACGTTCACTTACTAATTATCTTGGCAGCAAAGGGATGTAAGTAAGGTACTTATGTAAGTAGTTAATATTTCTTTTACCGGACAACCTGGAGGATGTTGCATCCTTAGTGGATATTAGCATCGGCATTAAGTCAGAGCACCGGCTTTTGGAACACCATGCCCATACATAACCCTGAAAAGCAGGGTCGCGTAATTAATTAAGCGAAATTACCAACCAAAAACCAAAATTTATATCAAATGCATTACTAATGGCTTACTAAGAATATATAGTTTTTTATTTTCTTCTGTTTTTCTGTGATAGCTATATTTAACTTCAAAGTTTGAAGTTTTCGATTACTAGTAAATCCTATATATAACCCTAAGATTTACAGTTCGTTAATTACTTTTATAATACTTGATGAATAAAATATTTAATAAATACCATTACTTAGATAAACTTCGTTAGTGTT
>Ga0247770_1000594_pt1 | contig 34029 bp, 15 predicted proteins | sample UWRJL136409B6_FD_179943 | JGI IMG/M metagenome (GOLD analysis project Ga0247770, IMG submission 179943) | Plant litter microbial communities from Arlington Agricultural Research Station in Wisconsin, United States - UWRJ-L136-409B-6 | ecosystem: Environmental > Terrestrial > Plant litter >... | reverse complement strand
CTTAGCAAATCCGTTAACCAGCCGACATCGGGCAGAAATCACACTCAATACTTTGATTTATTATCTTACTGCAGAGTGCTTTGTTTTAATTAAACAGTCGTACAACACTATTCCATGCTTCCTATTCTTTACCTGTGATTAAACAGGAGGAATGGCTCTCCTTATCCCGAAGTTACGGTAGCTAGTTTGCCGAGTTCCTTAATGATTGTTCACTCAAACGCCTTCGTATTCTCTACTAGCTTACTTGTGGTAGTTTTTAGGTACGGTTTAATATATCATCTAAAATATATCTATATTTTTTTACTGTTTTTCCAGAACCCATTACACTTTACTCGTTAAATACATTATTTTACACCTTAATCTCTTTAGTTTAAGGGTAGGTAAAACAATTAAAATATATTTGCACCACATCTAATTAGCATATGGGGCTAAATATATAAATTACATAGTATAAACTACTAAATCCTTTCTGTTTAAGGTAGTTAACTATGCACATCTTATACACTATTTAAGATAAAAATTAATTAGCATATTACTAGCTTTTAATATTTTAATCTAAACAATCACATATCATCTCATTAGTTTATTTAAGTGTAAAATGTATAAGGGTATTAATAAGTATTGTCTTTACAGAACAAGGTTGTAACTATGTAATAAAGATTATTTACTCATCGTTTAATCCTTTAGGTTAATAAACTTAGAGGCCGTTACTTTATAAAATCCATAAGCTTTAGGCGAGGGTTTGGTGGCGAGTCCATGGGATAAAATATCCCATAAAGTTGTATATTAAATAAGTCCAACCATCGGCCACTCTACACCCTTTTTCGTTACTCATGTCAGCATTCTCACTTGGGATAATTTGTCATTATTCTTAAAAAGAATAACTCTTACGTTTACCCAACGTTCCGCTACCCCATAAGATGTAATAAACTAAATTATTTACAACTATGGACAAGGTGTCGGTATATTGTTTAGATCCGTTAAATTTTCGGCGCTATTATCAATGTAACAAAAGAGTATTTTACGCAGGTAAAATATAAATATAGCCACGATTTAATTAAATTATAAAACTCAACATAAAAAGGAATATAAATGCACTTTACCTGTGTAAAAACCCAATTACTTAACTAGTGCTCTGTTACGAGATCTTCAAAAAATGACCGCTTCTAAGCCTATTTCCTAGCCGTATAAGATATAAACTTCCTTAATTTCACTTAACAATAATTTTGGAACCTTAACTCTTGTTCTGGGCTGTTTCCCTTTAGACATACAACCTTATCGTACTATGTCCGATTATTCAAGATTCATCATTGCCCTTCCGAGTGCGAATACTCACCGATAAAACCTTCACGGTCCCCCGATATATGCAAAATAAACTTTTATTTCGGTAAATAAATATTAAATAAAAATAAACCAAAAATAATACATTATAAGTTGCCTGAGATCACAGTTCTGTACCTGCTAAGATGTAACTTGAATTACCTACTTATATAGGTTTCGCAGAAAACCAGCTATCCTAGTCAGTATTGTCTTTCACTAACTTACCACAGTTCTTCGGATATCTTTACAACGATAACCCGTTCGGGCTTTTATAACCCTGACTGTAGTAAGATCACTAGGCTTCGGGTCTAATTTTAGATACTTAATCATTATTTCATAATTGGTTTATCTGGGCATTGCTGCTCGCATCTAACATTAACTCGCTGACCCATTATGCCAAAGGTACGCTCTTACTTGTTAATTAAACTGTACTCGAGCTGCTTATAAAACTACTATTTCAAACCTTTCCTTCACAGTACTTATACGCTGTCGCTTATATATCATATTTAGCCTTAGAGGAAGGTTCCCCTTTAAATTCAAACAGGTTTTGCCCGTTTTACTTACTTGTAAACAATAACTAATTAACCCCTGTTTATCCTTATACTTATATATGTCCTACAAGAGTGCATAATGAGTAGTAGGTTAAAAGGTACACTGAGGTTGTTTTAAACCTAGTTTGTTAAATACAAAAATTGTTAATAGGCTTTTCTACTTTAATTCTCATTAATAATAGAATCTCGTTTGATTTCTTTTCCTGAAGTTACTAAGATATTCCAGTTCACTCCGTTTATTATTGAATTTCTCTAAGAGTAAATGGGGTAGTATCCCAAGTTAAAACACTCTCTTTAATATATAGCCAGGCATCCCTAATAGTTTCTTTATATACTTTCCTATACCATAATAAGATGTTTAAGGCTTACTATATAGTATAGAAAGATTTTATTAATATCAATCACATTGCTAACAAGAGGTATTTATATATCAGTGTGATACTTTTAAAGCTAATTAAAAATATCTCGGATTATTATGATTCGAACATAACAATTCCTCAACCCAAATGAGGCGCCTAACCAACCTGGCTCTAATCCGTCTTTTAGCATATAAACAGAGAATATCCGATTTGAACGGATGTGATTTATTAAATCGAATAAGTTTCAAGCTTACCGCCTTAAACCGCTCGGCCAATTCTCTTAAAAAGCGATACAAAAGATGTGTATATATTAAAAAAATCTGTTCTGCAAAAAAAATCTGTTCTGCAAAAAAAAGCATTAACATAGCTGGTATATAGCCTGCTTGATTCCTCAGAGAATTGAACTCTGAACGTATCCTTATCAAGAATATGCTTTACCAATTAAGCTAAGGAATCCTTAAAAACCTGTTTTTATCTATAGGGTTCTAGTTTTAAAATAAACACTATATCGAAATAAACTACTAAATAATTTAGTAAAAAAACTAGTTTAGGCTTAACCATAAAAATTACTGCTAGGGTACAAAACAAACGGTTTTTGTTTTATAAAACAACTTTTTATGTAGAGCATAAAACTACACAAATTTTTTCTTTAAACATAACAAAATGTTTTTCCGTGTAACTTAATAAAAAACAACCTTATAATTACACATGTGTATAAATTCAAAAGCACTCAGATTTGAACTGAGAAATTGAAATCTGAAGTTTCAAGTTTTACCCTTAAACTATGCTCTTTGGAAAAATATATTTATACAATAGATAGTTATAAAAGCGTTAGCTATACAAACTATTTAAACAGTTTTCATAACTAACGTTTAGTTTAATTAATGTAAAGTAGCTTTCAGAATTAATGTTTAAATAGTTTTGGAAAACTCTTTAGGTAAAATAGCTTAAAAATAAGTAAATACAATTTATAGCACTATATTAAATTATTTCTAATGCTTTAAATACAATAAAATACGGAAAAGAGATGATTTGAACATCCAGGTGCATAGCACAATATTTAGCAAATATCTCGTTTTACCAATAACAACTTTTCCTCTTATATATTTAAACAATTAATATACAAATAATTAAAATAATAAAGAACTAAACCCTAAAAAAGTCTTACAATAAATTAATATCAACTATTACAAAAGGAAACAAAATTTACTTTCTATAATATGTGTCACTAAAAAAAAAAAAGAAACCTAGTTAGAAAAATTAATAGACTTGTACTATTCTGCTACAGACCTTAGAACTGACTTTATTTAACGGGTGAGACCGGGCTTGAACCGGCATAATCTTCCGTGACAAAGAAGTTCTTTACCAATTAAGATACTAACCCTTTAAAGTACAAAACTAAGAATCCTTAGTCTTTACATTTAAAACCTCTTAAGAACCCCAATAATATATAGATATATAAAGGAATAATCAAACGACATCCACAAAATGTCAATATAATATACCAGATTCCAGACCTAAATGATGGTTATCTGTAGAATGATAAGCTAGTACTCGTCATAACCCTACTGCAATAAAAGCAGTACCAATCATTACGTGTAGTCCGTGAAAACCTGTACCAAAATAAAAACATGAACCGTATATTCCGTCACTGATTGTGAAAGAAGAAACAGAATATTCTATACCTTGAAAAGCAGTAAATACTACGGCCAAGAAGACAGTCCCTATTAAACCATAAAGAGCTCCTTTTCTATTTCCTTGTATTACAGAATGATGTGCATATGTTATAGTAACACCTGAAGATAATAATATAACCGTATTTAACAGGGGTAATTCAAAAGGATTAATTGCATCTATCCCCATCGGAGGTCATTGAGCACCTAACTCGATAGTAGGCGATAAAGAACTATGGAAAAAAGCTCAGAAAATAGCTAGGAAAAACATAGCTTCCGATATTATAAAAAGAGCTACACCCATATTTAAACCTTTTTGTACAGCTAGGGTATGATTACCTAAATATGTACCCTCACTTATAACATCTCTTCATCAAAAAGACATGGATAATATTAGAGAAACAAAAGCTAAAACTAAAAAAAGGGATACATTATTAAATTTATGCATTGTCAATACACCATTACAAGTTAAAGTTAATAAGGATACACACGTAAAAATAGGTCACGGTGAAGGAGATACCAAATGGAAGGGGTGAGCTTGAAAATTACTTCTTAGTATGTTAGACATTTTTAATTTGTTAACTAGTATCATAAAAGTAAGGAAATTTAAATATATAGGGGTAATAATTGCTTATTAAGTAATAAGCAAAAGTACTGTAAAATTTAAACCCGATATGGTAAATAATAAAGTACCTTTGCTTAATTTGATTACGGCCAGCCGAATTCGAATCGGCACAAATCGTTTGGAAGACGATGGGTCTACCATTAACCTATGGCCGTTTTCCTATTAAGTAGTACGCAATTAAACTAACAATGGTGAAGTAAATATGATTAAGTAAGTATGGTGAAGTAATACTATTTAATTTTAAGAGGGCCAGCTAGCCTGGAATTGGCACAAATAGTAAGGAAAACGAGGGATTTACCCTTAACTTTGGACCGTTTTCGTATTAAATTATCCCGAAAAAAAGTATAATGCTTACTAATTTATCTAAAGAGATTATTAAATAAAAGCATAAGTTTAAATATTAAACATGTATCATGTTGATTGTAATTCAAAATAAATATCCTTTAAACTATTTACTTTTTAATCACATTTCTCTTAAACCTGCGGACTTAAACACAAAAATATATCAACAGAAATTAAAAACTTATAAAATAATAGTCGTTAATGTATAACTAAAAAAAAAATACCTAAGACCGACGGGATTTGAACCCGTAAGAAAAGATTAAAAGTCTCGTGTTTTACCGTTAAACTAAGGTCTCTTATATTAGTATAACCCTTAAACACCTTAATATATATACAAAAAATTAATAGAGACTAAAAACGAAAATAAAGTCTTGCGTATTAGAATTTTATTAATATACCCCCAGGATGGGTAACTTTGTTAATAGTGTAAGAAATAGGTGACTTGAACACCTAACCTTCCGTGTGTAAAACGGTTGCTCTACCATTAAGCTAATCTCTTATAATATCTTAAAAAATTTAAGAACTACACCGTTTATTATACATAAATTTCGTACAAATTAAAGAATAAGGGTTAAATAGACGTATACAGGACTTGAACCTATATTATAACGGCCGAAACGTTTTGTTCTACCATTGAACTAACACGCCTTAAGCATTATGTTTTGCCATATGACTAATAAAAGTATAATGTATAATCTAAAGCCATTTTGGCTTATTTCTAATTCAATATACCTTAAACTTTTCATTAAGCCGTATAGAAAAATAATGCTTAACCCCTTATTAAGCGTAATATAAAACTTTAGTTATATAATACGTCTTAGTTCTACCATCCTTATATATTAAACAGTCTATAAACAGCCTTATATAAAAATAAAACATAAAATTTAAAACCTTTTTATTACCCAGAAATTTTAATTATTTTTTTTGCTTAATTGTTATTACAATTGCACCTACCATGGCCAATAATAAAATAATAGAAGTCAATATCAATCATATACTGTGGCTAGTGTACATAATATTTCCTATGCTTGTTATATGATTAGTTTCTGCCATATTACCATCTCATAGTTTACTAGTTACATAGTATATCTCCCTATTTTGTAATTCAAGACCATTTAAATTAAATACGTTATTTAAGTGATTATTGGGAATAATACTGTTTAATTCAAAAAAAACTGCATTAAACATAAAAAAAAAACTATTAAAATAAGCTGTAAGACTGTAAGGTAAAACCTGATTTATAACAAACCCGAATGAAATACAAACAATGATAGCTAAAGGTATACTATTGCTTGTGTTACCTATTAATTCACTTACTCTAATATTTATTAACATTAAAATAAATAAAAATAAAATAGACACCGCACCGACGTAAACTAACAAATAAGCTAAACCTATGAAACTTAAACCAAGTATACTTAGATAACCAGCTATACAAACAAACAAACCTATTAAAAACAAAACAGATACAATGGGATTTTTAGCTATAATAATAAGTATACCGCACACAATAGCCATTAAAGAAAGAATATCTAAAATACCTACTGGGTAACCATTCGTATAGACCTCATTTCTAACCAAAAGACTGCCTAAGTTCTCGACTACACTAGGATAATTATAAATATGTAAATCCATCATTCAGAATAAAGTCTACTAAAGCATACAAAAAATAGTTAAATTATATATGAATATATAATTTGACTGACTTAAGTAAAGCATTATGAAAAAAATTCATGTTTAAAAACCTTAAAAAACCTTTCAACCCTTTAGGGAAAATTGTACAGATAAATAACCTACAAAACATTCACTATAATACGGTATACAACACAAATATAAATTCTAGTATTATAAACCTACTTAATTAAAAAGATGGTAAAAGTAAATAAAGATATTTATGTGACTTTTACGGACCATTTAAGGGTAATAAAGCTAAAAGATAACTAACTATAAAAAATAGTACAATAAATATTAATAAAGTTTACCGTAGGGGGTATTAGTGCCCCCCCCCTAAAGCTATATACTAAATAAGATTTAAACCTATATAAGACTTTTATGGCCTATTTTGCATATAAAGCAAATACTAATGTTAGCTAGTGGACATTGGAGTACTAATAATACCAAATTAAGGTATTATCAATATATACCTACCCGAAATTAGACTATAAAAAGCTAACCAAATTAAAATATAAAAAGATGGTCCGATCTTAAACTATAAAAAAAACACAGGCCGAAATTAGACAGGTTATAGTTAAGAATATTCGTGTCTATTCTAATTTAGGCTCTTAAAGTATAAAAGCCTAAGCCCTCAATATGAATTGAACATATATCTAAATATTAACAGTATCTTGCTCTACCATTGAGCTATAAAGGCTGGGTAACTGTTTATATACATTTTAGGAAGAAAAGGACTTGAACCTTCGACAGCGTGATGCTATTGAGTTTACAGCTCAACCCGCCATACCAACAAACGGAACCTTCCTTTATATATTTTCACATATATTATATATGTGAAAACATATATTGTATATATTTTTCCCTATATATTTTTTGTATTTTTCACATTTAATGATTCCCGTGCAACTTCCACTACACGAACCGTATTTCGACTTAACACCAATCAAAGTCACGCATACGAAGACCTACCATAAGTATAACTAGATATGTAGGGTGCATATCAAGAATAAATAAAATATAATAGGCCAAACTTATTGCACATACTTCTTTCAGCGCCTGACGAGTAGTTAGTACCTGTCTGAGATTAAATTCACCGTGACGTGGTGATTCACGATTACTAGTAATTCCTTATTCACGTAGTCGAATTTCAGACTACGATCCTTGTTATATCCTATTTTAATTAGATTAGCTCCAATTCACATTATCGCATCATTTTGTATAGGAATATGTGGCACGTCTATCGCCCACAATATTAAGGCCATGATGACTCGTCTTGCTCCCTATTATCATATCCCTTATACAGGTGAACTGCTTTATTTTTTTTCAATTTAAAAGAAGAAAACACAAATAAAGCAAGGGCTTCCGTTAATTTCCAGGAATTAACCCATATCTCACGACATTAACTGAAGACAGCCGTGCAACACTTGTATTATCTTACACCTACTCCTTTACTAAAAGGTTTAGATTATTAAGATAGTATTCAAATTGTGGTAAGGTTTTTCGCGTACTTACGAATTAAATAACATACTTCACTACTGGTTTCAGAAACGGTCTAATGATTTCAGTTCCTGCGTTGCCGCATTACTCTTAAGGTGAAATGCTTACACTTTCATTTATAGGCCAAATAAATATCTAACCTATGGCATTCATAATTCTCTCCTTGGACTACTAGGGTATCTAATCCTGTTCGCGACCCAAGCCTTCGTCCCTCAACGTCAGTTATTAGATAAAAGGTTGCTTTCGCCCTTACCAGTCGTCATGGGATCAAAGAATTTCAACTCTACTCCATGAATACTCGCCTCCTCATATAAAACTCTAGTAAAAACATATCCTATTTAAGATGGAATTTTACCGTCTACGGACCCTTTAAACCTGTTAAAGATGAATAACACTAGTCTTTTACGTATTACCGCGACTGCTGGCACGTAATTTGGTCAAGACATATAGGTATTAGGTTGTCATAATAAACCAAAGAAATACCTAGAACTTTATTCGACAAAATCGATACTATTACGTCAGCCTGGAAAAAAAATCCAGTAAATAAATTAGAAAATAGTAATAATATTTCTAAAATAAAACTACAAAGCATTAATTATAAAATAAGAATAAGTTAACTAAAACTTACCCATATAATATAATATTACCTAGGACATAATCATAGGTAACATTTGCCAGAAAAAATCATTAAACAACTCTTAGACAAAAAGATAAGTAAACCTGCAACCTCCGTAAGGATGAAGCAAATAAACCAAAAATAAGTAAAAAAGTTCTTCAACCGTTATAGCTAACTCACAACGCAAGTTATACATTCCCCCAAGTTGCTGGTTCAGCCGTTAGGCCATTGACCAATATTCCCCACTGCTGTACTATACGTATTGGGGTTTTTTCAGACCCAATGTGATCGATCGACCTCTCAGCCTCGACTACGGAATATTAAGCTAGTTAAGCCATTACCTTAACTACTACCTATCCGAAATATTAATTGTCCTCTTAAAGCGAAAACCTAGTTTTCTTTTAGTTATTATAAGGTATTTATTCACCCTACTTTAAGGTAGGCCATGATATATACTCACCTGTACACCACTTCTAATGAAATAGATATATTTACATTAAAAACTAAATTTAAAATAAAAAGAGAATAAAAATATAAAAGAATCTATTAAATCAGACGTACGATTAGCATGTGTCAAGCATTTGGACAGCGTTCATTCAGAGCCATCATCAAACTCAAATTATAAAAATGGTAAGTAAGATTTTTTTTTTACTCCACCATTACTAGCTAGGCGTGCTTTTTTACAAGTTTTTTTACTCTAAATTAGTGTATAAAGCTTACAAAATATAAAGTATAATTTAGGATACCTTTAAGCCGGTTCCTGTCCTAGTCATTAGTCTATAATAAAGCTTAACCATGGGAGTGTAAGTTCGATCTTTTTTTTACTGTATATAATAATTTATTAAACCTAATTTAGATTTAATAATTTAGACCCTATTTATAAATTAATATAAATGTTTGCCGGGTATTGTATGCATATTCTAATAGGTATTCCTATAGAAAAAAAAGTAACGTTTTCTGTATAATACCCTTATTTATACTACACACTCATCTATTTTGTGTTAAAGTTTAATAAGCGCCGGACTTTCCTATACTATACTTAAATATAGCACGTGTACTATTAGTATCACTAAATATACTTATATAATTTATGAGACTAAATTAGCTCTTAATACCTTTAGCTTTAGAGTTGCTAGTATTATCAAGACTTTTTTACCGTTACCGAAGTTAATGTAAATCCAATGCATCTTTGATGTAGCTTGAAGATAAAACCACAAATACTTGGGCTTGTATAAAAGCTATTCCTAATTCTAAACCTGAAAAAGCTATAATAAATGCCAATGGAATTAATCCTAAAAAAAAGAAGATTACACCACTTGTCATTATATTATACGTAAAACCGGCTAATATATTTAATAACATATGACCTGATAAAATGTTAGCACCCAATCTAAGACCTAATGATACATTTCTAGATAAGTAAGATATAAATTCAATAAGAACTAGTAAAGGTAATAAAGCTAAAGGACAGCCTGCTGGAACCAATAAAGAAAAGAACTCTAAACCATGTTTTTGAAACCCTAAAACAGTTGCACCTAATACTACAGTAAAACTAAGGGAAAATGTAAATATAAAATGGCTAGTTGACGCGAAACTATACGGTACCATACCGATTAAATTATTTACTAATATAAATACAAATAATGTAAATATGAATGGAAAATATATTTGACCTTTGGCGGGGTTTATTTGATTTGTAACAATACTGTGTATAGTGGCATATAATGCTTCTTTACCAATAGATCAACCGTTACTTATAACTTTATTATAGTTTGTTGTTAATATATTAATAGTCAATATTAAAAATAAGGATATAGTTAAATATGATCCTATGTTTGTTAAAGATATGTTTAAATCATTAAAAATAGGTGCATCAATGCTTATGTAATTTTTTATTTCAAACTGCTCAAGAGGACTAGCTGTATATATTAGGTTAATGATGTCCATAGTATTTGTATGGAGCTAAGCTTACGTTGTGTTATAAAAGAGTGCATATATAACAACCAAAGAATTTTTGTGGTGCAATTAATTGAATTTTTGTTAAGATAAATTTTATTATTTACTAGCTTGTCTTTTTAAAAACTAAAGCCATTGTTTTTTCATTTATTTACAACTTAGATATGTACATACGTGTAATAAATAATCGAACAAATCTAGGTAAAATATACTTTGAAAAAAAAAAAATTAAAATTATAAGTATTGTAAAAGCGAAACTTACTTGGTTAATAAAATAAAAAGGAACTAATTGAGGCATTGATTATATGTGATATAATATAAGTTAATTTTGTGTCCTTATACTTATAAGCTAAAATATAGCAAAAAAGCAATAAGGCTTTGGTATAAAAAAATTCAGCCTAAAAAGGGTTAAGGGTTAAAGTATTTACAAACCCTAATGTCACGTTACCCTACTCATTTTAATTTAAATTGCCCTTTTAATACAGATTACTATTGTGTAGTTTAATTTGTTTTATGTAGTTTATTCACCGTAGAGGTATATATGACAAAACATTTAAGAATATTCCTACCTGAAACAAATAATTTTTAGATTTAAAATAACAAACCATACTAAGTAAAGACAAACCATACCAATAAAATAACAAGCCAAATATGCAAATTACAAGTACTAAGCTACCTATATTGATATATATAACTGATTTTAATTACAATACTTGTCAATACAGCTAGTAGTTTGATAGGGTATTGTATCATAGTTTGTAAAGATAAACTGCTTTATATTTATTTAATTTACTTTTTTTATTACACAATAAACTTTAATTTACTAACTTATAATCATATTTATTTGTACTATTATTTAAGATTTGAACTTAAATACTGGTTTTAGGAGAACCATGCTTTACCTTTAAGCCAATAATAGTTAAAAGAGTTGTAAGCTCTCTTAATAAAATATACATAGTATAAACCTTGTAATAATCCATCGTAAATAATAAGACTAAAAAACCCTAAAGTTACTAAAGGTTAAAGGAATAAAATATTCACCTAAATATAATTTAACTAAAGCAACAGCTACAAAAAAGAACAAAAATTTATTAGTAATAATATTGTATAAATATCTAAAGCAATAGCCTAATATAGGGTTAAATCTTAATATCCTTAGATATAACGGGATTAACATAAACATAATTATTTACAATACTAAATAAAGATAATAATAATAATAAAAGTAAACTATTATCCACTAAAAACAAGTAAGGTATTAACATATAAAAAATAAGACCTATTAAAATATATAAAGCATAATTTGTAAGAATACCTGTATCTAAACTAGCTATATTTCTACTTAAGTTTATTAAACCTTTTTCTAAACCATATGGACCTAGCAACTCTACACTTCCTTTATCTATAACCTTAGTAGTTTGACCCCCCAATTTAAGCACATTATTTGTAATGTATTTATTGTAGAAAAGTTCAATTAAAAACCGTTGATTAAAGAACCCAAATATATTATAACCTAGTCTAGTAAATTTAAACCTAATAAGAATTTTGGGGTAAAATTCTGAAAGAATAATAGCTAAAGTACTAAGGGAAATAGTAAATACTAATGGTAATAATTTAAAAATAGTCGGCACAGCAAACTCAGTATCTAACATTATTTCATGTGTAGGGTGAATAAATAAACTATTATCAGCAAAGAAACCTGAACCTAACCCTATGAAAAGATCTTTAGTAATATAACCAAAAAAGATAGAGAAAACAGCTAAAATTATCAAAGGTAAACTCATAAAAATATCCCCTTCATGAGCTTGCTTATCCGTAAATATACTATAATTAACATAAGGTCCATTAGGGTTAGTTAAAAATGTTAAGTATAAAACTTTAACAGAATACAGAGTAGTAAACATAGCACCTATAGTAGCTATAAAGTAAACTACAGTACCTCCAAAATAAAACTGTCCATATGCAGATTCAAGGATAAAATCTTTACTATAGAATCCTGTCATAAAAGGGAAGGCCACTAAACTAAGACTAGCTATTAACATTACAGAATAAGTTAAAGGCAAGTATGTTTTTAATCCACCATATTTCCTAAAATCTTGGTTATCACCAACTGCGTGAATCACAGCTCCTGCTCCTAAGAATAATAATGCTTTATAAAAAGCATGATTAACTAAGTGAAATAAAGCTATATTATATGAAGATAATCCTACTGCTATAACCATCATACCTAATTGAGACATTGTACTATAAGCAATAACTTTTTTAATATCTTGTTGGAATAACCCAATAAGACTACTAAATACTGTCGTTATAGCCCCTAATCATAAACATAGAATTAATACAGTTGAGCTGTACTCTATTAGAGGACTTGTACGCATTAGTAAATAAACACCAGCTGTTACCATTGTAGCAGCGTGTATTAAAGCACTAACGGGTGTAGGCAAATTTATTGGTTTTTATTACATTAAAAAAAAAACACTCAGTTATTTACATAACTGTTCGGACTATATCTTTATTAATATTATTTTTTATAATATGTTTAAATTTTTATTACATTTTTTTATAAGCATCAAACGTACATCGCTGAAATAATTTTTAGTATTAAGTAACTATCTTTATTTATTATAAATTAGACATTTTATTCTGTTAACCCTGTAAATAAAAATTTAAATATATAATTTTAATATTAATACTTCACGTCTAGTCTCTGAGGAACCTTTTTTAAGTATATTGTACTCATGTAAGTTTCCTGCGGATTGTCCCTATTCTTTAATGCATCCAAGCAATATATTAAATGGACCAGGAATTAAACAAGGATATTCCCGCATATAGTGAAGTTTAAGGAGAGCCCGGTTACACCAACCCTCCATCGCCATAGGTAATCAAACGTGTAATCCAACTTGAGAACTTTTAGCCATAGCACCTATTAAAAGACATATACCAATAATTGTAACAATATTTTCATTAACAAAAGGAGCTAATGAGAAAACAGTTGCATAATCTACGTTACCGAAACTTCAAAGTATAGCAAACATACCTATAGTTAAAAAACAATCACCCACTCTGTTTGTTAAAAAAGCAGACATAGAACTTTGATTTGCCGCTATTCTAGTAAACCAAAAACTTACTAAAAGATACGAACAAATCCCTACACCTTCTCATCCTACAAACATCAATAAAAAATTATTAGCTGTAACAAGTATAATCATCATAAAGGTGAATAAACTTAAATAACTAAAAAACCTTTGATTATGGGGATCATGACTCATGTACCCTATAGAATATATATGTACTAAAGAACTAACTATTAAAACAGGGATAAGCATAGAAACAGTTAAACTATCAAAATGAAAAGCCCATAAAACATTTAATGATTCACTATCTATTCATCTAAAAAGATGTATTGTAACAGGTATATTATTTAAACCTACCTCAAAAAAAGCAACAATAGCTAATAAAGTGGTAAAAATTACACTTGTACATGTTATTAATTGTGCACCTTTAACTCCAATTTTTCGACCTAATAATCCGGCAACTATTGATGCTAATAAAGGTAAAGTAATTAAAGCCAAATACATTATTTATATTCTATAGTAATACTACCTCTTAACCTGTAAAAAGCAACTAAAATACCCAAACCTATTGCAGATTCTGCACCAGCTATTGTTATTATATATATAGCAAATGTTTGACCTAGTATATCATCAAAGCTAAGTGAACTTACTAATATCAAGAAAGTAATTGCTAATAACATTATTTCAATTGAAATAAGCATTAAAATAATATTTTTTCTATTTAAAACAAAACCTAATATACCTATTAAAAAAAGGACAATTGATAAATTCATTTAATAATTAATTTTTTTTTAATTATATTGTATCCGTTTTACCTTGTTTTATACTACAAAATGAAAAAATAGTTGTACAATACTGTAAATCTTGGTGTCATTTATTCTTTATATTTTTCTCTTAATTATATTGTTTCCTAATACTTATAAGCTAAAATATAGCAAAAAAGCAATAAAATGCTTATAAAAAATCAAACCTCAAAAACTTAAAGATTAAAGTATTTACAACTCCTAATGTCACGTTACGTTTAAAGTACTTAAAAAGTACTTTAGGGGGTATAGAGGAATTGAACCTCTGATTTTCGATCTGCAATCAAAATGTAAAATCATTCACAATCAAAATATAGAACCATCCACAATATCCCTTAGTATACATATATAATTATATATGCAGAGTACCCTTATATTTTTATAATCTTATATATCCAGGTATACTAATATTTTTTAAGTGTAATGCTACGAAACAAAAACGATCAAAATTAACTAAGGTTTAGGCTAATGTTTCTTCTCCTCGACAATATAGGCTAATTAAAATAAAATGTTTAGAGTTAAATATACTTTTTTATACTATTGTAATTAGACATCTTAATCTGTAAAAAGAAAACACCCTTATTCTAAATTACTGTTATTGAATAGAGGTAAGCAATTAAAACACCCTAATTAAAAATTACTGTTCTTGAAGTCAAGTAAGAAACTTTTCAATGCTAACTGATTCAATAACTATAGGCATACTACTATGTAGTATCCCGCATATTTCTGAACATTGTCCATAAAAAGTTCCTTCACGATTAATAAGTACAGATACTTGGTTTAATCTACCAGGATAGGCATCACATTTAATACCTAAAGCAGGACAGGCATATGAATGAATAACATCTGCGGCTGTAACAATAAATCTTACATGTGTTAATTCAGGTAAAATAACTCTATTATCCACTTCCAGCATTCTTAATGCTCCATCCTCTAAATCGGATTCAGGTACTAAATAGGAATCAAACTCTATAAATCCTTCGTCTGTATCAAGAAAGTCAGGATATTGGTAACTTCAATATCATTGGTGACCCTCTGCTAATACAGACATAGCCGGATCACTAACTTCGTCCATTAAATATAATAATTTAAAAGAAGGGAAGGCTATTAATATTAAAATTAATGCAGGAGTAATTGTTCAAATTAGTTCTATTAATGTTCCATGATTTAAATATTTATGTGAAATCGGTGACTTAGTACTTATATAATTTTTAACTATAGAAATCATTATTCACCCTACTGCAAATAAAATTATCACTAAATAGAACATAATATTATCATGTAACTCTACTAATCCCTCCATTTGAGGTGTAGCACTGTCTTGGAAATATAAACCTCAAGGTCTTGGTGTATCACAATTATTAAATAATCCTAAAATAACTAAATATATCATTAATTATTTAAGGTTTAAGGTCAAAGTTGATTAAAGATTAAAAATAAGCATAAGCCATGTGTAATAAAAATAAAACGTTTATATAAATACCTGAAAATATATAAAAATAATATGTCCGTAATATATAGGCTAAGTTAACCTATATAAATACAGTTTTTTAGTTTGCTCAGCCTTTTATTCGTAATGCAGCGGTAATCCATATAAAAGTTTAAGCAGAACGAAAATATATAATATATGACTCCATAATACCTAGTATAATTTTTCTTACATCTTAAATCATGGTTTTTTTGTCTTTACAGCCTTTGATTCGAAATAGGAGTGGTGACATGATTAAAAAAAGAAACGGTTCGCTTCTCATATTTAATTCGTAGTGTAGTTAAAACTTCATGTCTATAATAAGACTATAGTTTATGATTAGAAATACATAAAAAAATAAATATATAACATAGCAAAAATACAAGAAAAATACAGCTCACTATTCAAAGACTTTAAAGAATTATGATTTATATTTATGGTTTGTCTGCTTCGCGTATATTGCTATAGAATTGTAGGACCTTTAACCGTTAAATATAACCAAACCTAATTGTTAATTATTAGGCTTGGTATAATTTAACGTTCTTCTTTCCTTAAAATTTTTATTGTACTCTAAAAACTAAGGTTTAAACCTTATTAAATTTAATTTCAGGTTAAAGCTGGATCTCGCTAATAAAAACATAAAATAAACCGTATGTTATAACGCATCAGAACACATGGTTTATTATAATGCCTTTAATATAAAGGTTAAGAATACAAGGGCATTTGTTTTTTTTTTATACGTTTAACTTATTTTAATTGGTAATATACCTAAAGAAAAATAATAATTATTTTAAATTAAATATATTTAAATAATGGCACTAGTAAAAATTAAAATAATAGCATTAATCAATACAATAAAAATAATTGTGTTTTTCAAACACCTATAAATATAGTTTATACTTATACCACCAAAAATTCTCTTTATTATAAAATACAGCTCTGTAAAGGTAAAGAAACAAAAGCGTGAGGCTTAGGTGGACTACTTAAAGCTCACTCTAATGAATTATAACTTCTGTTTAATAAGGTTTGCAGGATATCACTGTAGAATTGTGGTGCTAATCAAGGGTATCTGCTAGCAGCTTTACCTTCAACTAATTGTACATAAACTAAATGTAAGAATAATCATGTAGCAACTACACTAATTATACTACCAAAACTACTTACTAAATTTCAACCTGCAAAGGCATCAGGGTAATCACTAATTCTACGGGGCATTCCTTGTAGACCAAGGAAATGTTGAGGAAAGAATGTTACATTAACCCCTATAAATAGTATTCAGAAATGTACTTTAGCATACATTTTGTTATACTCTAAACCTAATATTTTAGGTATTCAAAAGTATCAGGCACTGTATAATGCAAAGACGGCTCCCATACTTAAAACATAATGGAAATGAGCCACTACGTAGTAAGTGTCGTGGAAAGCAATATCAAGTGATGCGTTCGCTAAAACTACTCCACTTAACCCTCCAATTGTGAACATAAATACAAACCCTAAAGCAAATAACATTGAAGCTGTTAATTGTAAAGATCCACCGTAACATGTCGCTAATCAACTGAAAATTTTAATACCAGTAGGTACGGCAATAATTAATGTTGCTGCTGTGAAATAAGCTCTTGTATCCACGTCTAATCCAACTGTGTACATATGATGACTTCAAACAACGAAACCTAACACACCAATAGACATCATGGCATAAACCATACCTAAATATCCAAACACACTCTTATTAGAGCTAGCTGATATTGTAGTACTGATAATACCGAAACCTGGTATAATTAATATATAGACCTCTGGATGTCCGAAAAATCAGAAAAGATGTTGGTAAAGGATAGGATCCCCACCACCTGCTGCTTCAAAGAATGATGTATTAAAATTTCTATCGGTTAAAACCATGGTTATTGCACCGGCTAAAACAGGTAAAGATAATAATAATAATACTGCTGTAACAACAACAGCTCACCCAAATAAAGCTAATTTGTGTAAAACTATCCCTGGGCTTCTCATGTTAAGTATAGTAGTAATGAAATTCATAGCACCTAATAAACTACTTACACCTGATAAATGTAAAGCAAAGATAGCTAGGTCTACACTTGGACCACTATGACTCTGTACTCCGCTTAAAGGAGGATAAAGAGTTCAACCTGTCCCCGCTCCATTTTCTATACCGCTAGCAAATAAAAAAAGAATTAAACTGGGAGGTAGTAGTCAGAAACTAATATTGTTTAATCGAGGGAATGCCATATCTGGACCCCCTACAATTAAAGGTAACAAAAAATTACCAAATCCTCCTATTAAAGCAGGCATAACCATGAAGAATATCATTAATATTGCGTGAGCAGTAATAATGCTATTATATAATTGATTATCTGCGATATATTGAACACCAGGTCCACTTAATTCTAATCTTATTAAAACTGAAAAAGCTGTACCTAATAAACCAGAAAACAGTGCAAAGATTAGATACAATGTACCGATGTCTTTAGCATTTGAAGATAAAAACCATCGTTCAATATATAAAGATAAAGATACATAGTACGACTTCACCTGCGACAGGTTAAGCCAATTAGACTCACTCGAATTTTGGGTAATTACAAAGGGAGACACAACTAGATAGTGTGCCAATTACACCACGCCATATGCTGGTTAAACTTTCAGCTAGCATTAGATTTTTATTGTTTAATTAATAGTAAACCTTCCGAAAAAGAAAAAAAGTGGTTTATCCTACAATGGTACAAATATACAATTAAATAAAATGCCCCTAAGGCACCTAAACTTATTTTTTCATATTAAATTTTATAATTTAGACATAATATAATTGATTTTTTAGGTTAAATAAGGTCAGCCGAACTTGAATTGACACAAACCGTTTGAAATACGATTGGTTTACCTTTAACCAATAGCGGTTTTGAGATTTTTTTAATAAAAAAAAATAAAGTAAAGAAATATAGGTGGGCATTATTTAAAAATTATATTATATAAAAATTACTATATATTAATGTTGAAACAGAATAATGTAAACCATCTAATATTGGTGCAGGATATATACCTAATATAATTGTAAACATAACTAATAATAGTAATATGAAAAATTCACGCTTATTTACATCACTCAGGTTAACCTCGAAAAATTTGCTGTATGACCCTCCAAAAGCTATTCGATTAAACATATATATTGTATATGCAGCCGAAAAAACTATAGATGAACTAGCCAAAATACCTAATAATGGTAATCTTTCGAATACACCGTAAAGAGACATAAACTCACCCACAAAATTTAGAGTAAGAGGTACACCACAATTACCCAAAGATAAAATAAAAAATAAAATAGAAAATAAAGGCATTATTTGTGCCATACCCCTATAGAAACTTATTAATCTAGTAGCAGATCTATCATACAATATACCTCCAGCACAAATAAATAAACCGCTTGAAACAAAACCGTGAGCTAAACCTAAAGCTATACCTCCTTCTATACCTTGTATGGTATTACTAAAAACACCTATAAGATATACGGCAGCATGCGATACAGAACTATATGCTATAAGTTCTTTGACATCTATTGTTCTTAAAGTACTAAAACTAGCATATATAATGGTTATAATACCTATAAGATATATTATATATGTATATTCTAAAGAAGCTTTAGGTAATAAGGGCAATATAAGTCTAAATATACCATATAAACTTAATTTTAAAACAATAGCTGCTAGAATAATACTACCACCTAAAGGTGATTCGACGTGAGCTTTTAGTAATCAAGTATTTAAAAAGATAGTCGGTGTTTTTACAGCAAAAGCTATAAAGATACCATAAAACAAAAATAATTGTGTAGAATAGTTAAAATTGGTTTTATATAACGCATCATAATCAGTAGTACCCATTATGGAAGACATAGTTAAAATAGATAATAATAAAAACAAGGAACCTAATAAAGTATATAAAAATAAATAAAAACTAGCTCTTACTTTATTACTTGAACCAAATAGACCTATTAATATAAATAAAGGAGGTAATATACTCTCAAAAAATATATAGAATAGTAATATATCTAAAACTAAAAATACAGTTAATAAAAGTGTTTCCAACAACAAAATTATTATAACATAAGATTTAACATTTTCAGATATAGATGTTCAATTGCTTAATATAGCAATAGGTGTAATAATAGTAGTTAATAAAACAAAATAAATAGACAAACCGTCTAACCCTAAATAAAAGTCAAAAGAACTTATTTCATGGTATTCTTGTACGAATTGAAATTGATTGCTGCTAAAATCAAATAAGATGAAGATAACTAAAGAAATAATTAAATTAATAACAGATGTAAATAAAGCGATAGTTTTAACTTTATTAATAGCATTAGGAGACGAACTATTTATATCTGTACCACTGGGTGTCGCTACCGTACTATAAATATGAGTAGTAGAAATACTAAAAATCCCTATAAGAGGTATTAATAACAATGAAGTAAGTAACATACTTTTGAAAGGAAGAAGGAAAAATTTACCTGAAATTATAAGTCTTAATAATGAATAAAAACCCGCAAATATGAATAGAAAAACACTCTATAAAAGCGTTTATATTTAAAATACTTGGAGATTGTATAGGAATGTTTTTTTAATATTTTTAGATTAATTGTGTTTACTCAGTCTCATAAATGTTTATTATGGTATTAGATTAAGTATTATATAATTAAACTGTAAGAGACTTTAAAAAAAAGGGTTAATAAAATATTATTGTTTAATCTGATTACGGCCAGCCGAATTCGAATCGGCACAAATCGTTTGGAAGACGATGGGTCTACCATTAACCTAAAGCCGTTTCTATATTTTTTTTTATTTTTGACATAAAAAAATCTAAAGTAGATAAATATTGGTAGGTATTATTTCAAAACTATATAATATACAGGGTACTAATATTACTAGCGCAATTACTATAGGTAATAAAACAGTTCAACAGAAGGACATCAATTGATCAAACCTAATTCTAGGGAAGGATGCTCTTGCTCATATAAACACGAATATCATAATACAAGATTTTATACCTAAAGTTAAACTATATACCAATCCTTCTATTGATGGGTCCGCAAATATACTATCACTTTCTAAATTTTCTATGTAATAATCAAAATCAATATATTGCATTAAAGTATATAATGAAGGTAAATAATCATAAAGATAACCACCTAAAAACAAAATACTTGTAAGTATACATATTAATACTATACTAGCATATTCTGCTAAGAAAAAAAAAACAAAAACAACCGCAGCATGTTCTGTCATAAAACCACTAACAAGTTCTGATTCGGCTTCGGCTAAATCAAAAGGTGCTCGGTTGGTTTCTGCTATAGATCCTATAAAAAAAATAAGGAATACGGGTAAAAGAGGTATTATAAATCACACAGCTCTTTGACCTTCTATGTTTACAGTCAAATTTAAACTACCTGTTAACATTATTACAAGCAGAATTGCAGAACTTAATATTAATTCGTAACTAATTAATTGAGCAGTACTTCTTAATGAACCTAAAAAAGCATATTTACTATTAGCACTTCAACCTGCTAATAATATACCGTATGTAGATATAGAAGAAACAGCTAAAATATACAGAATACCTAAAGTAAAATCATTTAAAGATAAACCTGGTCCATAGGGTATAACTAAATAACCTAAGAAAGAAAAAATTAAAGTTATAATAGGCCCAAGAAAAAATAAAGCTAAATTGGCTTGTGTAGGTGAAACATATTCTTTCAATAATAGTTTTAAAGCATCCGCAAAGGCTTGTAAGAGACCAAAATACCCGACTATATTAGGACCTAACCTTCTTTGCATACTAGCCATTGTTTTTCTTTCGGCTACAGTTACATATGCTACAGTTAAGAGCACTGGTACAACGATTAATATAACTTCTATTACAGATATAAGGGTAAGTAGGTATAACATCTTTTTTTTTATCATCTAAATTAATTTTTAATAAAATAAAAAAGATTTGTTTAATTATTTTATATATTTAAGTTTAGGTTAATGATTGGTTTATATATGCGTAAACTAATTGTAAATTAAAAAAACCGTAAATATTTTATTAAACGATTATTAAATTTTAAAGTAAATAGTCTAAAGTTTAAATTTAAACTAGTGCTACATTAAACCAATTTATTATTATTTAGAAAAGGAGCAGTAAGAAAAAGGCTAGTACCATATAAATTTAACATTAAAATTAAAAATGGTACATTAAAAGGGCCAACTTAAAAAAAAAGGAATGTAAGAGGGGGGGTAACCCCAGGGCTATTTGCGTTCTTATGCCGAATAGCCATTTTATTGCGAAGTTCGGTAATATAATACAGAATTGACTAGATAAGCTAGCATTATATTTTTATTATCTAATTATTCTAGATTGAACTGCAACAGCACTTTTTATTCTATTCTTTAAAGTATCTGCTGTTTGTCGGCTATCAATTTTTAAGGCGTCGCGTCCCAATTCAAAGAGAAATCCAAACGCTAGTGCTGCAAAAAAGATAAGCACTATAACTAAACCATATATGCTAATTGTATACGAACTTACTACAAAAGGATAAACTAACAATATTTCTAAATCAAATAGTAAAAACAATAATCCAAATATAAAGAAAGATACACTAAATTGTGTTCTATTTTGACTTAAGAAAGAATGATAACCACATTCAAAAGGGCTATCTTTTTCCAAGTAAGGGTTATGAGGAGCTAAAAAGAAATTAACTGCTAATAGTATAATAGTTAATAAGGGTATAAAAACAAAAAAAGAAGTTGAAGTTGTCATTTAAGTATTAAATAAATTTAATGCTAATATATTAGCCATTGTTAGTCATTCAAGAGGCATAAAAATAAAGAGGAATATTATTGAAGTTAATACAGAGATAACTACCGTTAAAGAACTAGCTAAAGTAATATTATCCAGTGTATAATCTATTACTTTTGGTGTACGTTGTGAAATATTTTCTAAAGTTTTTAGTACGCGTGTAGTAAAATAAGAAGCTATATAAGACTCCGATTTGTTAGGAGTAATACCGTATAATCTTATTGTTTTTAATACATTTAAAGTATTTAAAATATTTTGTAAAAAACTCTCTCTTGTCCCATATGGTTTTAGACTATTTTCTACGGTAGATGAAAAACAAATAGTACCATATAAAGAAATATCGGATTTATTTGTATATATTGATTCATCAAAAAATACTTGTTTTACTATATTTAAATAATAAACGGCACTAACCACGCTAGCTAATATAGCAACTAAGGTAATAAATATATAACCACTATCTAGTGCGGCACTTAAAACCATCTGTTTAGCGAAAAACCCTATCATAGGTGGCACACCTGCAAATGAAAAAATTGTAATAGTTAAACTTAAAGCTAAATAAGGATTTATATTAAAGTAACCTTTTATTTGACTAATTAACTGTATAGGTGAATTATCTTTATCATCTAATTCTTTATATTCTTCAGTAGGGTTAATAAAGTAATAAAGTGAAAATCCTACACTTATTAGTATAATAAATACATTTAAATTACTAATTGTATATTGCATTAAATAAAAAATAAAAGCTTGTATAGATTCAATACTATTAATACTTAAACCAAGTAGAATAAAACCTACGTGTGATATAGTACTATAAGCAAACAATCTTTTTATTCTAAATTGTGCTAAACCAACGACTGCACCTAATGTTAAAGAAAGTAGTGAGCTAACCAGTAAACTTGTAGTTCAACTATACTCAAAATAAAATAAGGCATTACTTGTATAATGTACTAATTCCAATAAAAAAATGAAAATAGATATTTTAGCTACTATGGCTACAAAAGTCGTTACCATTGTAGGTATAGCATCATAAACATCCGGAGATCAAAAATGAAATGGTGCAGCACTAGCTTTAAATAAGAAACCAATACTCAAAATAGTGAAAGCAAAATTTATAAAGTAAGAGTTATATATAATCGAAAGATCCCCGATCTTGCTAGCTATATCACTCAAGCTAGTTATAACGTAAATACCGTCTAAATTAGTAGAACCCGAATTTGTATATAATAAACTTACACCTAATAGAATAAAACAAGAGCTTAAACCCCCTAATAAAAAATAAGTTAAACCCCCGGAGGTAGCTTGCTCAGAATTACGATGTATTGTACTAAGTAAATACAAACCATAACTTTGTAATTCTATAGATAGAAAAGTAGAAACCAGGTCATTGGTAGACATTAAAAATAAGGCACCGCATATTATAAATACTATAATAAGAGGATATTCTATAATTTTAAACTGCTCAGCCATTTTATTTACGACGTTTGCAGCATAGCTAAAACAATATGTAAGAATTTTTTTTAATGTAGCAAAACCATTTACTCAAACCTTTCGGGGATAAAAGGACGTAAGATGTAAAATAACCAAACTAATTGCAATGGTGAAGCCCTGAAAAGTAAGGGTAGTAGCTGTCATGTGAAATAAACCCGTGAAAAGCCCTACACCTCTATTGACTATTTCTAAATATAAATAGAGAATAACTAGTAAAGAACAGTAATAAAAAAGAGTTATGGCTAATCTATTGTATATTATAGACTTATCCCTGCGAGATGTGAAAGAATTAGATAAAAGTTTTCATATGACACCGTATATTATAATCAGGATTATAGTGGGATTGAACCACTAGTTTTTTACTTATAAATGCAAATGGTTTAGTGGATACCGACGCAGAAAGCTTATACTAAAAATTAACAATAATTTAATAATTAAATTTCTACCGAGATATCTGCTAACCTTCCTCAAAGTATAATTATTCATAGGTGTAACTTTTTTTATTAAAAATCACAAACTAAAGTCATTTTTATACTTAAGATTAATGAATACTATGCATTTAAAAAACTGTTCTAAGAACACCTAACATATTAAGAATAGTTAAAAAGTACTTTAGGGGTATAGAGGAATTGAACCTCTGATTTTCGATCTGCAATCAAAATGTAGAACCATCCACAATACCCCTTAATATACATAAATATATAAAATTTTATAAAGAGTTCCCTAGTATTTTTACAATCTTATATATCCGGGTATATTAAAAAAATAAATTTATTGATACTACTATAAATTACCTTTAGTTAAACCTAAGGAGTTGGAGCTATTTAATTTTGACATAGTGTTTATAAATAATTCCAGTAAGCTATTCTCAAAATAAGAAAGAAAAGGTACTATAATTAAAAAATGAGCAAAGTATATCACGGTACTTATTTGCCCCAATTCAATAAAGGGTGATTCCACATGTTTTGCACCTAATTGCATTAATATTAAAAAATTACCTACAAATATATAAAAAGCTATTTTACTTAAAGGTCTAAATTGTATACCTCTAGATCTACTTATATCAGTAAAAGACATAACTAATAATATTAAAATAGCGCTTAACATAGCTATAACTCCTAATAGTTTATTGGGTATTGATCTTAATATAGCATAGAAAGGTAGAAGGTATCACTCCGGTACTATCGCAGGTGGAGTTTGCATAGGATTAGCCATAACATAATTATCACTATCTCCTAATACATTAGGCATAAAGAAAACGAATATACTTAAAAGAATAATAAAAATAAATATAGTTATTAAATCCTTAAATAAGAAATAAGGAGCAAAAGCTAATCTATCGTAATTACCCGAAATACCTAAAGGATTACCCGACCCAGCACTATCATGGAGTGCTATTAAATGCATTAAAGCTAAAGCAGCCAGTACAAAGGGTAATACAAAATGTAATGCAAAGAATCTGTTTAAAGTCGCATTATTAACAGAAAAGCCACCTCAAAGAAATTCAACAATATCTTGTCCAATTCAAGGTATAGCACTCATAAGGTTAGTAATAACTGTGGCACCCCACAGACTCATTTGACCGTAAGGCAGAACATAACCCAGGAATCCTGTTACTATCATTAATAGAAAGATTGCTATACCGATTATTCAAACTAATGTTCTAGGCGCTCTATAAGAACCGTAATATAAACCTTTACCTATGTGTAAATAAACTATGAAAAAAAAAGCTGAAGCCGTATTACTATGTAAATAACGTATTAATCAACCATTATTTACGTCACGCATAATATGTTCTACAGAATTAAAAGCTTCTAATACACTAGGATTGTAATGCATAGCTAAAGTTACACCTGTGATTATTTGTATAATTAAACAAAAGGCAAGTAAAGAACCAAAATTTCATACATAACTTATGTTAGCTGGTTGTGGGGAATCGATTAAGTAGGAATTAATTAATTTTAATAGGGGATGACTTTTTAAAATACGCATGTTATTTGTTTTTATTTGGTGTATTATTTCTAGTTGTTAGGGAAAAATTCTAGGAAGCAAAAATATAACTTTACTAGTTGTTGTTTAAACAAATTTTTTAAGGAAATAGGGAAAATTTACCTGAAATTAAAATAAGTCCAATAATGAATATGCCTTAATAATATATTAACTAATTCATATCCTATGTAAACACATAAAACATACGAACTCAAACTCACGAATAAAAGGAGCATAAGCACGTTAACTCCTTTAGCGTGCATAATCTTAGTTTGATTACAGCCAGCCGAATTCGAATCGGCACAAATCGTTTGAAGTACTGTTGGTCTACCATTAACCTATGGCCGTTTGTTTTTATTTAATGCTAATATAGTAATTGTTAATCTTTTAAGAGATATAAAAATTAACTAAAATTCACAGATTAGTTATGGATTAAAGTTGAGTTTATTCTTATTCAAGACTTGAACTTGAATCTAGATATTAGAAGTATCCTGCTCTACCATTGAGCTAATAAGAGTTAATAATAACTAATAAAAGCTTTAAACCTAAGTTATACGCAATAAAAAATCGATATTACAGCTCCTTAAAAATTTATTGTACTCTACAGGAATAAAACTTATTTAAACCTTGCCGTATTAAAGAAAGGATTTAATTATATAAACAAATTTAATATTGTTTTAATTTAATAAAAATAAATGTGGGTAAAAGCTGTCTGAGTTTTAAGTATAAAAACTTAGCCGGGAGAGAAACTCGAATTCTCATTATTAATGCATGAAATTAATGTTTTAACCAATTAAACTATCCTGGCTTTAATTATTGTAAATTAAAGGTTATATGTTATACACGGTTATACACGGTTTAATTTTTAATATAACTTGATACAACGAGAGATTGACAATTATATTTTTGCTATATTTTTGCTATATTTTTGCTATATTTTTGCTATATTTTTGCAGGTTAAAAATAGTACAATGCTTATTAAGGATAATCATTAAACTATTTGTTCTTCATGACGCTACTGTATTATGTTAAATGCTTTTAAACAGATAACATAGCCGTATGTATATTTGTAAAAATATTATTAGAATAAACAAATATAGAATAGTTATTAAACATATTATACCACAACAATCTCTAATAAAATTATATTAACATAGCTATAAATATTGTTGTAATAGAACAATAAACAAATTTATACCTATAATAGTTTATTTAAGACTAAAAATAAAACTACAGCTATGTTTGAATTATTTTTTGTTTAATAATCGGTAGATACAGAGAATTGAACTCTGAACGTATTGTGCCACATACAATTGTTCTACCATTGAACTACATCTACTTTAGATATAAATTCATATAAATAAATATGTAATTTAACATTCGGTTCAAGCCTAACAAATAAAACTATGTCTAAGGTAATAGGGATATACGATAATAAAAAAGGGGATTACGCGTAAATAAAATATTATGTTGAAGTGATTCGAACACCTAATATTAAATACCAAAAATTTATGACTTACCGATTAGTCTACAACATATTTTTATATAAAAGAATAAACAATATTATAATTAAGTATAAGGTAAATCCGACTTGAACGGATAAAATAAAAAAATCAAATAGTCCTAAGCTATTCATGTCTACCAATTCCATCACTACCTTTATAATTGCTCGAAATAAGATTTGAACTTACAGCCTAGGTCGCTTCAAGACCCCGCTCGACCAGTTGAGCTTCTCGAGCTATAATAAAAATAAGGTTATATTATAGACACTTCTGACAGCATAATTTCTTATTTTACATAAACTATTATTCTGTATTAAATTAACGTATTCAGATTAACCCTCCATTAAATACACAAAATATAGATACACCCTTCATTAACAAATAGGCGAAATGCAGATTTACCTATCTGTAATAAATTATCAGGTTGTAAATTAACATAGTGGCTGAAATCTCATCACATTACCATTAATAAATATTAATAATTATACATTTAACTAAATTATATTCGATTTTATATTCACATAAAGTGTGCTTCAACATGTGTGGAGACACCAGGACTCGATCCTGAAATAACGAAATGCAAATTCGCAGTTTTACCAATTAAACTATGTCCCCTTTAAACTATGTACCCTTGATTAAATATATAACCATAAAGCAAGATAAATTAATAAATGTATTTAAACAAACATATATACTTTATATTTATATAATAAATATAAATAACTTACTTTAAACTAAAAAAGGTACTCATTTTATATAGCTAAATGTAATAAAGTATTACCCACACTTATTTATGTTTAACTAAAACAGATAGGGTTTCAATGTACAAACCACTAAACCTAAAGCGGTAATGGTCACTAATACTAAAATTGTATTTACAACTAAGACTAACAATATCCTTATTAATAACAATACCCTACTAAAATTGTATTTACAACTAAGACTAACAATATCCTTATTAATAACAATACCCTACTAATAATACCCGTACTAATAATACCTATACCAATAACAATGCCCGTAAAGAACAATACCCGTATTATTAACAATATTCGTATTATTAACAATATTTGTACTAATAAGAATACCTGTACTTATATCTTTAGTATTCTTGTCCTATAAAATAAGACTCTAAAATTTTATGTATTTATGTTGATACTTAAAGAATTTAATATATTATACATTGTCTGGTGTTATCCGAAAGAGGGCTTGAACCTCTACGATATTAATCAACGAAGCTTAAGTTCGTCCTGTCTACCAATTCCAGCACTCGGATTTTACACACCTGACACCTAATACCCTACAAAAAATATAAATGTGTTTTTTTTACATAATATACGGTATAACAATATCATTAATGTACATAAGGTTTTTTTTTCTTATACTCGGTATTTTCTTAAATTAGTCTATAAGTATACATAGGGATTTTTAACAATAAAAACATACTAAGCAAATGGTACATATAACCCTTACTTAACCTAAGGACAGAGTGATTTGAACACTCATCTCAGCTGTCATGAGCAGCTTGCTTTACCAATTAAGCTATAACCTTTTTTTTACAGCCTTTATTAAAGCTTTTTTATAACCTTTTTATAGCTTTTTTATAACCTTTTTATAACCTAAAAAAGTATGCGGACAAAGGATTTGCACCTCTATCTATTGGTCATGAGCCAATTATGTTACTATTACACTAACCCGCATTAATATAAAAAATAAAATTAAATACAATAAAAAGTTTAAATTAGTATTTAAATTATAACCATATTAATTTTTTGTTGGAAATTAACACAAAACATCTAAATATCTTAACAAGAATTTTTTAGCCTCAGAGGGGCTCGAACCCTCGAATATGATAGTGAAAATATCACGTCTTAACCACTTGACTATAAGGCCCATAAAAAAAGCCCGGTACGAGTATCGCACTTGTGTAAGCTGGTTACAAAACAGCTGCATTACTTTTATGCTAACCAGGCTAGCCAGGCTAAGTAATTAGCTGTTTGTGAGTTTTTTTGTTTACGATATCATTATTAAATAGTTCCAAATAGAATTAGTACTTTACACCTAAAAAAATTAAAATTCTTTGAGCTAAAGCCTATTTATTATACCAAATCAAACCTTTACACTTAAAGTAGCCTTAGGCTTTTTAAATATAGAGTTAGCTGGTATAAATTAAAAAAATCGTAGTGTTCTACTACGTATATTTAAGAATATCTTAAGGTAAGTTTCGTGCCTAGATGCTTTCAACACTTATCTTTAACCAACATAGCGTTCCTGCCGTGCCTATGCTATAAATTTACTTAAGTGAAAATAACATTGAACACATAAACAACAGGTAAACCAGAGGTTAATATACCCAGCTCCTTTCGTACGAGGGGGCTATCCTTATTTTATTCTAATTCCCTCTAGAAGATAGAAACCATACTGTCTTACGACGTATTTAACCCAGCTCGTGTAACTTATTAATCGACGAACAGTCGAACCCTGCATAGTCCCTGCATCCATGTGGATAAGTTAAGCCGACATCGAGGTGCCAAACTGCGTCCTATATTTGTACTCCCTGACGCAATTAGCCTGTTCAAGTTTGTTAATACAGATTAAATAATCTATATTTCCATTTTTTATAAAATGGTTCAGACTATTTCTTCATAATTTTATGTTTTTCTTTATATAATACTCCAACGCGAAATTTAAGAATAAATAGAATGTTTAATATAGACAAAAAGCATGTGGCTAAATGCATTAATTAATTTTAATTATTTATTAGCTACTCAACCTTTAACACCATAAGCTCCAACGCGATTTTTAGAACTAATGGCTGAATATTGTACATTGGATTTAACAATACCTCTTAACATTACAGCGGATAAATTTCTAAAAGAAGAATCTACGTTTTTTAAACCACCTTTATATTTCAATTTAAAGACAGATCTTTGGGCAGTAAATCGTCGAGTTAATCGACCTTTAGCTTCTACTCTTACACCAGACAATTTTAAATGTTTTAGATTTTTAAGTACATAATTATTGATAGATATAGGTAATTTAATAACCGAGAATCTTTTTTTAATCTCATCCTCTAAAGTATTAGCTGAAGGGAAGAAATATAATAATAAATTATTTAAAGAGTCTTTAGTAATAAGATTATTATGATTATCAGATAAATTATTAAGCGTATTGTTATCAAACATAGTACTAACAGAAGTATTTCTAATTTTATTAACTATATATTCTTCTTTTTTAAACTTATTAAACCCTTCACTATCTCTACGCTCATTACGGAGAGGTACTTTGGTTAAAGATGACGTAAGTACCCTGTAGAGTTTATTATCTCTGTTTTTCAATTTCAAAGCCACAGCTTGCGTAAAAATATCACTACTTAAATGCATTTTTTTTAATTCAACTACATTAAATTCTACATCCTTACCATATAAGTTTTTAACTAGGGATTTGAGTTTTGACACTACAAAAGGATTTTTAAATCTTATATTAAATGAATAAAATGTTCAAGAATATAGCAATAAACGACTTAAATATAATTTTCTTGCTCTATAGGTACTAAGAGAAAACCTTTTATTGTATTTAGAATATTTAAATTTAGCAGCTAAAGGTGTAAAATATAAACCTATACTTGGTATTATGTTTTTTTTATTTAGTTTAGTTAAAAAAAGGAAATAACGATTAATTTTACTTAATTTTTTTGTAACTACTTCTACATTATGTATAATAAATGATAGGTAAGCTTCATAAAAAGTTACCCAATAAGTGCGATCTTTAGGATCGTGATAAGTTACGCGATCGGCCGTTTTAGGGCTTAATAATCTAACACGGGTTTTTACTATTTCAGGGTTAAAATCTGGTGTAAATAAAAACTCATCTAAACTCAAAGGTCTATTATAAGATATAACATTCCGTTTTTTATTAGACAAAGGTTCAGGATCAAGCAAATCTTTAGTTATGTACAAAATCAAACTTCTTTGTGGAAAATATAACAAATGGATATATCTTTTAATTTTTCTTAATAAAAAGGTTTTTAAAAGATTATATGTAAACAAAGTAATAATAACTTTATTACTAGTATGTTTCAAATCACCTCTACCTACAAAAACTTTTCTAGCCGATAAACGCTTGTGTTTAGGTAAAAAGCTTTTGGGTATCTTACGTAATTCTGTATAAACTAACTTTTTTTTTGTACCTTTTAATTTATTTTTTTTTATATATAATTTTAACCCTTTAACAATCTTTTTTACGTCTATATTAATACGAGGACTCATATTAGAATAACTTTCTAATAAAGCCTTAAGACTTTTATCTAAAATTGGTAAAGATCTAAGATAATTGTGGTTATATGTATAGATACTATTATACCATTCTTGAGCTGCAGGTGGGTAATGTCTCATTTGACCCGTATCACTTTTTAGGAACTCTAAGGTTTTAATATCCGACCTTTGTTGTTTGGTCTTGAAAATTAAGGGTGTTGACATAAGGTTTGGCCTAAGCTCAGACCTTTTTTTGTTTATTAAATCTAAGGGTGTGGATAAAGGGTCTATTTTAATTAAATCTTTTGACGAAAGTATAATTTGAGTTTTTTTCATAGTTAAGATTATTTTTAAATACTTAATGATAAATTAGGTCTAAAATAGGTATTAAACAATACTTTTTGTAATATAAATTTAGGTTTTTAAATACCACCAGTGTCTACTAGTAATATTTTAATTTAACCGGTTTACATTTTTTTAGCTAAAATGTCTTAGCTTAGGTATGTATTACATAACTTTTAGATAAAAAGTTGCTATACAACTATTTTTAAAGCTTAAAAAAGCTCCTAAAATAGAATTTTTATATAAAGAAAGGCAAAAAAAATGTTGGGTGTCAATCGAAGGAGTATCGTTAGCATAACTCACCTTCTAGTCGTTGAACGGTTTTACTTTATATTCATATATAATTAATATCCATATTTAATTAATATATTTAATATGCCAAAGTAAATTTCGCTTCAAGTTAGCTTTATAAGCCATTCTTGAAATTAACCCAATTAAATACCAATAGATTTAGACCTTTGCCATAGCATGTTTAACAAGTGTAGCTTGGTCATAAAACATTGGAGGACTAACATCCCTAGCGTAGCTTTTTCAAAAATCCAAGACCTTTCCTTTCTGCATCTTGTGATCATATGCCCCGCTTACGCGACTGATAGACGTGTAAGTCAGACAGTAAAGCAAGATTAAGCCATTAAACTTGACAAGTAATAAACATAATCATAATATCAGTGCTTTTTAAGTATGATATGTTTAAATAAACATACTGATATTAGAATTAAAAATAATAGATGTTAGAATCCTTAGTCTAAGGTTTCCTTTTACAGTTTCCTTCGACAGTGCACTAAAAATTTAAAATTTTGTAAAGAACGTAAGATACTCTTATGCGTAGACTATTATTTTAATTACAACTATTTGCCATATAGTTAAAATCTTACTTGGATAAAATTTATTAGTTCTAACTCAATAGAAATAAGATTGGATTAGTTATAGCTTATATATGTATAATATACATAATAGCTATACCAAATAACAAACTAAAAAAAAATATACAATATTTGTATACTTAATTATCATAATTTAATTACAATAATATTACAAAATTAACTTTGGATACACCCAGGTACTTTTTATGGGATCTGTGCCCCGCATAAACTGCCTCCTAGCAATTGTCCCCTAAAAATAGGGTAAATCATCGTGCCCTTAAATAACAGTAGTTATATTATATTATATTTATAAAAACCCAGATATTTAAAGGTACTTTGACGTAGATTTTGTCCACCAACATGATAAAAGGGATAAAGGTGTTTCAACTCTGTATAAGCTACCTTATACTCTAAAATTATAATTATATCATGTTCAATAACTAGCAACAGTAAAGCTGCATAGGGTCTTCTCGTCTAACTAGAGGTAAACTGTATCTGCACAGTTATTCCAATTTCACTGAGCCAATCATTGAGACAGCTGTTGTATCGTTAAATCATTCATGCAAGACCGCATTTAACGGCCAGGGTATTCCGCTACCTTAGGACCCTCATAGGTAAGGCCGCCATTGATCGGGGTTTCCTTCAAAGCCAAACTTATCTTAGTCAGCTTAGCAAATCCGTTAACCAGCCGACATCGGGCAGAAATCACACTCAATACTTTGATTTATTATCTTACTGCAGAGTGCTTTGTTTTAATTAAACAGTCGTACAACACTATTCCATGCTTCCTATTC
>Ga0247770_1000592_pt1 | contig 34057 bp, 30 predicted proteins | sample UWRJL136409B6_FD_179943 | JGI IMG/M metagenome (GOLD analysis project Ga0247770, IMG submission 179943) | Plant litter microbial communities from Arlington Agricultural Research Station in Wisconsin, United States - UWRJ-L136-409B-6 | ecosystem: Environmental > Terrestrial > Plant litter >... | reverse complement strand
CTTCCACCCCCTTTCCTACCTTAGGCTGCGGCAAATTCTTCGAGGGCACCGGCGAGGAGATGCACAAAGCTCTCAACGTCACGCTAGGCTCTCTCCCAGACGACACCCGAGTATATGTACACCCTCCTTCCCCCTCCCTTCTCCCAATTTGACCAACTAACCGTGAACACGCCCCAAAGCCCGGCCACGAATACACAAAATCCAACGTCAAGTTCGCCCTTTCGGTCTCGCAAAGCGACGCCATCCAGGACCTCGACGCATTCGCCGACAAGCACAAAGAGACGCAAGGGCGGTTCACCATTGGCGACGAGAAGCGCCATAATGTGTTTATGAGGCCTCAGGTTCGTACCACCCACTACACATGGATTGATTGAGGGCGAGATAGTAACTGACAGTGATACAGGACCCCGAAATTCAGAAGGCGACAGGTGAGACGGAGCCGGTTGCCATCATGACGAAGCTGAGGGAGCTCAAGAATAACTTCAAGTGAGTAGTGGTGGCTCAGGGTGAAGTTAACGAGGGCCGGGCTGTTCATGTGTGTATGTGTGTCGATGTTGATTGGTATGGCGTGTTGTAGGGAGGCGCCACTTGATACTCGCTGCAAGTCGAAGCTGTGAAGCATAACGGCGTTGTAAATCAAAACATCCAGGAAACAAGAAGCGCAACATGTTGGCTGGTATCACTGCTACAGCCCTAAGGCTACAAGGCAAAAGAAGACATGAATGACCAGGCAAAGTTGCCGCTTTAAATTTATCAGTTTTGGTTCTATCATCCTTGGGTCTGAACAACCGCATCAAGGCCCAAGTTTTTATTTGCCCTGCGCCCTACTCATCATCGTCGCCGACCTCCTCTACAAAGGTCATGGTGAGCCCCGCATCCCCATCCACATTGAGGTTGACAGCATCAATGACGTCTCTCCTGGACGTGGATGGAGCTGCTGCCGCTGCTGGGGAAAGAGGGACTTCACGAGTTTCGACTCCAGAATTTCCCTGCAAGACTATTTCCAAGTTAGTAAATGAACTAGATACTTTCGGAAATCATGGGTTAGGACTCACCAGCTGGGACACCCCGCCTGACATACATTGTGGTGACCTTGGCCCGACGCCTGGGGGCAGAAGTCTCATCGACATCACGCTTCTCGGCCTTTTTAGCTATTGGGCACCGTCAGTATTCGGGTTCAAAGGAGTATTATCGGCGGCTCTACGTACGCTCAGCGGTGGGCTGGTTGTCAACGATGATTCCGACGCCACTGCCTTCGGCTCCGGTGCCGAGCTGGATATCAGGACCCTTGGTCAGGGCAACCTCCGCGAATTTCAGTGCCCGGTCAAAGCCTGCGAGATCACGCTTCGCCACCTGGGGTGTTTCGTCTTCACGAGGAGCGATCTCCTTTGCGATACCCTGGAGAGCGGCAATTTGCTGAGCCTTCGATGACTGTTAGAATGCGTAGTAGTATGATTGGGGTATGTGTTACTCTACTCACTTGTTGGGCAAGCGCGGGATCCACGGCAGCAGATTCAACAACGACGGGAGCGGCTTGGGGGCGGACGTCCACAGCAGGCGCCGCAGCGGCGGCGGGGGCCTGGGCGGCGGCACCAGCAGCAGCACTGACTGCGGCACCCTCTAGAGCGCTTATTAAGCCGGTCACATCGCTTCGACCTCCAAAGCTGATCTCACCATCACCTGTTGGGCTCTGTTAGTATGTCTGGTTGTCTTGTCTTGTATCGATCGAAACGAGGGATACCTACCAACTACCAAGGCAGGTGAGTAGGCGCCGAGGTTGATGTTGAGTGGGAGCGAGGCAGCTAGGCCCGCAAAGGCGACAAATCGGTAGTTGACCATCTTGATCGACTTCGAAACGCAAGACAGCTAGTAGTTCGTATAGGTGGAATAAAAGGCAAGTGGAGTTTAGGTCTTCGCAGGGTCGTCGTAGGTATTTCTGAGAAATTGGTATAAAAAGCGACCAGCGACGACGACCAGCGTGGACGAAAAGAATATTAGAATTGGGAGAGAAAAAAAGAAATCTAACAGAAGGTCGAGATATTGTCACAAAGGTGACTAGAGAGCGCAGCTCGTAAGGAGAAGAGAAGAAGAGAAGAGTACATGGCTTTCGAGGGTTTACCATATATAGTCTATCGACGACTCGTACTCACGATGCCAAGTCCGCCACCACGACGCTACCGCTCACGTGGTTTACGATTAGAGACTATCGACATCGAAACGCCGCCAAGAGAGTCGTTGTGTCTGGCGCGGGGGGTCCGAAGGCGCTTGCCAAGAGGGCAGAATGCCATGGCCAAGGTTTTGAAACACAGTTGACACTGGGAACCTGAGGTTGAGGATAAGGATACTGGCAGCAAGGAGTCTAGATCATAGGGGTTGGGGCCTGTGGACTCGCGAGGGTGGAGCAAATGCGATCGAGGGCTCCGATGGTGACCAAGGGGAAGTCTTGGCAGATATAAAGTAGTTCCAGTAACACGATCGCGGCGGCGGCTCGGCGGGGAAAATGTTGCAGGGGATCGACGGTTGGATCCCGAGGAAGCATCCCGCACTGACATAGGCGCTCGAGAGTGAGAAGTCGTGCTGGGGGTGTTGGTCCGCGTTTTGTTTGCTCGGAAAGTGCAAGCGGTAGCGCTGGAGTGCTGCGTGCCGTCGGTGAGACTGGTCAGACGTTGGAGTGTTCCAGGTTGCCAAGCTACGCCCAGACAGACAAGCATTATCCAAGCCTTGCCCCGCGTAGCCGCCCCGCTTTCCGCTGGGATTTCCAACAGAAGCTTCCTTGGCTAACCCAAACTAGATCGCATGCTTGTCAAGATGCAGGCTCACGTTGCAGGGGGCTGCGACGGCACGGACGGGAATTTGTCTAGCGACCGTGATTCTGAGGATGGGATTCTGCTATGAATTGTATCAGCGATGACCGGGGTTAGCTGCTGTGACCACTGCGAACCGGTGTCTCTTCCGCAGATCATACCTCAGTGAAATGCACCCAACTGGGTTGCTTCACCGGGCCTCGAGAAATTGACGATTGCAGTCGGCTTCACCTTCCACAGAAGGGGCCTAGCGAAGGTGATGGGAGCCGAGGCAGCACTTTGCCCCCGTGTTCGCCTGAAGTTGCCCCTAATCTCAAACAAAGCCCCTTTCGCCGCTTAGACTTGCTCGTGCATTCCTGACTCAACTACTGCTCTGAGAGGCAAATAGGTTTCGGACTGTATCATTCTTCTGCGTAAACCTCTCATTGCCTTGCCACAAGCGGAAGCTGGCGGTTTTGGGAGATCCCTGTCATCGGGTTGCACTAAAAAATCCGAGACCGAGCCTCGACACTTTGTTGTCCGCCCTTGATAGCTCCATTCAGGGAGGTAAGGGAGGGAGGATGTCTGCTTAGAGAGACCGAATAGAAAAGGACTGCTCGTAAGTCCATCGAGATGCTGGTTTTAAGACGGCGTGAAGCCACATTTGCTCTCATGATGTGTAGCTCGTCTCGGACACTGCACCACAACTTCGCAAATATCTCATCTTGTCAGCGTTTACCTGCAACACACACTGACCAGAATGTCCGAACCAGTGCAAGGCTATCAAAAAAGCCCACCGCCCAGCGACTGAACGAAAGAGTCACGGCATTCAGTCATGGCCATTGGGAAACTCCGAAACTCGGCACCAGTGCTGATCGGTAGCCGATATATTTGACAAGAGAGGACGGCACCCTTGAAATGTTTCGTGGGATCCATTTTGGTGTGTATTCCTGGGTGATCGTTTTGCTAACGAGGTGAAAGTTTATGCCTGAATCCGCATTGTTCTGGAAATCGAGGAAGGGAACGATCATCGCCTCTCTTGATGATCTGCCCTCGGGAAAATAGAAGGCTCGGCGAAGAACAAGTAGAAACGCTATTTAGACTAAGAATAACCCTCTGACACTGTTCTTGTTCGCATGTTCGACACACTGCCGAAAACGATAAAAAGGCGGGATAGAAATGGGAAAGAACAAGCGATTGCCGGAGTTCTCGGGGAGATAAAAGTTAATACGGGACTAGAGGACTGAGGCCCAGAAATCCCAGCGCTCTTGGCAGCGCTGAGCGAGGTGGAAGCTTCGGCGACGACCATCCACCCGGGAGGATCGATGATTGTTGGCATAGCAAAGCAGTGGCTGCTACCATTCGAGGTTGGTTGGTGGCGGGCTGTGACTCTCAGTGCCACTGGAGTATGCTTCCATCACCGTGCTCCGGGCCAAGCGCGTTGTTGAGAGGCACTTTACAGGGCGCCGGGGCGGCCTTCATGAAGGGTTCTCCAGCATGACAAAGAGGACAACGACCTCCGAATACATGCCTAAAGGGCGGACCGGGACATACATCTCCCAGGGTTTGGATAGAGAACGTCTACTTGCACTATGATCCCACACATAATCACAGCGCGCCTAAGATCTAGAGCGTGATCTCATAGACCATATCACAATCTCAAGAGGCCTCCCTGCATTCTCAAGAGGCTATTGCAGAACAGTCAAGACCTCATGATACGGACAGGGCTCGTTTAAAGCCACCTAGGCCTTGCCGCCCTGGCCTCAAGGTTGGCAATGCGCTCGGTTTGGGTGTGTTGGCTCATAGTGCAAGTGAGACGGAGGCCATAGTGCAAGAAGACGTTCTCTTCGGATAAAGCCTCCAACTTGGTGTGAGGTGAGATATATCCGCAAAATGATCATGACCCTGTCCAATCATCGGACCTAGCCATGGCTCTGAAGAACCAGCTCGACGGTCCAGGCAAATGTCATCCTGTGGGCGTGTGGTTGGCGTCAATTGCCGATTGTGTAATGCTGAAAAAACTCATCTGGGCATTGAACTCTGACGTTACCGTTGCTGAATAACCGACCACTTGGAAGATTAGATGCATCGCTTACCTATTCAGGTTGAAGGTGGTGGAATTGACGTTGGGAAAAATAAGCCGGAATTATGTGAGTTTTTTTCTGATTTTCCTTCTTGCCAGGAAACGTCCATAACAAGGCTATATTTCCAAGATCCAGATATGAGAAGAATAAACTCGCAGTCTCGAGATCTGCTTCGCATGAACCCGCAGTTCATCTGGTGGAGTCTGCCGGTGGGGAGTTTGCTGAGATTTCAGTTGACGGCTGACTTGCGCGTTCATCCAACGCGACGGCACGTGCTATGAGATCGCAAAGCAGTCCGTGCGTTGGAGCTCGGGTGCATTCGAAATTTTGGTCGAGGACTTGAGCCGATTTTCTCTGACGGCCATCTGCGATTCTTCGTCGAACACCAGTATTCTGATTCCATTTCTCCGCTCCTTCCATTCGTTCGTCTTTCCGGATCTGTTCTCGAGATGGCGTCGGCGATGCGGTCAATTACCCCCTTTCTGCGGGCTGCGCGGAGCTCTTTCAGACAAAACACAAACCCCCTGGTTTCCCTCCAGCGCCAAAGCAGGAACCCAGCTATCTTTGCGCGCACATACGCCGTCTACTCCAGAGACAAGCCGCATGTCAACATCGGTATGGGCTTAAGCATTGCAATTGGATCTTGTAGCATGTTCTGACAGCGTCTTTCTCAGGCACAATCGGTCACGTCGATCACGGAAAGACAACACTCTCGGCTGCTATCACCAAGAGGCAGGCAGAGAAGGGCCTGGCCAACTTCCTGAGCTATGGCTCAATCGACAAGGCCCCCGAGGAGCGTAAGCGTGGTATCACCATTGCCACGGCTCACATTGAGTACTCCTCCGATACCCGTCACTACTGCCACGTCGACTGCCCTGGTCATGCCGATTACATCAAGAACATGATTACCGGTGCCGCCCAGATGGATGGCGCCATCATTGTTGTCGCTGCGTCAGACGGACAGATGCCCCAGACACGTGAGCACTTGCTCCTCGCCCGCCAGGTCGGTATCCAGAGAGTTGTGGTCTTTGTCAACAAGGTCGACGCTCTGGAGGACCCAGAGATGTTGGAGCTTGTCGAGATGGAGATGCGCGAGCTTCTGAGCAGCTACGGCTTTGACGGCGACGAGACCCCCGTCATCATGGGCTCTGCCCTCTGCGCCCTCGAGGGCAAGCGTCCCGAACTGGGAGAGACCAAGATCGATGAGCTGCTCAAGGCCGTTGATGAGTGGATTCCTACCCCCCAGCGCGACGTCGAGAAGCCCTTCCTCATGTCTGTCGAGGACGTGTTCTCTATCTCTGGCCGTGGTACCGTTGCGTCTGGCCGTGTCGAGCGTGGCATCCTAAAGAAGGATGCCGACGTTGAGATTATCGGCAAAGGAGACGAGATTATCAAGACCAAGGTCACCGATATTGAGACCTTCAACAAGTCGATGGGCGAGGCGATGGCTGGCGACAGCACTGGCCTTTTGCTTCGTGGTGTTCGCCGCGAGGACATCAAGCGAGGAATGGTCATTGTTCAGCCCGGCTCTGTCAAGGCCTACAAGTCCTTCATGTTGTCGATGTACGTCCTCAAGAAGGAGGAGGGTGGCCGTCACACCCCCTTCGGCAACAACTACGCCCCTCAGATGTACGTCCGGTCTGCCGATGAGTCCTGCAAGCTCAGGTTCCCCGAAGGCACCGAGGACGAGGCCAACAAGGTGGTCATGCCCGGCGACAACGTCGAGATGGTCGCTACCATCCACTCGCCCCTTGCTATTGAGACTGGACAGCAAGTCACTATCAGAGAGGGTGGCCGTACCGTTGCGACTGGTATCGTCACTCGCCTCATGTAATACCCCGGTGGCAGTCTGATGAGATAGCTGTGGCTTTTCCCCGGCTGGCAGCATGAGAGAGGGGCACAGTTCTGGTCCTAGGTTGTACGAATGGGCGGTTTTGGCACGGAGTTGAAAACTGCGCAATATGGGGTTTGGTTGGCACTGCCGGATGGGTTTATGCATTTACTTTTCAAAGCCATCCCAGGGCGTCCGCCCATGTACATTTTCTCAGGGCTTACTGATCTCTCTCCTCTCCTTTTCCAGCATTGTCTTTATTTATGTAGAATAGACGAGATGTACAAAGACAATAATTGAATCGATGGTGTAGTTGTGGACCAATCAGTACCCTGACCTGATAGCTAATAGTTGTTGGCATTCGTGGAAAGATCGCCAGGGTAGATGGCATTTGGCATCTCCAAGAGGTCGGTAATGAATTGACATGGCAATTTTCCGATCTCCCTTCGGCAGGGTTGGTAACTGCTCGGCCCAATTTGGGCGGTTCAGGAATTAGACGTCGCAGTTTAGATCCGGACAGCAGAGCAATCGGGACCAGAAAGACGCAGAGTCTATCATGGACAAATCATCTTGCACAGCTTCAGGCCCCGGGATTCTTTCATGTGCCCTTTATTTATGCTGTACCGCTAGAAAAGGTAGCAAAATTGCCAAGGCCAGGCCAGTAAATTCCCTTTTCCGAAGTCAAATCCCATGAACTCCGCCTTAAGCCATCACCACCGGGTTGTCACCGCCTGTTTCGCACAAGAAAGAGCCGGCGGGATTATTTTTCGGGTCGGCCTAAAGAATGCTCTGCTGTCGTCGTTGCTTGTTGGCTTGCCGGATGACGGGATGATCCTTCCCCCCTCCCGATAGTCCGCCAAAAACCAAATCGACCTTGTCAACCTTCTTTCCTTGCCCGCACAACGCTCCCCCTCCCACTTCAGGCTCTCGGCTCGCTCGATTCCTCCATGATGAGGATTGGGGATTTACCGGTGCTATTTCGGCTGTTAGTATGGACTTCGCTGCTACGATGTGCGATGGGTTTGCGGGGTCGGAGGTTATCGTGGTGTGGTGATCGGCCGAGGGATGGGAAACTGACCTTGACGAAACCAATGTCGGAGGACTTCTCACGGAAGCACTGACGGCAGATGTTGAGGCCGTACTTGCGGATGAGACCGGCCTTGTGGGTGCAGACGCGGCTGTGCGATTTCTGGAATCAGCCATGTGTTCTTCTTCGTCGCCTCCCTCCCGCCATATCCAATACGCGCTCCTGCTTCGGAGTGTTCCCTTACCAGCCGCGGGCACCCTTGCCGTAGTTGCGAGGGCGCGAGTTCCAGACGGATTCGTGAGACATGTTGAGAGAATTGGACGGTGGATTGGGAGCCGGTCGTGTGGGCGGGTGTGAACGTGAACGTCGTCGACGGTTTGGCGATGTTGGCGGATTTTGGTGCTCAAGGCTCAGCTGCAAATCTTGGGAATTTTTCTGTGCGGTTTGCGGACCAGGGCTTGATTTCTGCTGTGGCTTGGTGTGGGGGTGTGGAGAGATTCTGTGGCTGGTGCGATAAGGGGGCTGGCCTTCTTATCGCTGACCGAGGTGAGACCAAAGCGGCTAAAGTGGCGCACAGTGAAACAAGCGCCGATGGCACAGTATGCGGGGAGAGAGCTGTGCCCTGCAGCGACGGCAATTAGATTTGGGATGGCGGGATAAGCTCAGCTAACGGACAAAGTGGCATCTTTCCTCCTGTGATTTCCAAGCATAGTTTATTGCCACTGATTTCGTTGAGCCGGATCTCCTCTCAACTCCTGGTGAATTTCTGATTCTCTTATAAGCCGTGCTTTGTTTCCCATTGCTATTCACCACACCTGCTTTTTTACACACCAATTACCTCCAAAGCGTCCGCAGCAGACCGACATGCTGTTCAAGAGCTTTGTGGCCGCTGGCCTCGCAGCTGTGGCTGCGGCTGGATCAGCTGTCCTCGACCTTACCCCCGCCAACTTCGATGATGTTGTCCTCAAGTCCGGCAAGCCGACGCTCGTTGAGTTCTTTGCCCCTTGGTGCGGTCACTGCAAGACTCTCGCCCCCATCTACGAGGAGCTTGCCACCGCCTTCGAGCACTCCAAGGACAAGGTCCAGATCGCCAAGGTTGATGCTGATGCCGAGAAGTCTCTGGGCAAGCGCTTCGGCGTCCAAGGCTTCCCTACACTGAAGTGGTTCGACGGAAAGAGCGATGTGCCCACTGACTACTCGGGCGGGCGGTCCTTGGAAGCTCTCAGCGATTTCATTACCGAGAAGACTGGCGTCCGGAACAAGAAGAAGGCGTCCCAGCCGACAAGCGTAACCATCCTTACCGACTCAAACTTCAAGAAGACCATTGGTGACAAGCACGTTTTGGTTGCTTTCACCGCTCCTTGGTGCGGCCGTAAGTGTCCCCATGTGCGGTTACCCAATTGGCTATCAGCTAAACAATGCGTTGCAGACTGCAAGAACCTCGCTCCTGTCTGGGAGGACCTGGCTACGACCTACGCCAACGAGGCCGATGTTGTTATCGCTAAGGTTGACGCTGAGAGCGAGAACAGCAAGGCGACTGCCGCGGAGTATGGTGTTACGTCTTACCCCACGCTCAAGTACTTCCCCAAAGGAAGCACCACTGCCGAGAACTACGATGGTGGGCGGTCTGAGGAGAACTTCGTGGAGTTCCTCAACATCAAGGCTGGCACGCACCGCGTCGCTGGTGGCGGTCTTGACGAGGACGCTGGTCTGGTTGAGGTGCTGGATGACGTCGTGGCCAAATTTGTCGGAGGTGCCTCGTTGGCCGATGCCGCTGCTGAGGCCAAGAAGGCTGCCGCCGGTCTGAAGGACAAGTTCGCCGAGTACTACGTCCGTGTTTTCGACAAGCTGAGCAAGAACGAGGGTTACGTCACGAAGGAGGTCGCTCGCCTGGAGGGCATCATCAGCAAGGGTGGTCTGGTTTCTACCAAGTTGGATGAGCTTACTGCCAAGGTCAACATTCTTCACAAGTTCGCCGAGAAGTTTGAGGGCAAGGATGAGCTCTGAGCTGTGAAACATGAGATATAGGGTTAGGACGATGTCTACATTCTCAGACACTGGAGTCACAGATGGCCCTCTATAATAGCTACTGTTGCAGCTATGGGCACCGGATACCCGACTGTATGTGTGCTTCGGTTGACTGGTCTTTTGCGGCGTTGGTTTAAAAGGACGTAAAACAGCCTTTTTCCATAACTGAATAAATACTGAGTGAACTACCAACCTCCCGTATGCTTGATGGACTCCATGAACTCCCTGCCACGCTTCGTAATCATTATGTGCAACTATACACTCTCAGTTCATTGGTTGGGGGCCTGAGTTCTTGTTGTTGGCCGCGAGTTGTGCCTCGAGATTGTCCAACCGACGCGACATTTCATCCACTAAAACAAGTCATAAATGTCAGTGTTTGGTAGTCGGCTAACTATACCGCTTAGACTTTTGCTTACTCTTCGCGAATATCTCACTTGACACGCCGGCGAACTTGTTTGAAAGCGTGTTTAGAAGCTCATCGAGCTGCGCTGTGAGTTCGCCGCGGGCATCATCTGTCGTGGTCTATGTGGAGAAGCAATGCAATGAGTTTCTCCAACGTTCATACATACAGAAGAGGCCTTACATTTGCCTGGCTTGTGCTGGAGTTGGCATTCGACGCCATGCTGCGAGGTGAGGGAAATGGTTAAATGACCAGTGGGTTTGTTGAGGTTGGAATGGACAGTTTGGAGCTCTGGGGAAAGGGTTGAAGTGTTCGGCGCTAGGATAAGTGTGAGATAGCACCTCTACTCCTAGCTGTGAGAGTTCTTCGTGTTCTGTAATTCTGTTCTCTCCAAGCGATGCGTTGAAGGCTGTTGATGCCGCTCCCGAGAAGTGGGGCGGATTTGAAGCACAGTGATCTTTCCAGGTGCGCGCCAGCATTTGCACTGTCTATTTGACAAAAGTGGGTCCTAATCTCGCCCCCCGGCCCCAACGGGCGACAGCACGCAGCTAGGCTTCAGGTCGTTGCCGAGTGAGCCTCAAAACCTCTGATCTCATCCTTTCAACTCGGTAACCTTCGGCATACATCCTCTCATGCCCTAGCCTACGTGGATGGATGAACACTTCTCATACCTATATATTATCGGGTGCATCTGAAAGCCTCCCAAAAATGCGCTTCCTATCCCGGTCCTAGCCTGACGCGACGATGCCTGCTCAACCGCAGCCACAGGACAGTGGGAGGTTGGTCCTAGTCCTGATCCTGCTGTTCTGGCTTATGATCACGCCCGATAATGGCCCTGTCTTGATATCTGGCCCTTCTTTTGCCAGCTCTCGTTTGCAACGCCAGAGACAGGCACATGGTGTCCTCAACACCACCAAATGGGGTGACTTCGCTCCCCGTCTAGTTGACGATGGCCAAGGGAATGTAGCACGCTACTTGAACTTGACCGGATTCCGCCAGGATGACGGGTATGGCTGGGAGGATTTTGGGAAATTCAGAGACCGCTGTTGGGAATGGAGCAGTAATGCGTTCTCGGGCCGGGCTGGGAGTGACGATTGGAACCGGCCTGGCCCGTCTCAACTTCCATGGAAGAATGCGACTGGAAGAGTGCATGGAGAGTGGGTGCGACGGCCAGGGACGACTGTGAAGCAGGCCTCATCCTACAATCTCACGGCCATCGCCCCGGAGATCACCTGGCAAGGCGGCCGCGGGGAATGGGGTCGGAATATCACCGGCACCAGTGGGAAGATTCAGCTGGAGCTCGAAGAGTACGATGGTACTGCTGAGTACGTGGAGGAGACGGACAGCAAGGACGTGCGCTCAGCGGCTGTGGTGAGGGAGACTTCGGCGTCTGTCACGATGCAGGACGTGGCCAGCGGCACGATGAGCTGGACCATGCGACTTCACGGTGTGCACTGGCCGCGCCAGGGGGCCATACTTCTAACAACGACAAGTGAAAAGTTTGCCGGCATTTTTGGCCTGCCACATCTGTCCCCAGGCCCGGAGTTTTTTCAGTCGAGCCAGAAGCTGCTCAATGTTACACTGGATGAGGTACTGAAGAGGAAAGAGAACGTCAGGTTTGCTGACCCGAGCAACCCCTGGAGCTCTATCGTGGAAGGGCCCGATGACCCCTGGGCTCTGGCATCACACTGCGAATATGTCATGTATGTGCAGCTCTATCCGCTAGATGCTAGCGACACGCTGTCAAACAACTATCACAACCATGCCCGCGAAGGATTCACCAGCCTGCTCGAAGAGATGGAAAAGGAACTCCGATTTCCGACAGGGGCGCCGCTCAAGAAAATTCCAGACCTCAAAATGTCCATGGTGGCTTGGTCTCCTGACTGTGGATACTTCCTGGAGTCCAAGGGGCCGCCGCTTTACCCATCCACCGACGGACACCATCTGGTCGGTATGAAGGAGGAGGTTTTCCTCTACGAGTTCAAGATGTGGATTTTGGCTTTGGCCGCCGTTTACATGGGCCAAATATGGCTCCTGAAGACTCAAATGAAGGAAACCTGCACGCCGTCAACGATCGGGCGTGTGAGCTTCTATACTGCTGGGCTAATGCTCCTGGCTGATGGAATCGTGTTCACCGTAGCCGCGGCGTTGAGTCTCGCAACAATCAACACATTCCTGGCCGGGCTACTACTCACATTCGCCACGTTTATGTCCATGGCGATCGGCGGCGCATTTCTTTCCGATGTGTACAAAATACAGGAGCCGGAGCGGAGAAATCGCGAACGCAGCCGGGGACAGAACGGGAACACTTCTAACACTACGGCCCCTATACCCGCAACAACATCAACCCCAGCCGCTCAGGTGGACACTTTGCCACAACCTGTAACGGCACCGCCAGCCCGGCCGCCTTCTCCGCCAATTATCATACCATCCGATCAAGATATTGATGCCGAGATTGCCGAAGTCACTGCGGCGGCTGCTGCAGTACCAACCGCTGGTAACGCTACCGCAACCCATGAGCCCCAAGCGATGACCTTTGCCTCTTTAACGGGACGCTTTGTCTTCCTCGGCATCGTCATCATCTTCCTCAGTGTGGCCGCAACATCGTGGCCTACCCCCATCCGCAACTTTTACGTCAACGCACTCGCATTTATTTACTTATCTCTCTGGGTCCCTCAGATATGGCGCAACATCCAAAGAAACAGCCGACGCGCCTTTGCTTGGCGCTTTATGATCGGGCAATCGGTGCTCCGCCTCGCACCCTTCGCCTACTTTTACGTATGCGAGGATAATGTTCTCTTCGCCGAACCTGACTGGAGCTCCTTCGCTGTCCTCGCTGGATGGTTGTGGGTGCAGCTGTGGATCCTCGCGTTCCAGGACGTGCTCGGTCCGCGCTTCGGCGTCCCGGCGTCGTGGGCGCCAGAGGCTTGGGATTACCATCCAATACTACGCGAGGATAACATCGAGGCGGGCGGGCTCCCGATCGGGCTCGTGGGAAGCTTTGAGAGCGCGCCAGGGTCACCAGAAGTGGAGCGAAGTCGGTCGTGGTCACTTGGGGCTGGAGATGTTGAGGACGGAACTAGGGGAAGAGAGAGAGACAAGGATCGCGAAACAAAGGGCACGCATATCCGGCCCATCGATTGTGCAATCTGTCGGGAGGTTTTAGAGGTGCCGGTCATAAAAGCCGGCGCGCCGGACCCGACCGGGGGTGGCGTCGCAGGAGTTCTGGCACGAAGAGCATATATGGTGACGCCGTGCCGGCACATTTTTCATACAAAGTGTCTTGAGGGCTGGCTGAGGTTTCGGCTGCAATGTCCGATATGTAGAGATGAGTTACCGCCTTTATAAGGCCTTGTATAGAATTCCACATGGTGGTTCCTAAAATAGGAGCCGCGTACACACTCCTGCTACACTGTCTGTTGGATGTCGTTCCGCACACCGGCCTGGTCAAAACAGTATTACGCCGGAATAATAATGAAATGAAGATGATGTTTTGTCAATCGGGCAAATCTATAGGTGTGTAGCTGATACTTCAAAGAAGTCGTGCAAAAAGAAAGAAACTTCAGAAAATATCAAAAAGTTAGGTGTGTATTTAGCACTTGCTCGTTTCGATCGAGCGACCTCCGGGTTATGAGCCCGGCGCTCTTCCTCTGAGCTAAAGTGCTTGTTCGCTTATACGGTTGGTAGCATGGCGAAGAAATGTGCCCATAACCGGTAACACACTTTGAGAGGAGTCATACGCCCCACATTTTGCGGAAAGTCTCCGCAGCAATCCGATTCCAGATGTCGCAACTACACCCCCGGCGCTCTCGACTTACACGGATGGAGAGGAGGGTTACGGTGTACTGCTGTTTGAGAACCGCAGTGGTCTGGAATTCCTGCGTCTGTGATAAAAAGGTGGTGATAATATGGAAGATGTTGCATCTGAACCGTTACTCCAATGAAATCGACCCTGAGAATGGTCACGGCGAACAATGTGGCCGCAGATGAGATGGAAAAAAGAGAAGTCGACAGCTAGCATCAAGAGCAACTTCGCAACTAGCTCCCTTAATAGGTTGAAAACATAAATTCGGCCCTCATTAATTTCTTGCTTGTGCTCATCGTTATTGTTCGCCAACCTGTGTTATGGGCGATCCACATCATGAAACAACCCTAACCCTTCTACATGCCTCCTGAATCTGACCTCAACCTCACTCACCACTCACACAATCAACTCACCAGAGTCTAGACGAAGCTTGCCAAAATATCTACAAATCAACAAAAAAGCTCACACATAGCCATGGCTCCGGTACCACCAACTGTCATCGCTATCAAGCAAGATTTCCTCTCTGCACAGACGCGTCTCCTCTCGCAGCCCCTCAGCCCCTCACGCGGCTGGCGATCCGCCAACGAGAACCACGACGATCGTCTCCCCGAAAAGATCGTCGATGACGCGCTTTTCAGGCTCAACCACCAGATTCAGCAACACTCTCGACGTGTCTTTGCGCCGCAGGCCACTCGACACGTCGCCGAGCAGATTGACCAGCTCTACTGGAATTCTGCCATTGCGGCTACGAACGGGGCTGCCGGCGACGACGATGAGGATGCGCGTGAGCTTGAGGGGCTGAGTGTTGGCGCTGATTTATGTATTTATTCACTTTCATGGCCACAATCAGAATAGAGCTGCTTGCTAACAGTTTATTTAGCCGACGGCGCAATCATCGCGTCGCTGCCACCCGCATGGGAGGGTGTCTCGTCACAACAGGCAGAGTCGCATCCCGCTGAGGCTCAGCGATATGCTGAGCTTGTCTCGCGGTTGCAGGAGCTGTCGTCGCAGCGGGAAGATGCCGCGGCGCGGGTTTCCCGCTTGGAACGCATGAAGGCACTTTTGGAGCCGTTTGACGATGCGGCTGCTGTGCAGGAGAATTTGGTTACGCGCAATGGCGAGGTAGAGACCGAGCTGCAGCGCATGCGCATGCTGCTAGCGCGTGTAGGTGGGCGAGTGAGCCAGTTGCGTGAGCGCGAGGGGGGCAAGGCGGGCAAAGCGAGGGAGGGGGACGAGATGGTGGTGGACGTTGAGGCTGATGAGCAAAGGAAGATCGGGCAGCTATTGGAGAGGTTCTGAGTTTCGAGTTGACTTGCATGAGTCTGGGTTCGGGTTTAGGTCTTTGGGAAGGCGGGCGGAGGATTTGCATGGCTTGGTCACGGTCACGGAAGGCACGATGGGAACCGGAGTTACTGGTTGGGTTTATGAACATCTGGGTAGCGTGTTTTCAACCTGTGATACCCGCTTCCTTCAACAGAAACAACTTCATTTCATCCAATTTGCGCTCGATCGTTACCATCAATCGTTGACCCCTTACCAACGGTGCCAATCTTAGGAACAGGGTATGCTTACATGCCGAACACGAGAAAACTAAAGACGGCATCCTACCCAATTATTGTTGCGTCCTTCGCGCTATCGTCCAGATCCAACACCTTTGCTTCGTCAGTCTCGTCATTTCCCCCCTCGCCGGCCTCCTTTTTCTTTTCGTCTTCCTTCGTCACTTCATCATCGTCTTCGAAAAGCTCGTACGGGTTCGGACGAATGACGCGCAGTTTCACAATCTCGGCGTCCGCGCACTTGTCCTCCTCGGAAATCCTGTAGTAAACTCTCAACCCCACCACCGCGACGGCATTCCAGGGATCCTTTTCAAACTCATCTTCATGCTGCCGCCCAATCATCGGAGGGGGGCCGCCGGGCCTGGGGTTTGGAAGCGTGTCCATTCGCAGCCTCTCTTCCACGTGGTAGTCGAGCTCGCGATCTGACAAGTCTGACACTGATGCGACACTTGCGACGCCGTCACTGCGCGCTGATTCCACGTCGGACCTATCTCCTCGAGGTGGAGGTGGCGGCGGGATTCCCCCAGGGCCCATCATGGGAGGCATCCCCCTGGAAGGCATGTATTGCTGAGGAGGAGGCGGTAGCACATTGCGATTTTGGTGGTGGTGGTGGTGTTGTTGGCGATGTTGTTGTTGTTGTTGTTGTTGGTGTTGTTCTTGGTGGTGTTGGTGGTGGCGTTCGTGGGAGTGGTATTGCACCCTCGCCGATGGCGGCGGCGACCCATCACTCTCCGCGTCTGTGTATGACTCCGGCTCGTGTCCGCATTCCTGTCGCCGCCTTCCCTGATGAGCACGATTGTCGGCTTGCCCAAGAATAGCTTTGAGCTCCTCCTTGAAGGGCTCCCAGCTTTCGAGGGTCCCTACAATCGCTCGAACCTTGTCCTCTATTTCGGGATGCAAACGAGGCGGCCTGGGTTGATCCGGCTCGGTCTTGTTTTCCTCTGAATTTTCCACGGCAGCCATCTGCGGCAGACCGCCGTTGTTGGGCTTGGAGTCACCGGGCGTGTCCTTCTCGGACTCTCCCCCCTGGAGCGGCTGTTCGGCATTCTCTGGCAAAGCTTCTAACGATGTATGGAAAGAGGATTGGCTTTCCAATGCACGGGCATCGCCCAACAGAGTTGTTTCCGACTGATCGGTATCTCTGGTGGTATCGGCTCTTGCAGGTGGAGTTTTGTCATCGCCAGTAGAAATTTCCGAGCTCGTCATACCAGAGGCTGAGGTTGGAGGGGTGTTCTCGCCAGCATCAGTTGAAGTTTCTTGTTCGGGGATTTCAAGGTTCCCATGCTTGCCATCAACCTGTGGTTCAGCCTTCACTGTCACCTGTGAAGCCTCGGGCTCAATCTTGGCCTCTGATACCTGCCCTTCCTTGTCCTTTGAGTTCGAATTCTTGCCAATCCCGGTCTCTTTGTCATTTGCTGCATTTGCATTGCCCGTCCTGTTTTCCTCGGCTTCCCTCCTGTGGTTCTCAGCCTCTCTTCTCTCTGCTTCTTCTCTCTCCGCCTGGTGCCGTTCCTCTTCTCTCTTCCTCGCCTCGGCCTCTCGTTTCTCTGCCTTCGCTTTCTGCCGCTCATTTGCGCGTTGTACTTTCCGCCTCTGTGTATTTGCACGCTTCGTATCAAAGTAGTGGGCTCGCTCCTTTTCTTTCATTATGGCCTTCCGAAGGCGATCGCGATACTTCTCCTTTTTGCGCTTCTCGTACGCTTCCCGAGCAGCTTTTTCCTCTACAGTCTCCACGATCTTTGCTTTCCCATGGGCCAAGTCGTAGGCTAGGCCGATACGGAGGAGCTTCTCGCGGCGGGTTTTAGCATTATTGCGCATCACAGCCTCCGGGGGCAAGGTATCGTCGTAACGCAAAGCGTCGATCTTGACGAGGACGAGATACTCGCCCGCGTCCAGATTAAGCTCGACGTTGACGGAGCGCCTCATGCGGTACGACCCTTGAGTGCGCACAAGATAGTCGTCCTGGCCGCCTTTGTGGACTCGAAACGCGAGACTGAACTCGTATTTGCCCTCAAGCCCTCGGAAATATCGATCATCTAGCTGAGAGAGAACAATAACCACGGGGCCTGGCTTAGCGAGTGTGAAGGCAAATTTAGTATCGTGATACTCGATGGTCCACGGTACGGACAACGTTGTCCATATTGTCGTGACCTTCCAGTCGGGTCCAAAGAGCCGTGTTCGATCAAAATTCTGGTATTTCCTCAAGAGCTCCTTGTATGAAATCCAGAACGCCCCGTCGTCGCCGAATCGGTGCCCAAGTTTCTGCAGCCACTCCGGGGTCCATTCTTTCGAACCGTCGCCTGAAATATCATCAGCACAATCACAGAGCACAAAACGCTGAGACCAAACTTACTCCATGGGCCCTTCCATTCGGACTTTCCCCAGGGGTTTTTGAGCAGAAGCAGTCGTTCCCCGTCAATTTCGACAGCCCGCATGACGGAATAGGCATGCTGTTCGACGATTCCCTGTGACAGATATCAGCTTATATTCTCCATTTTGTGAAATTTCTTTGTGTCTCGGGAAGCAGAAACTCTCTCTTGACTCCCGAGACAAGATGAAATGGACAGAAAGGGGAGAAGAGCATTCCAATTTGCACCTACCTTACGATCGCCCCAGCCGCGGCCCCAGAGGCCAGTTGAGCAGCCGAATAAGAATGTCTCGTTCACTTGCATGAGCTCATTCTTCCAAAAGCTCTCCTTGTCTAGAATATCGGTTGTGAACAGCTCTGAAGTCACACCTCCGGTAAGGTCCTCTATCCCCTCCCCGGTGAAGCCGCCTTCAATTGCTGCGTAGTCACCATGGGCCTTTGCATAGGCCTTCTCGAGCAACGGAAGCCAAGTTTCGTTGGGGTTCTCGCACTGCGCAAAGTACAATGCGCCGCTGTTGGACTGATAGGTTTTCCTATAGATCTCCTCGGAGTCAGGACGCTCCCGGCCATCGTCCCACAATAGCCTCTCAATGTTGAGACGATCAGACATGGCCTCGTCATAGTCGGGCTTCGTCAGATACAGCTTGTCATCGATAATCTCGCTGAACCAATCGCCATCACGGTGGAAGACAAAGCCGTAGACACCGACGTCTTGGTCGTGACGTACGCATATTTTCTCGATCAGACCGGGTTTGTTGCTCAAAGTGCACAAGGCTGCCATGAGCCAACAGTCTCCATCTCGCCCCTGGCGAACATCATTGGCGGTCGGCCCATCGATATAGAACTTGGGGTCGTCAAAGATCTCGCCAACTCGCTTCACCGATTTGGGAGCAAATCTGGAACCTGGGGTCCTCCCATGCGGACGTTGGGGACTGAGAGGATCACCAAGATCCCCCATGCCATCGTCTCTGGCTCGCCGATCGGTTTCGACACCCTCTGCGGCATCCCGCTGCCTTCGTCTACGACGTCTATGACGGTGCGAAGGCGGGGGTGATGGCGAACGATAGGAGTCCGAATCGCTCTCGGATGAATCGTCCCTGGTGTTATCTAGGGATTCGAGGCAGTCACGCTTTCCTGTCTTGAGGTCGAATTCCAGATCGAAGTGCGGGTCGCGGTACTTTTGGTTAACGCGCCGACACTCTTCAATGATCTTTTCAACCTTGGCTCGGCATAGCACAGCAGCCTCCTCGAACGATGCTTGAGCTGCCAATCCACTGCCGCCCTCCTTGGCTGCCGCGCGTCTTGAGAGCTTCTCGGCATATTCGTTCTTGGGCAGGAGAGTCGTTGCTGGATGCGAGTGTAAGCTGGAGCCTCGTGTTTCTACATTCTAAGGCTCTACTAGGCCATGTGGGCTGAGCGGGGGAGGTTTGATGCAACTTACCCTTGCCGGGAGCCTTAGTCGTGAACTTCTTCCAAAACTCATCGATCTTCTTCTGCGGCGCTTTCTGTCGGTCCCTATTCGCTTGCGATAGAAACACTGGCATTTCGGCCACAAGCCTCCTCCCGCCTCCCCCAAAATCTGCCTCGGACGACGAAGAAGACATAATGCCAATTACTTCTCCTTCAGTCAGTTCCTGTTTCACAAGAGTCGACACTTCTCAGCAATACGACGTTGTGCGCTCCTAGTAGAGAGAAAAATCACAATCAATGACAACAGCGACGAAGCAATCCAGGGGTAATGGAATGGCAATTGGGATGTGGGGAGAAACAAGAAAAGCAGTGCAACCAGCCGGACAAGTGACAGCCTTGTCCCATATATAGGTAGCGTCGATGGCTGCACCATTGGCAGCCACAGGTGACACGACCTCAGCTGCTGCTTTCGATCTCATTAGATGGATGGCTTCAGCTTGCATTCAGCCCCTTTGAACCCCTCCCATCCTGCTGGAGCCTCGACCCGCATATGCAATACCTCACCTTTCGACCTTTTCTTTCTCATCGAGATCCACATTAGTTCACACCTTCTGCTGTATGCGCAGTTCTTTTGCATCAAATGTGTTGAGGGGGCCATGTGTCACACACCAAGGCTATACTTACCATGAGGGAAAGATGAAGGCATGGCCAGCGAACCACCCCCTCCATCAAATCCGCAAAGTAACCTCGTTTTCATCGTGTTGCAGATTGAGACGCTGCTCAGCCTTCGGCTTTCCTCCCAGTCTGGCAACGTCCGGGGTTGCTGCCTTTTTTCCCTCGGTGACCCCTCCAATCATCCACCCCTGCCTGGCCTGCCGCCGTAGGGACCAATAGCACCCGCGACGGTATTCCAACCACTCACTTTCTCGTTTTGCCATCTACCCCCGCCCCGGGTCAGTTAACGGGTCGCAGGCTCGCAGCGAGTAGTGGCAGGCCAACAGGCAGGCAGGCAGCAAAGGAGGGCGGACGATTGGTGCTTGGTAGGAATATAAAGTAGTAGGGCTGTTGTGACATCACCTTGGCTCTATTGCTTCACCAGCCACTTGTCTTGACTGAAAAGGCCGTACAAGAGCAGAGGCTGAGGGTATCTTGTGGTTGTGCGCCGTGCACAGAAACAGGGCACCAACCAGTTGGATGCTTAGGGTTACACAATGAGTTGCCATGGACAGCAAGCGAACCATCGAGGTAACTCTCTGGAGGCGGTGCGAGGAATTCGCCATTCCACTAGATATCAGTGGTGCAGTCAATTTTTCATGTCCAATATTTGGGCGAAAACATAGTGTATCTCCAATATTTGTTTCCATATTCATTACAACTACAGTCCCTCGTTTCCCATGATCCCCGACCAAGTTGCTCACTTGTCACATAGCCTGAACCACCGCCCTCACATCCAGTGCTCGCTCTCCTTCATCCTCCCGTCCCTCGACATCGACCCCAATGCTCCATGTACATGCCAACGTCACGATCGCGACACCGCCAATGCTAGAACGCCCAACCGACATTATACAACGCATCGCACCGCATCGCGGTCATCCGTCATTCTCCACAGCAACATGTAATTCGAGAGAAAGGGAGACAGTCATCTCCACGTCTCGTCGCCAAAAGAAAGAGAAAAAAGTGCAAGATATATACAAGAATGGCCATCATGTTGACTCCATACAAACATGCCACAACAAGCCCCAAACTAACCAACGCGGGCCATTGTCATCTCCATGTGCTTAGCGTGTATCTCTCGCGCTCAAGCTTGAAAATGCGTCCGGGCTGTGTCGTCCGTTAGACCACTCCAGGCCAAGCGCCATGACACTTTCTCGGCTTGCGTTGTACTGTTTCGGCATCGAAGTGTCGATCAGTGCTGGTTGCGCTGCTGGCCCAGGAGCGAAGCCGCTTCCCGAGTTCATGAAGGGGTTTTTACTCCCCGGTGCGGGAAGCGGTGCCGCTGGGGGGGCGGCGGCAAAGGCATCTTGCTGTTGCGGGGCTTGGGTGGCATCTTGCGTTTGGTACGACGCAGGGGCGAGTTGTGGGTAATTGTACAGGTCCATGATAGATGCCTTGTCTGGACGCTGTGGCTGGTATGCGCTCTGCTGGTATTGGACCGGGACCTGGTGGGAAAATCCGAACTGCTGTTGTTGCTGCGGCATTTGTACAGGGTAATGTTGCTGTTGTTGCTGTTGCTGCTGCTGTTGCTGCTGTTGGGGCGGCATGGTCATTGCCTGTGCGAAGAAGGGGTTGTTTAGCTGTGGCGAAACCTGTCCGACCTGCTGAGCCGCTGGCGTATAGAAGTTTTGCTGCGACTGTTCAGGAATCTGGGTCAAGCCGGGTGACTGAATCCGCGTTGGCGATCGGGTGAATGGGTTGCTCCCGAAGCCATTGGCCGTATTGACCATCAGCGGCTGCTGGGCCTGTGCCTGTGCCTGTGCCTGTGCCTGCTGCTGGCCCATAAAAGGATTGTAGCTGGCCGTAGATTGCTGTGCCGGCAGGGGGTACGTTTGACTGTGTTGGAAGGGTCCCATCGAGGGGTAGTTCTGAGCCATCGACGGCATAGGGGCCGTCATCGGCTGCTGTTGGTATATCACCTGGGCTGACATCTGGGGAGGTCCGGCCATCCCTCCCGTGTGGTTCGGAAATAACGGCTGTGACGGCGGCGCCAAAGACATGTTCCGAAAAGCCAGGTCCATAGCACTTGGAGCCTGTTGCATAGGCATACCGTACGGGTTTGGGGATGTCGATAGGTAGGGATTTCTGTTCTGCAGGGTGCCTGTCGACTGCGAAGAGAGGGGCTGAGGTGGTAGAGGTGTATCGAGCATATCGAAGGGGTTGTTGCTCGCCGGGCTGATCGGTCGAGGACGAGCGGCGTCGCGAACGGACATCATCGAGGTAGCAGGGGTTAAACTTCGGTTTGTGGAGGCCGCTTGTTCCCCTGTAGATGCGTACGGATTTGGCGATCGCCTTTCACCCTCTCCCAGCCGGACGAGAGCCTCGATCGTCTTCTCCAAATTCCCACCCACCCCCTTTAGCACTATAGTGTTCCTTTGGTGGTCCGTAAAGCCCATATCTCGCAGCTTCGCCAACTTATGCTCCATGCTCTGTGCATCCGCCTCTTGGACGCTTGCGCCAAATACCTGGGACGCCTTGTTCCATCGCGGCGAGTTTTGAGATGTGAGATCCCGTGGGCTCGGAGGCGGCTGGCTGGCGGCCTGGGCCTTCGCTTTCGACCCGAGCGGAAAGATGGAGGAGGCCGATCGGAAGCCAAAGCGGCTGGGGGTCTTCGGCGGTAGTGGCGGCGGTGTCTCGTCGGACTCGGTGCTTCCCGTATTATGGGACTTGGTCGAACCAAAGGCACGGTTCATGTACTTCTGACGAATAAATCTCTCCATCGCGCCGTCGGCCTCGTCGATGTCTACAGGCAAAGACGGTTTCTTGTTTTGCGGGTTGTAGTTCTTGTTCGATGCGATGTTACCGACCTTTCGCATATTCTGGATGTGAGAGCTCAGTCAGTTCCGGCCCGATGGGGAAAACGCCGCGCTAGGATAGGACGGGGCCCTACTTCGACCTGCTCGTTGGACCAGCTGTCCATGCTCAACGACTTGACTTTGGAGATATGGGTGCCCAACTTGCGGTGGATAGCGGCGCACCGCATGCAGAGAAAGATGCCTAACTGTGGCACTCAGTCAGCTTAGGTTCGGAGTACGTGGCTCGACGGGGTCCGGAGGCTCGACGGGGACGCGAAGACGTACACTCCATGATGCCCAAGCTACACAGAGTCCAGCGCGTTAGCAACAGAGCCGGACGGCTTCGAGGGTAGGAATCAATTGCGTACAGGGATTGCGGGCTTGACAGTCGGCACAAAAGTTGTTGCCGGGCACGCTGACCACGAGGTCTTGCAGGGCCTTCTCGTTGCGCGCCTGCTGGCGCTTGCTTAACGTTCCCGACATGTCGCGTGAGGTGCTGGACCGGAACGGAACGGGCACCCAAGGTTAAGACTCCGGATGCTGCGCTCTGTATAGCATGGGAAGGTATGGCAGGCGTTTTGGGTCTGTGGATGGTCGAGAGCAGCTTTAGGGGTGATGGAGAGTGGACCAGCGAGCCAGTCAATCCGGGCAACGGCTGCCCCAGAAGTTGGGCAGGGGGTGGATGGGGAGGACCAAGGGCCAATCAACGAGGCCTGGCCAGAGTGCTTTTTAATACGCCTGCGTCCAGAACCAGGAAAACAAAGGCTGGGTCTCGTACGTTTCCCGGGGAGGTGGAGCGCGAAGACAGGATCCGAATGGGTGGTTTCTTCAATTGACAGTGTGCAGCTTCAACGCGCGCTGCAAATTCCGGGCTTGCATTGAAAATTATCTTTGACTCCTGAAGAGATGCATCGCGAAGTTCGAGGAACCCAGACGGCCTAGCCAGATCGAGCAGACCCTTGCTCGAGTGCTGAAAGAGGGGTTGCGCTGGGAATTCCCGTCTGAGTGGAGGCACGCGAGGTGAGCAACACAGGAAAGTGTACTTTTTATATCTGACGGCGGACAACTTCAGAACCAAGGCTGGTCATCTGCCGAGAAATCCGGAGAATGTTGGCTGCGAGCATATTCATCCCGCAAGCCTGGTCCTGCAAAGTGGCGAACGCGACCGGGTGAGCTTCTCCTGCGTGTCAAGCGGTGCGCGCGCTGTCCAGGTGGGACCCAGGAGAACCGAGAAGTGGTGTCGACCATGCTGAGGCCAATCTTGGGTGATTGCCCACTGCCCCGGATAAGTGGATACTCGATGCTGACAAGGTCCAGCCCGCCTTGGCTCCTGAGTAGTGAGCGGTGCTCGAGGGGCAGGACCGTCCTCTGGGTCCGTGACACGGCGGGATTCCGAAACACCTCTAAAGATACTTCTAGTCCGTGTGCAAGGCTTAAGATCTATACTTGGGATCCACGCTGTCATTTGTAGTAGAATTCGGGCTGATGAGCAATAGCTCTTCGAGACCCAAGCTCTTCCTAGCTCCGGACAGTGCAGCAGCTCCCGTTCTGACATCACACCAGTGATTTTCGCACTCAACAGCTACCCTTGCTTGATCAACACCAAAAATGGCAGGCCTCGAATATCGCCAATACCGAGGCACCTGAATGCACTTTCCTATACGATAACATAGGTCTCAGCGGCCGTCAACACTCTTGTTCATCATCACTCGCCATACCGACCTCACCCCGCCTCCCTCCCTCAGGAATCCGTAAACTCCGGATCCACTTCTCTGACACCCGATTAGATAGCAAGATGTTCATGGTAAGGGAGGCAAGCTCGTTTCGCCCGAACTGATCAACCACACCAAATGTAGTCTACGTAATTACGACAGAAAAGGAATGGAACGTAGACAACGCACTGGGCGGTGAGACCAAAAAAAACAAAGTCAGCAACCTACGAGTCCGCAACGCTCTCTTGAATCGAAATTTTTGTATTGTCGATAACCACCTCTATCTCCCCATGAACCATCTTTTCTTTAGTATTACTCTAAGTTGCTGCTTCTACTTCTATCCAAGTTCCCTTATCGATCTTCTACTCTCTATCCTTGCACGCCACATCACCAACCCGAGCGTTCCGAGTACCGCAAGACCTCCCTGCAGCAGGAAAAAAACGCTCAAAGATGGCCTCACTCATCCGCCCGTCCTTCCCACGCCAGGATAGCCCTCCGGCAGACTCTCCGGCAGTCCAGACAGTCATCGCCACCCTCAATATGCAGGCTCATGGCGAAGGAGGCTATTTTGCCGAGACAGACCGGGACCCGCGGCTTGTGCCAAGCCCCTTTCCCGGGACGGCCGCCTCGAGTGGCAAGCTCGGCCCGGACCTGCTATCGGTGCAGCGGCCGGGCTTCGACCCCGCAGTCCGCAACGCCTCAACCTCCATCTACTACCTGCTCACCCCCGGGTCACCGCAGGGTTTTTTCCACCGCAATCGCGGCCGCACCGTGCACACATTGCACCGGGGTCGTGGGCGGTATGTGATCATCCATGCCGATGAGCCGGAGCATCGGGTTGAGACATTCATCGTGGGACATGAAGTCGCCGCCGGCGAGAGGCTGCAGTGGATTGTTGAGGGCGGTAAGTTCAAGGCAAGCTTCCTGCTTCCGGACCGAGATGCGAGCGGGGCCGAGACGGACAAGTCGGAGGGGTTACTTATTTCCGAGACGGTAATACCGGGGTTCGAGTACTTTGATCACGACTTCCTCGTCAAGCAGTCGCTCGCAGAGCTCGTGGGCGAGGAGAAGGCGAAGGAGCTGGATTGGCTTGTACACAACTGAGTCTAAAGCCTTTTTGCTGCTTGCTTTCCTCAAGAGTCGGCTGAAGGTTTCCCCTCCTCCTTGTTTCGGTAAAGCCGGTATGCGCAACAAGCGGAATAGCGTCACTTGGTAGACAACATGAAATGCGGAGGGGTTTCACTCTGGTTTCTGTCCCGTTACAATATACAACTTTAGATATGAATGAACGTTGTGGTTGAAAATACTCTGCTGGGTTTTCACTAGCGAAACCTGATTCAACGTTAGCCCGCTGTCCCGTCTTCAAACATAATTTACAACAACACCAGATCTCCGCAACTGAGCCACATACCTGAATTTCTTCCACAGTCCTCCCCAGAACACGATTGAACAAGCCCAATGTGAACCCGCTGAGCCCGCTCAGCAAGTTCCACTGCCAAAGCATGCCCATTTGCCTAAGGCGACAGTCCTTCGGCCACCCTCCAATGGGAATCTTGATGACTGTCTCGCGGACATTGATGAACCCGACAGACTTCATCCATTCTTTCAAGTCGTCGCCCATCACAAGCTGCTTGCCAGCGAGCTCCGAAGCGGCTACCAGGTCCCGCGCCCACACCAGCCACCCAAAGTCATCGGGCATCGTCCCATCGTCGCAGCATGGAGAAACCATGACCTCCTGGCACTCCAACCAGCCACCTGGCTGGAGGTGGTCGAATACGCGCGGGACAATTTGCGTCTTCATATCGCTCCAGCACCCGAGAGTGATGCGAGTATGGATATAATCAAAATTTGGTGTGAAGTCCCAATCTTCGGTACTATTTGATAGTCAGGGGCTGGGCCATTTGCTGCTGGAGACGGAGTTGGGAGAGTGTTACATACGAGTCCTCGACGAAAAATCTCACATTAGGGGGTACGAAGGCCGGCTGGATGGGGGACAGGCCTATCCCGATGACTTGAGCTTCGGGAAATTCATCACCGAGCTCAATGGCCCAGATCCCGGTGCCCGTGGCGATGTCCAGCACTTTCCTGGGTGAATTTGTGGGGGAGAACGGGGCAAAATAGAGCTTGCCGTCCATCATCTCCTTGATGATCTCGTACTGGTTTTCCAGCCGCTCCGTCTCAGTGGGGTCATTGGGGTAGTGGTAAGCTACATGGGCGGTGTTGTCAGCCAGGCACGCCGAAGTACGTCCGGAAATGAGAGAACAGGTCAACATACACCCCGCGCGATACGAATGGTAAGTCCTCCCAAACTCCTTATGAGACATCGCTATACTGGCCGTCAAGGACTGGGTATCACTGTTGGGCGTCAGTCAGTCATCTTTCTTGCCAGCTCAAAGTAGTGTGTGGCATACTAAACATCATCCGAATCGAAGTCAGGCTGAGGAACAGTGTTAGCTTAGACATTTCATATATGTAGATAAATGACCACCTACGTTCGTTTCAATTTCTTTTGAGTCGAGGTAGGACTCGACACCAAATTCGTGCCCATCGAGTGATTGAGGTGGGGGTGCCATCGTGTTGAAGGTCTGGGAGGTCCAGGAAATAGAAGTGGCTGGCAAACCCTTGGGAGGTTTATTTGAGTATATGCCCGAATTTATACCAGCGGCATCTCCTCTTCCTCTTGTCCTAGCAGCACTGCAGGCAAGTAACGTAGCGTACAACTTGGAGCTTGGGTGTAAGGGAGCGAAAAGCTATTGGCGCGCACTTGACGTGTGCATACTGCCAGCACCCTTCCATACTAGAGCGTGGTGGATCTGGAGTAGCTAACTTGGAATGGGGTGACCTAACTGGGTGCCTGGCACGCCTGCCGAGGAGAAGTTCTCGCGGGTCCCAGTGGTCTGGGACCCCGGCAAGGGACAACCACACCCTCCAAAACTTTCATGTGGGGAAAGGGGGTAGGTTTGACCCGACTGTCTGGGCGCCTGGCGGTACGGGCGGAGGGGTGGTTGATACTCCGCTTGCAATTTGACGGACTGAAAGTTTGAAGCCCAGCTTTTTGCAAGGAATAACGTCCTGTCGTCGGCCTCACTGTTCGTCGCCGACTAGTTTCTAGCAGCCATTGTTTCAAGGGAACCCAGCCAGACCGCCAAAGATCGGGGGGGACTGGGGATTTCAACCTGCGAAATGGAAGTTCATGTGTAGGTGTGTTCACGGCAACACCACCCTCTAGTTCGGGTCTCAAGCGCGTTGCTTTTGACAGACATGGGACGGGAGTCGGCTAGGGTGGCCAACTCTCGATGTCACTATGCGTGGGAAGTCGTACGAGACGGGCACGCCCGACCGACCCCTGGCGTCCAATGATGTGGTCGCTAGCAAACGCAAAGGATTAGCGATGCCGGCAAAAGCTTATCAGTCGGCAACCTCTTTTCCCGTGTTTCCCACCCAGGAACTTCGTATCTACACGGCTCACCGCGGTTGGCTTTCTCGTTGCCTCTGTTCTCCTCTTGAACCTCAAGTGGGATTAACCCCACGCTAGGCCCCCCACTGTCTGACTTCGCAGATCATGGCACTTGGATCGTCCGCTATGAACACCCGAACAGTTGAACGTTGACGGATATACATAGAACTAGTATGGCACGTATGGCTCATCGCGACTCATAATCCGCTCTTGTTTTAAGACAGATGTCGGGGATTGCGGGGACCATCGGGAGCATCAATCTTGGTCAAATCCCACAGTCCCCTTCCCCTCCTCGGGTGTCCCAATCCGGAGTGTGGGATGGGTCCCAGTGCAATGGATCGTTGCAACCACTAACCGCGACCTCGGTAGCTGGCTTGCAGGTGCCCATGGAGCGACGAACTGCTTCCAGGTTAGCTCACACCTATCACCATCCTCGGTCTCCTTCCCATCTCCCGTCTCCAATGGCAGCGACCAAAAATATCCCCCAAGACCCGACAGCCCTGATTCTGCGCACGTTAGTTTGACACCATGGCGGCCGGCACGCACCAGGATTCAATCGCTAATAAAGACGATGTGGCGTTTTTGTTGCAGTCTTATGCCCGCTTGCGGCAGGCAGTCTCCGAGCGGACCGCCGAGACGACATCAACTCTCCCCAGCCCCGCCAGTTTCGAAGGCGCCATTGCCGCCCTCCCGCATGAAGACAGTCCCGAGTTTCTCGCCCCTTGTGGTGCCACCGCGGTAGTTGAGCATATCCTCACCACGCTTGCGCCCGGCCTGAACAACCAGAGCTTAAGCGGTCGCTACTACGGCTTCGTGACGGGCGGCGTGCTTCCGGTGGCCGAGGTCGCTGACAACGTAGTAACGGCGCTGGACCAAAATGTACAGGTCAACATGCCGGGCCACTCTGCAGCGCCAGCGATTGAGAACGCCGCGCTAGCCATGCTTGTAGCGCTGCTTGACCTCGGTTCCGGCACAGGCTGGCCCGTCCGTACCTTCACCACTGGTGCCACCGGTAGCAACGTCCTTGGGCTAGCGTGCGGACGCGAGGCTATCATTGCTCGACAACGCGAAGGCGTCAGTGTTGCTGAGATGGGCTTGCTCGTAGCGTGCCAGGCTACTGGGGTTAAGGAGATACAGGTGTTGACGAGCATGGGACACTCATCGCTGTCCAAGGCGGCAAGCTTTGTTGGGCTCGGTCACCACGCGGTCAAGGAGTTACCAGCTAGCCAGGAGGAACCATGGCGGCTGAATCTCCATGCTGTCGAGCAAGAACTGGCACGGGAGGGGGTTGTGAATATTATTGTTGTGAGCGCCGGTGAGATCAACACTGGTCACTTCGCCACAAATGCTCTTGATATGCCAGTACTCAGGAGTCTTGCTGACCGCTATGGTGCTTGGATCCATGTTGACGGGGGTATGTTGTCTTTAAATTCCTATGCACCGATAACAGCAGTGTTGTTGGGTCAACCCACCCCTTGCTTGTGGTCTTTTATTGATATTTGCGGCCTTCTCTGCATCTAGCCTTCGGTATTTTTGCCCGTGCGCTCCCCAAGACGGACGAGTTCCTAAACCTGCACGCAAACGTCGCTGGCCTCGAGCTGGCGGATAGCATCGCCGCTGACGGACACAAGATCCTGAACGTGGTATGTCACTGTCATTCGTCTGGAGCGGAACGAACATGTATGAAAAGCGTTGTCAATTCTAACTGTCCATGGAAAAAGCCATATGATGCGGGTATATTTTTATGCCGGGATGCATCTATCCCCTCTCAGGTCTTCCGAAACCCCAACGCTGCATACCTCGCAACCCCATCAGGAGCCGGCGGCGCCGTTATCCACAGCCCTCTGAACATTGGCCTGGAGAACTCGCGCCGCTTCCGCGCGCTACCAGTATATGCTGTCCTATTGAGCGAAGGAAGACAGGGCATAGCCTCCATGGTCGCTCGGATGGTGACGCTCGCTCGAAAGATTGCAAGCTTCATTCGCGACTCCGAAGACTATGAGTGGCTTCCCGACGAGGAGGCGATGCTGGAAAATTCGTTCATGATCGTGCTGTTCAGGGCGAAAGATGCCGCGCTGAACGAGGTGCTGGTGGACAAAATCAACGAGACGCGCAAGATGTTCGTGAGCGGCACGCAGTGGAGAGGGAAGAAGGCGTGTCGCATTGCCGTGTCGAACTGGCGGGCTGGCGTAGAAAAGGATCTGCCGGTCGTCCAAGAGGTGTTGACGTCGATTGCTGAGGCACGGCCGTAGGTTGCAGAATAGCCCGCACCTTTCCATAAGATTTCCTCTCGATATTGCTCCTTCCTCCCCAACCCCTCGATGATGCCCTCGCCCTCGCAGACAAACCCATCGCCAACCCCCATCAGAAGAGCCCGGCCAAGCTTCCTCGTTCCGTGCTTCTGCGTCTTAGCCAAACTTTCTGGTGCCGCCCTTCTGGATCTTATCGCCATCGGCGAGCTGCTTCTTCCTGCCCTTGCCAATAAGCTCGAGATGCCCCGCCCTGGCGCCCAGCATCTTCTCCGTCTGCGCGACCATGCCGGCCGTGTATTTCTTCGTGACCTTGTCGGCGGCCGTCTTGTTGTGTTTTTTCTGCGGCTTCATGATGCCGGTGCCTTTTTTGGATTTAGCGGCGGACTTGTTGAGGCCCGGGTTGGGCTTTGCCGTTTTCATGCCCACACCTTGTGCCATTTTCGCTTCTTCTTCTCCTCAGAGGGAGAGAAAAAAATGATGGATGGGAATTGCTCGATGTCAAGGTTGGCCGCGGAGTGCTGGAGGAAAGAATTATTTTGGAGGGGCGGTCGGTTTCGGAAAGTTGTGCCATATATGACCGCCTTTCTACAAGCAGAGGGGAGATGTGGGTCCCGAACTTTGTTGTGTCTTGGCACTATGACCAGCCCCTGAAGGACAACTCTGTGGGTATCATCACATATTCCTTGGTCTACAATAAACTAACAAAACGCCTATATCACGAATAAAAAGGTATTCCACGTCCCATTTGGTGGGTGGCGAGCTACCATACAGCCCTCTTTATTTTTCCCAGATCCCTTGAAAAAACGCCTCCCTGGGCCTTACGCGGCAGGTCTGTCCGGATCCTAAACCGCCCTGCGAGGCAACAAACAGGCCTCACTTGTAGATGGTGAGGATAACGACCCCAAACTCCATGCCTAGCCGCTAAACCATGACGCCCTCGCCCTCCTCTTCCATGCCCTCCTCATCCTCGCTCCACTCCACGTCGGCTGCCGCCGCTTCCGCTGATCGCTGCACCTCGGCCAGTCCGCTGAGCTCCGCGACGTAGTCTCGGCTGTTGAGAGCCTTCTTAACGAAAGCCCAGCCGTCCGATTTGTAAGCGTCAACGATAGGCTTGCTGCAGGCGCTGCATTGGGGATATGATCTGCCGCGGATGACCATATTCTGAAAGGAAGATAGGAAGCCGCGGATTTGGTGAGGGACAATTCCGAGTGCGTGGTCAGTAGGGTCGCGCTCATAATCAGATTTTGCCGATGGGACAGGTGCCGGCGCATGCTGTTTCTCTGGGTGCTGAAGGATACTGGCAAGAAGCTCAACAAGAAGAGCGGATGCGATGGCCGCAACGCCGGGCCGGGTGACTGTGCATTGCTGGTCGAGCGTTTGGTCCTTCATTGACTGCAGCTTGTTAGGCAAGGCATGACGAGGAACACATTTGAACAGAAGAAAACCCACATCGGCCGCAACAACAACGTCGTTGCAGAAGTAACACCCAATGGTGTCCTCACTACCATCCTTTGGCGGCGCGCCATGCCGCATCACCACGTATGTGTCAAACCCGAGCGCCGCGTTCATCACGATCTTGTTTCCGGCTTTGCCCATCACCGTAGGCAACCATCTCGACTCACGACTATCCATGAGGAGGAAGATCGCGTCATGAGAATCGACCAGCTCTTCCAGCTTTGCAAAATCCGCCTCCGTCTTCTCCTCGTTCAAGACTGGGTGGCCAAGCATTGGTACCGAGAGTGCATAGCCCTCAGCCTCCACGCCAGGATAAATCTGCTTCAGGGCTTCCGCAGCTTGGAGAGCCTTCGATTTCCCCCCATCGAGACAGTCTTTGAACTCAAAGAGCGGCTGTCGAACCGGATTCGAAAACGAGACGTTGCCATAATCAACAAAGGTGATCTTGCGCACGCCCCAGCCCATCAAGTTACGCGAAACGTAGCTTCCAAGCGTGCCGGCACCAAGAAGCAGACACTTTGTGTTCTTGATCGCATCAAGATCGAGGTTCGGAGACAAGCGCCACTTCATGAGCTTCAAGTTCAGATCGACGGCCTGGTCGGCGAGATGGGCTGGATCCATATACTCAGCCAGGTTCGCGACACGGGCCCTCAGGTCGCCCTTGTGGTTTCTTTCCCAGCCGGTGATCTTGGGCATCTCCGTCACATCCATATTCTCAACCTGGTCCATAGCCACTGGGAGGATGATGCTACGGGCCTCATGCCTCCGGGGTTGAGTATCGCGATAGCACAGGATCCGGGCTTCTGTCAGGCGATACCTATGACGGATGAGAACCAAAAGATTGCGGAGCGGCCATGAGGGATTCTCCGAATAGTTCGAAGGGTCGACAAATGAGATATACTGGTCCTCGACGGGCACATTTTTGAAGAAGCCGGTCTCGAAGTCCCTGAGAGAGCCGATGACCCACCGATATCCTATCTCGGCGAACCATTCGTCCTGGGGGTTCTTAGAATCCTCAGTGCGGATCTTCTTGGCCAAGAAAAAGCCGTGCTCTCTGTTGTCGACGGCGTACCGCCATGTCCCGACTTCCTCAACCAGTGCGGTGCTCTCCTTTGAGTTCATGCGCCCGATAGGGCCAGTCCGTTTCCACTGCGGCTCAGAGTGCAGAGCAGGAAAGGCAAACCAATAAACTAACTTGTACTTCTTGAGGTCGGCATATGAGAGGATCTTGAAGGAGGAGAGAAGCGATGGGATGGAATAAATCGTCCCATCTTTGATAGCATCCCAGATCTGCGGCAACAATCATGAGTAGAGGGTCTCAGCGACAATCGCATGCTACGAACCTGTTCACCAGCCTTGCGGATAAGACCGGCCTTGTCGGTATTTATGAACTCTTCAATGGTGTTCACGTTTTTGATATAGCCCTCGGCTCGGGTCAGTCCAAGGGGCACACTGCAGCCAGTCAGTCAGTATACAGCACCTCGGGCATAGACGGGATGAAATCTCGTCCTAGTGGAACTCACTGATCACTGGTCAGTGCACTACCGAGAATCTGCATCTTGGTGCCGGTCACCGCATCAGCCTGGGCGCGCGGCTCGTACAGGCCAAGCAACGGTCGCACGGAATCGTCAAGTTTGTCATGTTCGAGCTTTGAGGAGAATAGGGCGGAGTAGAAAGGCAGCTCGATCTCCGAAGAGAAGGTCGAAAATTTCAGGTCCATCGCAAGGTTGTACGCGATGGTGTCGCGACCACACAACTCAGCCCTGAGTGGTGATTCCTTTGCGCGAAAGGCTTCGCGGGGACACTTGGCTCCTGTATCGGAGGGAACGATGCTTCAAACGACCGGAACAGTGGTGCGCTATTCTCACCAAAGGTTTGCGACCGTGGTAAGCTTTGGAGTAACTGGATATTCCACCGCGAAAGATCCAGACTGAGCAGTCTTTGTTGAGGTGGTAACGGCAGGGCCAAAGTTGTCTTGCACTTGAGTGGTTGAGAAGAGGGTTGAGAGCTGGAGCTGGGTGCGGGGCAATCAATGAAAGTTGCAGGGAAGAGTCAGTCAGCTGTTTCTCGTCATCGCCTAGAAACTAAGCTAGATTATGACCAAGCTGTGTCACTAGATCATGAAGGGGAGGGCAATGAGGCCGGTGATCTGCTAAATAAGCTAGGCAACAGTCTGCGGCACGAGTGGTACCTGATTATCGAAAGCTGGAGGCAGGTGGTATGAAATGGTGCTGTGCCCCGCACTCGGTGTCTTGCAGCCACAGTGGGCGGACATCACCTGGACAATGGGCAAGTGCCCCGCCGGCTAAACTCCGGCCTATCTCCTACAGCTGTTTGAGCTTGACGCGTTGATCAGGCTTCGTGCAGCCCGACGCGTCTT
>Ga0247770_1000591_pt1 | contig 34092 bp, 21 predicted proteins | sample UWRJL136409B6_FD_179943 | JGI IMG/M metagenome (GOLD analysis project Ga0247770, IMG submission 179943) | Plant litter microbial communities from Arlington Agricultural Research Station in Wisconsin, United States - UWRJ-L136-409B-6 | ecosystem: Environmental > Terrestrial > Plant litter >... | reverse complement strand
TGAAGGTGATTAATTCTTTCTATCTTCGAGAGTGGAAGCCGTGTTATTATAGCCGTGAGGGTGGCCAGTGCACGGAGTGCATTGGCTACACTCGCTTCTACGAAGCGAGGTTGGCTGACTGAATACGAGGTTGGCAGTGGAGTCTAGCGTTCTTAGCTGTGCAGATCCACGGATGCAGCCGCGGAGCGGCTGCGTGGATCCAGCCACACTGTTCTAACCACACTGGCCGGGTTAGGGTTGTAAAAACCTAACAGTTTACCGTAACATTTACATTAAACTGTGCTTTATAAAGGTATTTTACCCTAGCTGTTACTAACTTAGCTCTGGCTTTAGTATTAGGCTGACCTTTATTTAATTAAAGTAAGGTAATTACATTCCACTTAACTAGGTATTAGGAGGAGTAGTTAACTTTAACTTTAAATATTAGGTTAAAACTTTTCACTAGGTAAAAGGGAGTTATCCTATAGCTCTCCCTAGTGCTTATTCTATTAGTGTGGAGGATATAGGGAAGTTATTTTTTAAATCCATTAACGTTTCTACTAGTAAGCTTGGCTAATGCAGCTGTAATCTAATAGTAGCCTCCTTTATTAAGCCTGTTTACTTTTAAGTTATATAGGGATATATTAATGTACCTAATGTGAAGTCCTTTAAAACACTTTTTTAGGAATCCCTTAAACTTAGTACTTCTGTTAACTAAGACTTCCAGTGGCCATTCTTATTACAAAATAATATAGTTTATTATAAAGGCTTTTACTTCCTTTAATCCCTTATTACAGAGAATTATTACCCTAAAGTGCCTAGAGAGATTATCTTATGCTTTGATTACTTATACCTTTTTACTTTTAGGTCTAGTTATAAAGACTTAAAGGTTAAAAGTCCACTTTATAAAGGGCTATGGTAATAGTGTGTTATACTTAGGTTCTTCTTTGTAATGTTAACTATTATAGTGCTAACAGTTGGGGTAGCTTTTAATCTAACTTTTAACTATAATATATATTTATTTCCAGTAGTAATACCTAATAATCTGATTATAGGTAACTTTACAGCCTTTGTAACCAGAGAGCTTGTAAAGTTAAGACTAAAGCTATCTCTGTAGTTTTGGGTAATTTATAACTTTTTATAGTAGGATATTCTTTCCCTTTAGCGGTTATATTTAAAGGACCCTGTACCTGACTAGGTACTTGTAATAACCAGCTTTCCACTTTTAAACCACTAAGCTTAACTTTTTTATAATTTTAGGTGGAACAGTAAGACTAGTTAGGTAAGTTGTAATGTTATGAGACTTTTTCTTCCACTTCCCGTTAAGTAATAGCCCTGTTTGGAGATTTACATTAATGGCTTTTTAAGTAAAGATCTAGGCATTAATAAAGTTATTAATATCTCCCTTAAGTTCTAGAGCTGTTAGATTAGAGGGACTAATAGGTTTTTATAAGAGTTTATTAGCTATAATGTTCCTGGCTCTAGGGATATGTTTAACGTTAAAGTTAAAGTTTTAAATCTAAGTAATCCATTGTATAAGGAGGGCTCTAGGCACATTACTTACCGCTCTGTTTAACTAATGAACTAGAATAAGAGTGTTGGTTTTAATAATGAATTTAATACTGTAAAGGTAGTAGTGGGTTTGTTTCAGTATATTTAAAAGTCCCCTAAGCTTCCACTTAATAATATTGTAGTGTTTCTTGGCGTTATTTTACACTTTACTTTTAAAGCGATAAGGGTGTCTTTTCTTATCTGGCCTAACCTACTTAATTACTTCTCCCCAGCCTTTAAGGCTAGCATTTGTAACTATAAAGATAGTGCTGTAGTAAGGGTTATTATAGGTTATTATTACTAAGATTAAAGCAGTAGTGACTTTTCTCTATAGGAACTCCATTACTGTCTGCTCTCTTTTAGTCCATTCCCACTTTATGTCTTTTTTTATTAGTGTGTATAACAGGGCTGTAACGTATTTAAACACCTTTACCTAAATCTAGTAAAATTTAATAATTTCTAGAAATAACTGGATGTTTTTAATGTTTAAATAAGTCCTTTACTTATTTATCTTAATAACCTTTATCTAATTAGGGGAATGTTTATTAGGGGAATATAGGTAACTAAGTAGAACAGCCTTTATTTAAACTTATTATAACTTAGCTGGTAAGATAGTTACCCTTACTAGTTTACAGTTAATAAGAACAGTATTTAAGTTTATTAAGTACTTAACTATATAGTAATACAGACCAGGCTTAAGTTCTTCTCCTTTATAGTTATGTTATAGTCCCTTAATACAGATGTTATTAAGAAATGGCCAGTACTTATGTGGGATAAAGTTGTAAAGTATTTAAACTACAGCTTACATAAACTAAGCTATAGAGTTTATTACTCTTTAAGGAAGTATATACATTTTAAAAAGGTTAATTAAAGTAAAAAAGGTTATTATATCTTTATTAGTAGTATTTAGCTTAATATAGTTATAGCTGGAAAAAAAGTCTAATAGTAAGACTAGTATACAGCTGCCAAACTTCTTACTAAACTCCTCTGCTTCTAATAGGCTAAAGGTATTATATATTGTAACACTGTTTATCTTTTAAATGTTATTAATTAGGTGGAGGCTACCATCTTTCTTTTAAACAACAAACTAATTATTTTAATATATAATATGGGACTCTTTTAGGACTTCTTACTATACTCTGTCTTTAAGGAGTTAAATAACCTTAGGGATAAGGGGTTTTAAAATAGGGATATAGTAAGTTTACTAGGCCTTGTAAGGGATAGTTTTAATCTTTTAAGGGGGTATAATCTCTAGACTAATCTGTTCCATTTCCATAAAATCCTAAAAGAGAGCTGCCTCTTTGTTATAAAGGATGTGAACGAAAAGGTTAAGTTCTTTTATGGTTAGGTGGCTAGTAACTTTATTAAGGATCTCCTACAGCTTTTCTTCTGTTAGCCTTAACCCTTATTTAATTAAAGAGAACTTAGGCTGGTAATAGGGGTTAAACTTACTTTTATATTATATGTGCTTCTCTGCCTTTACTATCCACTTTCGCTTTTAATCTAGGTCTTCTTTAAGAACAGAGCCATTAAATAGGGCTATATTTACTAGCTTAACCTTTTTATTAACTTATTTATATAAGGTAAAGGTTTTGGCCGAAACTAGAGACTTCCCTAAGTTTAGTTAATAGACCTCCTTCTTTAAGCAATTCCTATACTTTTTAAGGACCTCCTATAACTAGAAAACGTTATTCTCTACAGTTATCTCCCTTTAATTAAAGGAAGAACTCTCTGTTAACTAAATAAAAAGGGTTTTACACTACAGCTTATTAACTAATAGTAATATAAAGTGTTTAAAAATGTTAATAAAAATAGCCCGATTATTATTATTATTTAAGAATTTAACAGGTTCTTTACCTTTTTCCAGGCCTACCCATTTAGAGATATGTTTTTATAGTATATAGTGTGTTAGTCTCCTTAACATATAGATGTTATTATTAAATATACTATATTCCTGTTTAGTTAAAGCCACTAATTACTAATGCTATAATATAGGTATTACCAAATAACACCTTGGCTGTAATAATACACCTATTACTTTTAGATTCTCTAGAGTATACCTAGTTTAAACAGGTGTTATTAAAAAAGGGGATTTTAAGGAGTAAGTTGTGATTTATAACTCTATGCTTAGAAATGAAGAAGTAAACTGGGCATAGCTTTTTATAAAGAAATAGCAATACCTTTGTTTCTCTCATAAAAGAAATAGGATCTGTACTGTTAAGGCCTTATAACTAAATGGTTATGTTAAAGATAGGGATGCTAAAAGCCTATACTAGTGTTAATGTAATTACGTTATATTTTAATTCTAAGTCCAGAAGGGCTAACACCTTCTTTAACATAGGGGATTTAATATTAAGGTAAAGACTGGGGAGTAAATGTAGTTTTATAAACTTCCCCTTAAGGCTTACCACTTTAATTAGAGAAGTCTGGTATGTAAATGTTTATATAATATTGTTATTAAGGTTTTAAAGTGTATTAGCAGTAAGTTTCCCTTTCTTAAGGTTACACTACAGCCTATTATAGTGTAAATGCAATTCTCTATTACTATTTATATTTACCACTACTATTACTGTGTTCTTTTTAAGCTTCCTTTAATTAAAGGAACATAAAAGATTTACTCTAATTAGGAGCTTATCTGAGACGTTGGTGTTGGGTTTTACAGACCTTAAATAAATAAAAACAGGCCAGTTCCTATTATCTTTTAAATAAAAGATAAGAGTGACTTTTAAGGGTAGTGAGAGCTTAAGTAGCCCCAGAAGTAGTTCTCTTATTCTCCCACTTAGTAATTAATCTAGCTACTTATTAATAACTTTATTTAAAGGTTGACTATAGGCTAAGCTTCTTATAGGGGTAATTTATATTAGTTACTTCTGTTCCTTAAATTTTAAGGAAGTTAGCAGTAGTTCTTTCTCACTTAAGGTTAAATTCTCACAATTAAAGGAAAGGCTCTTTTTTAGATTTAGTCCAATCTTTAGTAGACTTACAATTTATAGTGTAAAAGGAGCATTATAAGTTGCTTCTTCCCTTTAAATGTTATTCTCCTTAACTTCTTTAATTCTCCTTAACTTCTTTAATTCTCCTTAACTTCTTTAATTCTCCTTAACTTCTTTAATTCTCCTTAACTTCTTTAATTCTCCTTCTCTTTACAAGAGCAGTTAAAGCCACTTGTAATTTTAGGGCAGTATTTAACTCTAAGTTACTATTAGGTTTAACTTCTAACCTAGAAAAGTTTAAGGCTTAAACGTAAATATTTGCACTTTATTAGTACTTAACTGTCGTTTTAACCTTAGCTAAAGTAGGGTAATTAATAACTGGTTTCCCATTAGGGCCAGAGAGGTAATTAATGTACAATTAAGCAGTACTTAGGTTTAGTTCTCTTTTAATTAGAGTGTTATTATTATCTCCATAGTTAGGTTCCAGGCTACCTGTTATTTTAACTAATCTTTACTGGATTTTAAACTCTAAATCCTTATCTTTAAGCAGCTTATACTATTCCTTAAACCTAGCGTAATAAGGCTTCAGAGGTCTTAATACCAGTGCTGTAATAATATATAGTCTAAGGATTAACCTGTCCTTTATTTCCATAACTTCTTCTTTTAGCAGTTTATTATCTGGATTAAATCTCCCTTACTTACCAGAGACTGGTCTAAGGTATAAATTACTGTAAGAGTAGTGGATTAGGCCTAACTGTGTTATATAGTTTATGGTATAACAGGTTATTATTAAGTGGCTAACTTGTAAGTACTAATAGCACATGGGAGGCAAATACCCTTAACCTTAGAAGGCAGGATAGGTGTCCCTTTACTTCCTTAATTATTAAGAGAAGGTTATAACTAAATCCTTAACGCTTGTAAACTATACTGCAGTTAGGTAGTGCTGGGCTTAAACTGGACTAACTTAAAGGACTCCAGGTTATAAGGGTATATTAGTGTTTAAGTACAGCAGGTTAAGCTTTAACTGTTTAAGACTTCTAGTTAAGGCATTTACCTTTACCTCTATTACCAGGGTTATAGAGTAAAGTTCTCTAGCTCTGATTAGAGAAATGTAATTACTCTTTTCTTTCTCTAAAGTAAGGAGGAAATCTTTTACATTATCTTTAGCAGGAGTAAAGGGGGGTTTTAAAGTGATAAGTACTGTAATTACTCCTTTTAAAGGGTTAAGGAGCTAAGGGTGTGTAAACTCCCTATCCACTAAGTAGCCATTAGTTGCAAAACTAACAGCCCACTTTCTGAATTTGTTATAAGGGAGGGCCTTAATTTCTTCATTAAATTAATCTTTACGTTAGTAAATAGCGCTTTTAACAAAGGGGTTAAGGGTGTTATAAAAGTAATATGTAGTATTTAGCTTTACTCTCTTATATTTATCTAGACTTAGCCTGGCTAAAAGTTAACTATGCTTTTAAATAGCTGTAATTAGGCTTAGGGCCTTCTAATTAATAGGATAGTTGTAAAATTAGCAAAGGTCTTTAACTAGTTATTCCTTCTAATAAGAATCTTAATACTTCCAGTACTTCTTTATCCAGATCTTTAAACCTCCCCACATATACATTCCCATACTTTCCTTCTTATTGTAAATCTTGGCCTTAACGTCTCTTATACACCATCTTAACCACTTAAGGAAGCGTAACTTGTTTATAAAGGTGGTATAATCCTTATAATGTTTGTCAAACGTCTCCAAATAGTTAGTAATATATTCTCCGTTAAAGAGCTTGTTAAAGCCAGCTTCCAGAGCAGTTAGAAATATCTACTGCATTATTACCAGCATTACGTTATTTTAATTAAAGGGAAAGTAATTAAGTAGGCTTAAATCTTTAAACTGGGTAACTAGTATTATTACTTCTCTGTTAATTATCTTTAACAGTCTAACTAGGTGTATTAACGAAATTCTTCAATATGTTTAATAACTGTAAGGGCTTCCTTTTAACAAGCTAATTATAATGGTGTTTTAATTGGAGGAAGACTGGTACTCTAGGTTAAGCAGAATTATTTCTTCATTATAAAGGTGCCTTATTACCAGACCAATTACTTAAGTAACACTCTACTATCTAAGTTACTAGCTAAGAAGGATTCCTATACCCAGGCAGACCGCTAAAATTATTATTACTACCTTCTTAACTGCTTTTGGGATTTTAAAAATTACTGCATTTTTAATTATGGGTTAAGTAGCTAATACTAGCTCCAGTTTGGGCCGGAGCTAAGCAATACCCCTAAGGGACCCTATTCTCCAGTTCCACTTCCTTAGGTCCGTCTAATTAGAGGAACATTGCCATTAGATAACTTTAACTGCAAGAGATAGGACATGTTTCAGCACTAGTAATATATAACCGCTTTTAGTGTTAGGCAGCGACCTTATGACTTTACTGAGCTTTTAGCTTAACAGAACCCCCTTAAACGATAAAAACGCACTTTACCCGCTTCTAAAGGACTAGATTAGTTCAACTGGAGGGAGATGTAACAACTAGTCTGTCCTAGGTTGGCAAAGAACCCTCTCATATTATTATTATTATTATTAGTTTTAGTGTTAGTGGCCGCGCAAGGCCAAACTCAAAGTACTGTAACCACGGTAAGGTGTTTAACATCGCTTAATGCTAATATTTACTTAAAATAAATGTGTTTTTATTAAGTTTGGGGATTTTTCAGACCAATTTAGCCCAGCTACTTTACAGCTCCCTAACAGAGCCCCCATTTAAACTAGCGCAAAAGTATACTAAGAGATAAGGTCACAACAACTAAAATAAACCTACCTAAAAGAAAATAACAATGGTAACCAAAATGGTCACCAGTCACTGGCCTTCTTCGGATTAGAGGTAGAGGAACTAAATTGACATAAGAAAACAAGGACTCACTTACATAGGTAGTGGGAACAACCAAATAGGGACAACCAAGTAGATAAGCCTAGCATGGAACAACCAAGTAAATAAAGGCACAAACTACCCCTCCATCCTTCAATCGGAGGGACAGAAATCACTCCATCACGTTCACAGTTGGATTCGTGGTGAAAATCTCAAATTAATCACCTGGAGTCACCTCCTGTCCCCCCTTCTTAAAAGGTCTAAAGAATCGCGCGGCGCGGCCTCCCTTTTTATGAGACAGCACGCGCCAAGAGCATCGCTAATTACAAAAGATTAGATACAGTAATAATAACACCCTCCAGGCAAAGAACCACAAGGGGTAACCTGAACAGATGCCCCGAGTCAGCATATTACAGCCTGCTCTAAGATCACAAGGTAATTACTAGTAAAGACAAAACGTAAGCTAAGGGCTAAGGGGGTTTGATGCAAATAACTAAATAAAGGCTAATAACTCTCTAAAAAATATAATGTTAAGCAGAATAAAGATTAAAGGTGTTATGCAAACAGTAAATCTTGTAAACAATATACTATTACTAGCGTAAGGAACCAGAAGGGTCCCTCACTCTTGTTGTTCCAGACGGCACTATCTATACTACTTAAGACCTAGGTAACTTATACCTGCTCAGTAGTCCTGTGCTCAGTGTTAGACTAAGCACTTGTCCTCCGATCACTTAGTGCTCGGTGTCGTTCCTGGTACTTGGTTGCCGAGCACGCCTGCCAAGACTAAGCGCCCTGTGACTGCATCACTCGCCGCCCGCACTAGCCGCTTCAGGACATCATGAAATTTCTGTTGAGGAGACGGGGAGTGTGTGCTTGACTTGCTGCTTCCCGTCACGACTGCACGTGATATTCCCGTCCATGCATTTCTACGGCGCGACAGCTACCTTAGGTGACGTCGACACAAGGTGCTGGTGTGTAGTAAGCACATTGGAGTGGTTCCAAGGTAGTCCACAGGACACGCTGGACCCCTTGTAGAAAAGCCTGCTTTGGTCCCCGCCCGTCAGAGACTGCACTGTATCCCAACCTGTCCGCCTCGACTGATTCATCTTGAGGGGGAGACTCGAACCCCTTGATAAACTTGGTTGGGATGAGTTGCTCCGGCTCCGGAGGACTTTTATAGCTCAAGTCCTCTGCTCTTGTTGCATAACTGGTTTGGCCGTATACGTAACTTCTAGCTCCTCAAAACGGTGTTCTCCACCGTTTATACTTCTTGGGGCGTGGTCTGGGGCCAAGTCGCTGTAAGTCCCCTCGCTGTCGGCGAAGGAGCCTCACCACATCGTAAAACGCCTTCTCGACATTGATGCAGTTCTTTGCTGAAGCCTCGACAAACTCACATCCCAGCTCTCTCGCCAATGCATGGCCTTCCTGCGTAGATACCTCCCGCTCAAACTCGCGCTCGATGTTATTGCCCACCAACATGATGGGAACCGGGGGCCCGGTGGAGGAGGCAGTTTCCTTGATCCTCTGAACTTGATGGTGAAACCGTTTCACCCGGGTAAAGCTAGAGCGGCTAGTGATGGAATAGACAATGACAAACCCTTCGCCGTCGCGAATCCACAGGTCCCGGAGCGCTATGTATTCCTCCTGACCAGCGGTGTCGAGAACTTCGAGCATGCAGGGATACCCATCGATAAGAACTTGCTTTCGATACGAGTCTTCGATGGTTGGGTCGTAGCTTTTGACATAGTGACCTAAGCAGAGCTGTTTGTCGGATGTTAGCTCGGATACTAGTAGGATGCGGAGGGGATCGTTTGATCAGGGCATTTGTATCACACGTACCTGGATTGTCAGCTCTGTTTTTCCAGTACCGCCATCCCCCAGAACCACCAGTTTATAGAGTGTCATTTTGAAGACGGCAAGACCCTCGCGGACAGGGGGCTGTAGTGGGATAGGCGAACTAGACACTGGGAGCCTGGTGAGTGTCGTGTCGTCCATATGCAGCCGCTGTTTAGATGTTTCTTCGGCAATTGGAGGTAGTAAGGCTTCTTGCAGGACTGAAGATGAGGGGAGCTGCGAGTCTTGGCCATTTGGTGGCGACCCTGATTCTTGTGCGCTAGAGATGATCCTCGCAAATGTTAACTGGCTGCCGATACTCTCAACTTCCTCAAGTGATATAGGAAGCGTAAGAACAGAGACGATTGATATGTCGTTCAAACTCAGACCAGAGAGCATGCTCCACGTCGTGGTTCGTATTGCTGAGCTCGTAAAAGACAGGTCACAATCGTTTGACTGGACCCGAGCGTACATATGTGTCTGCTCCAGGATGGTCTCGAATTCTCTTGACAACATAGCGCCCCCCGCAGACCCTGGGTCCTCGGAGGATGCAAGAGCGCCCGCGGTGTTCCTGGAGCCTTGGATATGAGCCGGAGCCTCTAATCTCGTGACTATTGACTCGCTATCATCGAAGAACCGGATCGACGCATTCTCGACATAGGACGAGTGATAGTGTTCAAGTCGGCGCAGCAGGCTTTCGTTTCTATTCACCAGCCCCTGTACCGTCCTCTGGAGATTGACCAAAGACTCTTGCGCCTCCATCTGAGATTGACTGGCAAATTTGACGTCAGTTGGTGTAGACTAGGGCATGTAGTGCTTGGATCGTCTTACCACTGTAGTATGTTCAACATGACGGAAAGAGAGGTCCTGTGTGACTCGAGTCGCTGCACTGCGGCGGTGATGCGCTTCTCCTGGAGGAGCCATTTGACCGCATCCCAGGTCCAGGTCGTGTCTCCCACGCTCGCACTGGCGGGGCAAATGATGGCTTCGAGTTCAGAGAGCGACAGAATGGCCTCGCGAAAGAGAACGACGAGATGCGTGACATGAATCATTTCTTTCCTCTCTCGGGGCATCTTCGATAGTTTGGTCATCAGCTGCCTGACGGATGCGAGGGTGAGCCGCATCGCATCGATAGCGGCCAACGCTGCTCGTGCCGATTCGGGGACATCGGCAGCGCCAAGGACAAAGCTGGTCATGGCTGCGCTGATTTTCCCCGCAACGGTGACCAAGCCCACCACCGACGCTGCAATGCTCAGGGGGTCCGCCATGGAAGCAGTTGAGATGACGGCGACTCGTGGGTGCTTGCTTACTGTCGCGACCGATGGAAGGGCAATCGTGAGGTGTTCTGGCAACAGTTCGTGAATCGTCAGGCTCTGAATGGGCACATTGTCACAGCCACAGGACAGGAAGGAAAAGCGACAACAGTTCTGCCGACCCGCGCATCTTGCGCGCAGTGAAGGCAAAACAGCCGAAACCTACATCATTCAATCCGTCGCACAAAGCTCTCAAAGTTTACCACCATGGCCGGCACGCGCAAAGGGTTGCGCGCGCGCAATCAGCAGTCGAAATTGCCAGAGGGCGACCCCTCCGCGCCCGACGAACTCGACGAAAATTCTGATGCGCACAGACCAACCAACTTCGGCTGCACTAGCCGATACCAGCGTGCAGCCACACAACCAGCCACACAACCAGCCACACAGCCAAGCCCACAGCCAAGCTCACAACCTGCCCGCCTACTATCTTCATGCGAGGACTGCTGGTGGATCATCGGACGTTGCAAGCAGTGTAAGAAGTTAACCAGGCACCAGCACGCAACACAACCTACAACAGACCCACAGCCAGCCACATAACCACTTAATGAAATTGTACAGCAAAAGACGTAGTCTTATTTATGGCAATTGATAGGGGTGCACTCCCTTTTTTGATAGGGGTGCATCCCCACCCACTTTTGATACGTGCGCATCCCCCCACAATAATTTGTGCATCTTTGCAATCACAACCACCACACAACTCATTTATACCTATCTTCTTTCCTAGTATTTTCCAACAAAACAAGATGGTATTCAGTTCTGTATATGTATACTCTGATATCTTATTACGACCTGCACCCAACACAGGCCTCGAGAGGACTGGCGCGGGTTAAGACAGAACGTATGGCAGGACGCCAACAGGTAAGGGGCGTTCCGAAGACGTCTTGTTAAGCTAGCACTCCTAGACGGGGGTTTAATGTCACTATAGGTCGTTGTCACTATAATGCACAGAGGTGAGTCTGAACAGTAGGACACAAATGAACAATTGAATACTAGCGTGAGGAACCAGAGTCCCTCACAGTGGTTATGGGCATAACAATGGCTATCTATACTAACTAACTAGGAGGTACTTCGTACCTTGCTCGTAGCGTCGCAAGTGCTCGTTATGCGAGCACTTTACACCGCGCGAGCGTTTTGCTCGTGAGGTTTCTCCTGCTTACGATGCGAGCACTCGGCATGCTGTAAGCAACACCTCATTGGTCGTAGGGGCTTTGGGTCTTTGCACCCCTGGCCTAGTGCGCCTGGACGGTGTGCACCGTCCTCCGCACTGTTCCTTACGCGGGGGATTCGTCGGGCCGCCCCGGCCCAAGTGACGGCCTGCAGGGTCGTCACACTTAATTATAAAAATATACTGTAGATTAACTACATACATAATAATTGTACTTTTAATTAGTATAGTAAGCCTAAGGCCCTTTATAACCACTTCCCCAGCGTACAAAAACGGGACTACTCTATTATAAGAGTAAAAGTGGAGGTAGTACATTATTAAGTCTCCTACACCCTAATAAAAGAGTTTAGTAATAAACGGAAAGTTACTATAATTAACTAAACTTCTACTACCTATTAGTAAGGGGGGTTATTTAATAACTGCTTAATTATAACCTGTTTAGTCCACCTTAAAGGGTAAGTTAAAAAGTAGTAGAAATAAGCAGACTACAGATAGATTTAAAAGTAAGAGGATATTATTATAATCTAGTCTTAAAAAGTATATTATTAACTTATTAAGGATTTCCAGAACATTAAACTGTTTAAAATCGATTAGATATTAAAGTGTAAAAACTTAAGAAAGGTTAATCGCCAGGTTTATTAAAGTTACCTGTTTTTTTAAAAAGAGTTAGGAGAAGGTTACAGGCCTTTTAAAAGGGCTGGAAACTAATAGTTTACTAGTTAGTAAAAACCTTAAGAAGAAGAAGAGGCACTTAAAAGTTAGGCTGTATAAGACCTTAAAGATAAATAGTTATTATAACTTAAATATTAAAAGAGTATAAGTATTATTCCATCAATATTAACTTAACAGACGGAAAAGGGAGGCCGTTTATGGTAAAAGCAGTGATTAATAATAAGAGTGCTTCTAACTTAGTGTACCCCTTATTAGTTAACTGAAGGAAACTCCCTAATAAAGAGTATAAAAAGGCTATTCCTATTTAAAATGGAGAAGGAGGCCTATATTAATATAATAATAGTAAAGTCATCTATTACTTACCACTCCTAATTAAAGTAGATAGGGATAAATAATAAATAGACTTTAACGTTACATTAATAACAGGGTATAATATAATTTTAAGTTTACTATAGTTAGAAAAGTATAATTCTGTAATTAATTAGAGGAGTGGCTACCTCGCCTTTAGTAAGACCCTTAATAATAATCACTATTTAGAGAAAGCTAAAAAGGTACTAAACTGCTATAAAGATATATAAAGCATTTAAAAGCACATTAAACTCATAAAATTAAGTATGGTTTAGGTTAAGTTTACTAAGATAATTAAAGGATTAGAGAGTTTACTACATTACTTAAATAACGATTTAAAAGGTGGAAAAAAGTAAGAAGCTGATTTATAAATAAGTGAAGAAGTCGACTTATCTAAGGTACTTACAGAATATAAAAAGTTTACCCTGTTTTGAAAAAAGATACTGTAACTGCCAGACTATAAATTGTGGGATTATAAAATTAAGTTAAAACCAGGAGTAAAACTCCGTAACTTCTAGCCTTATTACTTAAACCCTTAACAGGTTAAAGCCTTAAAAAATTATATTAATAAAAACTTAAAGAGTAAGTTTATTGTAAAGTCCCAGTCCCCAGCAGAGTACCTAATGCTGTTTATCTTAAGAAAGGAAGATAGTAAGTTATATATAGTTATTAATTATTAAGTGTTAAATAAGGATATGATTAAAAATCACTACCTACTGTTACTTATTATAGAAATGCGAGAATAGATTATTAAAGTAAACTAATTCTTTAATCTTGATTTCTCTATATAATTTAACCACGTTAAAGTAAAGGAAAAGGATAAATATAAGACAGCTTTTCAGATATGTAACAGGTATTACCAGTACTATATTATACTAATGGGATTAATAAACACCCTTACAACTCTTCAGGGCCTTATTAATAATATCCTCCACCCCTTCCTTAATAAGTTTATCTTTATATATGTTGAAATGCAAAAGGGGTCAAGGCATTGGAAAGCAGTGTGTGTTGAAGGTGATTAATTCTTTCTATCTTCGAGAGTGGAAGCCGTGTTATTATAGCCGTGAGGGTGGCTAGTGCACGGAGTGCATTGGCCACACTCGCTTCTGCGAAGCGAGGTTGGCTGACTGAATACGAGGTTGGTAGTGGAGTCTGGCGTTCTTGGCTGTGTAGATCCACGGATGTAGCCGCGGAGCGGCTGCGTGGATCCAGCCACACTGTTCTAACCACACTGGCCGGGTTAGGGTTGTAAAAACCCAACACTTTTAATATTTTTCCTTTAGCTTTTAGACTCTCTGTTAATATTTTTATTTTTTACCTCCTTAAGGGACCTTTAAAGTACTAGTTTAAGGTATACCAGTTTTAATACAGAGTACTTATCTAAGCTGTCCTTCTTTTAAGGAGGTGAGGGTGCTAATTTATTTAGCGTACTTAAAATATTTAAGAGTCTTAAGGGGTATAGTTAAGAAGAACTTCTGTTTTTCTAACTTAACTCTTTTAACTTACTCTTTTTCACTTTTTAAGGTTTACTTTACCGCTTAGGTGGCCTGGAGAGCTAATTCTTTAACTCCTTCTACTATTTTAGTAAGGTTTAAGTTAAGGTTCTTTTTAAAGTTCCTTAATTCCTAGGCTTATAATGTAAGGTTTTTAAAACTTATAACAGTTAACTGGAACATTTCTTCTTAAAGTTAATCTTCCATAACCTACACCTTTAGTTATCTTAAGTTTCTACCTTAAAATCGGTTTATAATAACTTATACCTTTATAACTAACTCTTTTAAAACACCCTTAAGGACTAGATATATTATATCTTAAGGTTCTTCCTCTTCTTCTCCCTTATCTCCTAAATCACACTTGTTTATCTAAGTATAATCTTCTTTATTACCTGCTATCTTAATATAAACGTCTTTTAAGTTAAACTTAACGTACTTTCTTCCTTTTAAGACTAGTTTCTAACTAACTTACTTTAATAACAGGTATTACCGTACTATATAGCTTTTCTTACTATAGTTAAAGCATTAAACCTAAGACAGGTCCTTAAGTGGTTTTTATTACTATTATTATTAAGGTTTATTACAGTTAGGTTAATTTTAACGGTTTACTATACTAATATCTATTAGTTTAGGATAATAACCTGTTACAGTTAATTAATTCCCCTTTTTAAGTTTACTTAATTAGTGGGGAGTTTGTTCCTTTTAGAACTTCTTTTAGTAATAATAATTATAATACCAATTATTAACTTTAATAGCCATCTTAACTAGCTCCTAAAGATGGTTTAGCCGATCTTCTCAGTAAAGGTCTCCCGTGACGTGCTCCTTAAGACCACTTTAAAACAGCATTACTAAAGCCTTTCAACTAAGCTTAATCTTTACTACTTCTAGCTTAAAGTGTGTAGAGAACTTAAAGATTAAAGACGTCTGTCTTAAGGTTATAAGCCGTTACTTAGCCTGTCTTAAGGTGTTTAGTTCTCTAAACTCCGTCCGGAGCTGGTTAATAAACACATTAAAGTTGTTAAAAAGGGCCTAAGTCTTTAAAGCTTCCTTACACACTTTATTTACGGAGAGGTTGTTAATTATCTTTACGTGAGGTTTATACTAATAAGCTGCTACTTTATCTAGTAAGGCTCTTGCGAACTAGACCTTTCCTTTTTCTTTAAAGAATTACTTATTGTAATAAGTAATATAGCTTTAAAGTTAAGCTATTTAAGACTCTAATTATGTAAAGTCTCCTTTAAAGCGTAAAAGAGGGGGAAGCTTTACTTATTTCTTTTATAAGCTTTTAAGATTATTATTCTCCAGCTTAACAGCGTTAAGTTAGGCTTAGAGTTTCTTAATAAGACTAATACGGCTTTTAATATCTTTAAGGAAAGCTTTATTAAGTTCTTTAACTAGCCCCTGCTAGTTAAGGTTTAACTCTTTAAGGTATGCGGTTAACTTATTAATAGTGGGGAGTTAAGGTTACACTTAAGCTTCCTTAAGCTCTTTACCTTTTCTAAAGGTTAATATGTTAATAGTGGGAGAGAGGTAATGTTTAGGAATTTAATAAACAGTATTTAAAACTATAACGTTAGTATTATATTATAACTTACACTTAATATAGGTATTACAACCTGCACCCGACACAGGCCTTGAAAGGACTGGCGCGGGTTAAGACAGAACGTATAGCAGGACACCAACAGGTAAGGGGTGTTCCGAAGACGGCTTGTTAAGCTAACACTCCTAGACAGGGGGTTTAATGTCACTGTAGGTCACTATCGCTATAATGCACAGAGGTAAGTCTGAACAGTAGGACACAAATGAATAATTGAATACTAGCGTGAGGAACTAGAGTCCCTTACAGTGGCTGTGGGCACAACCATGGCTTATCTATACTAACTAACCAGGAGGTACTTTATACCTTACTTAGTCCGTTATACTTAATAGTGCACCACACAGTTACGGCTAAGCAGCTAACTGAATGGTGCTTAGTGTTATCAGTCCTTATAGACCACCAAGCACTTTCTTACTGGTTGTAGGGGCTTCGGGTCTTTGCACCCCTGGCCCAGTGCGCCTAGACGGTGTACGCCGTTTTCCCGCACTGTTCCTCCTACGGGGGATTCGTCAGGCCACCCCGGCCCAAGTGACGGCCTGCAGGGTCGTCACAATAGGCCTTAAAAGGACTAGTGTAGGTTAAGACAGAACGTATAGCAGGACGTTAACAGGTAAAGGGCGTTCTAAAAATAGCTTATTAAGCTAACACTTTTAAACGGGGGTTTAATACTATTATAAGTCGTTATCACTATAATGTATAAAGGTAAGTCTAAACAGTAAGACATAAATGAATAATTAAATATTAGTGTAGGGAACTAGAGTTCCTTACGGAGGTTATAGGCACAACTATAGCTATTTATACTAACTAACTAAGAGGTACTTTGTACCTTGCTTAGTCTGTTGTGCTTGGTAGTGCACCACGCAGTTACGGCCAAGCAGTTAACTAAGCGGTGCTTAGTGTTGTTAGTCCTTGTGGACCACCAACCGCTTTCTTACTGGTCGTAGGGGCTTCGGGTCTTTGCACCCCTGGCCCAGTGCGTTCGGACAGTGTACACCGTCCTCCTGCACTGTTCCTTCTGCGGGAGATTCGTCGGGCCGCCCCGGCCCAAGTGACGGCCTGCAGGGTCGTCACACGCTGCCATCGACCTCAGGTTAAGCGATGTAGTCGGCCGTATGCACTGCGCACATACCCACAGCACCCCATAACATGACAAAGCCCACGTTTCTTCTCAAGGCCCGCCCAGGTGTGACTTGAGCGCCAGGGGTCCCGGCTTTCCAAAGTGCCCCTTATCTGTCTTGGCAGCCTAACGAAGGGGTACGGATCACTCCGCGCCTTCGGCCCTGCAAATGCGGCTCCTCCCCCGATGTGACGTCGCATTGCAATTTCGACTGCATCTCCTCCATCTCTGTCATGCAAGTGCTAATCCAAGGCAACTTCCAAAAAAACAGCAAAAGCGATTTACGGCATCGCTGTCGCCGTCAAATTTACGGAGGATGCATTCCCAGAGTTCTGCCACCTGGCAGGACCGCAAACATCGGAAATTTCTACTGGAAGGGAAGCGAGCCACATGGGTCTTCAAACTTCACCTCGGCGGCACCCGCGCCAAAAACAAAAAACAAAAAAAATCGGTTGTGATCTTGTCAGCTACAGCACTTGCCAACGAACGCTTGATAATGCGGCTCTATCTAAGGCAGCGCGTTTGTGACATCGGCCACCAGCCAGTATGCTGGCGCACCAGAACGACGGCTCTGCAGATAGAAGGGAGGGCGTGATCGTGCATGCCAGCAGAACACGCCAATAACATGCTTCGAATATGCGCGGTTGGCGCCAGGCGTTTGGCCGCCACGCTAGCAAATGCTCGATGTGCGGGGTTGGCGATCTGGCTGGGCAGCACCTCGACCCTGGCAAGCGGTTGGCAAAAAAAGACGAACTCATTACTTCATAGTACCTCCTTGCAGGCCAGATTTACATACAAATCTAGGTATCTCTATGTAGTGCCTGTTACCACCCTGTCATACGACCCTCGCCCTCTAACACCTCTAGCATCCGCCTTACCATGGAATCCACGTACTCGTTGATTTTCACTTTACTTAGTCGCCTCCATCCTTTAACCGCCAGGTCCATGATATTCGCTCCAATTCGAAGATTGGCACGGATATACTGCTTTACAGCCCTCCAGCAATTCTCAATTGGTGATAAATCTGGAGAACCAGGGTAATTAAAGTAATGCTTTAATCCGTGGGTCGTCTTCCATTCCTTTACGATGTTCTCCCGCTTGGAATTTCCACCTTTATGCCCTGAATCTCCGTCTTCTTCCAGCACGAAAGCATCACTATTAAGAAGCTAAGGATTAATAACCTTTTCTAGAATTTCGTCGCGATAAATCTGTAAACTTATCTTTCTATTAGTGTTTGTTGGGACTTTGTAAAAATGTATCTCTGACTTGAAATTCCATTTAACGGCTGCCCAGATGTGATATTTTCGGATTTCAGTTTCTGCCGCTGGTTCTGGTTCATGGTAATGAATGTAATCTGGATAATAACGCTCGCCCAGCTTCCTGATAATCTGAATCTTTCCTTTAGAAAAGAGTCTAAAATGGCATTCATCTGACCAGCGGATATCGTGCCAGTCCTCTGGCCGAGGATAATACTAAAGGGTGAGTTTGGCGGCTTAGATACGGCGGTTAGCGTTTAATGGAGAAACGAATCCTTTTTCGTAAGCGATGCATTTCCAGTATTTTAAGGTCTTTATCACTCGCTTAATTATCCTTACGGATGCATAAATACCGGCTATTAGGCCTAGACCTTACCAAGTTAAGCTGTGCGTTTGGAAGCTATACTGCTAGATAACTTCCTCCATTCGGTGCAGGTCCTCTAGCGAGATGATACGCTTCCGACCCCGTGTTTCGTGCTCTGGATGCCTCCGGTCTTTGTCGATACGTAGGATTTCCCAGCCCTGGGTTTTGCTGCGGATACCGAAGTCTTTGAAAAGATCAGTGTGGAAGTACTGTATGTGGTGGTGGTCTAGAAAGGCAACTGTTCCAATAAGGTGCGCCTTCACTGGCGTTAGGTAATGCGGTGCCATAATGGCAATAATGGTGGTGATGGTGGTGGACTGGCGGTGTGGATGTTGTGGTGGTGTGAGCCGAATGCCATCGAATGTTATAAAATTGGTAGTGTCTGTTAGTGGCCAGCCACCCGCACAGACCACTGCATCTTTGCAGTTCGTGTTATTTTGGCACCCGCTTGCCTGGGAAACAGTAACAATAACCACCTTGGGGATGCAACAACCGAGCCCACCGAGATTCGCACTACCCATCTCAAACAATCCCTCGCGGTAGGTAATTCTTATCTATGTCTGACAACTTACCTTGGCTTCAGTTACTGATCCGCTGGGCCTGCTACAGCCGTCCGTCTCCCCGCTCACTTGCTCGCCCTCTCCCCGCTGCCGAACAGTCGTACTAGGAGCTGCAAGAAGCCGAGCTCGGCGGACTTTTAACAATGCGACTTTTAGAACGCGACGATACTGGCGATTTCCATCTGAGGCATGACAGTCCTGACGACAAAGTCCCACCGTATGCGATACTTTCACACACATGGGGCGACGAGGAGGTCCTCTTCAGGGATATCGAGGACGGTACCTACAAGTGCAAAGCTGGCTACGCCAAGATTCAGTTTTGCGCAGATTAAGCCGAGCGCGATGGGCTGACATTCTTCTGGGTCGATACATGCTGCATCGACAAATCCAACGACACCGAACTTCAAAAGGCTCTCGACTCCATGTTCCGATGGTACCGCAATTCGGCCAAATGCTATGTCTATCTCACAGACGTCTCAACATGCCAGCAGGAAGCCGACGGCACTCCCAGTTGGGAACTCGCTTTTCGAAAATCTAGATGGTTCACTCGTGGATGGACCCTCCAAGAGCTTATTGCTCCAACAGTTCTGGAATTCTTCTCCGAAGATCGCAAGCGCCTGGGAGACAAGACGTCTCTAACACAGCATATCCGCAACGTCACCGGAATTCCTCTCGAAGCTCTCCAAGCCAACGCATTATCCAACTTCAGCTTTGAAGTGCGCATGTCGTGGATTGAAAAGCGCAGCACGACGCGCGAAGAAGATAAGGCTTACTGCTTATTAGATATCCATGTCCTCGGGCTCGCTTATTGCGCTTTCTTCGCCTTCCACTTCATTTTCTACACCTGGCGCTTCCATCTCGTATCTTCGTCGCCTGCTAGCCGAGGCTGATGAGGACGGGCTCGCTGGTCTCCTGAGCCCTAGGGTTTGTGGTAAGAGTGTTGCAGGATACAGCGGTGTCGTCGTAGTCGAGGAGTTACTCGATTGTACTCTCGGTGTTGCAGAGAGGTTTGCCCCTAATCCACGCTCAATGAACCGACCGAAAAAGCTACGGTGCACGTTGAGGTAGTGCGGTTTGAAGTGCCATATGTCCGTTACTTTGGGTATCCGTCCAGGCGCTCTTTGAACCATGTGAGAAATATAGTCAGCCTCGCCAAGAATGAGAAATCGAAGGCCTGAATCTGAAGACTCTTGGAAGTCGTAAGGTAGTTCGTAGTCGAGGCATTCCAGCCGCTGGTCGAGCCAGACTGTGTCCAGATATGTAGCTAGGATACTGGACATGTGGCCTGTCGCATTGGCTTCGCTGTCCCTGACCCATTCGCTGAGGCTCCTCATGCCTGAACTTCGGTCGACTGTTAAGCAGCAGCTAGCCACCAATCGGCTGTCTGGTCGGAGCTGGACCGTAACATATGGCGACTGTAGCCTCCTGCAGACGGAGATGGCCGTGTGAATTAGGCAAACACACGGGGGGCAATAAACGTAGAGACTGATAAGGGGGAGTTTAGCCTGGATGAAAGCCTCTTGCTCAGGAGTCGCCGTATCATTGGAATGCCCCGTCCCCAATCTCAACAGATCGTCCAGTATGCCGGATTCAACTTCGTCCCGAATCGCTTTGCTGACGTTGATTGCGTGATAAACAAGGTCTCCTAGCGTGTTGCGGCGATTTCCACTACGGGTTGATACATCCCAGCGAAGCGGTTCAGCCCCGTAGACGATTCCCATGTCCGCGACCTGGGACCCAAGCAAGCGGACATCACATGGGTGATCAGTCGACTGTCTGCGACAAGGGCTGGTCAAAGCGAAATATTTTGCACGATATTTTATTTCCGACAGATCAGACACTATCTCGCAGTTAGTCTAATAATCTCGCAGAAGGCGGAAAGTTCATTTGAGGCAATAAGACGTGACCGTACCCGATTCTGATGCGTTGCGATCCCCTGCCGTTGTTCCCGGATATACTGCCTGGATGTCCTCCACATCCCGTATATGCTCCCCAATTGTCCTGCGATCGAGTGTCCCGGCCTCAGTCGAAGCTTTAGCAGACCTCGCAGCCTCGAAGTACGCCGTATGATTCTCAGTGGCCTCTTCGACGATGGCCAAGCGGGAGACGTCAACGATGGATTCGATGTCTTCGATAATTACCCGGTCCACAATCTCCCGGCTGATGTTGATCAGTTCGAAGAGGCGATCCACGAAGTGACTCAGGTCGATGACAAGTTCTTGGAACTTTTGCCGCTCGTGAATGGCCCATCTGGTCCTCGAGGCCGGGTTTCCGCGGGCAAATCCAGAGAGCCTCGTCACATTCCGAGTTAAAAACCGGCTTGCCGAAGGCCGGAAAATGGCCAGGCTCTTTGCACTGATGTAGTCGACCGCTCGGGACAAGGGTGAGTCCAGAGTACGCACTCCATATGACGTACGCAGTTTCTCCGAGTCGGTTAGAAGCTCCTGAATCTGGGCGAGTATCTGCCTGATTAGTTCTGCCACCCGCTCGTCCAGTAGCTGCGAGTTGCAGTGGTTGGCAGAGAAAATGCCAACATTCTCTCCCCAAATCAGGAGCCGCGCCTTTTCGATGTCGAGCTTCAGCAGTACAACCTCGATGTCCCTAGTCGCATTCTGGTAGAGCTTGAAGTAGCCGAAAGCGTCGACGCAGGAAGTGAAAACGCCTGCCACGCCGATGACGAAAGCTGGGATCTCTAAAACACCACCGGACATGGCGTTCACAGAGAAAATCTACCTATCATTAGGTGATGCAAGGTATTCGAGCCGATGGGGGGCCGTCGAAAGAGGAGCCAACGGCGTGAAAGTAGGGGCACTGGAGGCCGAATTCCAGGGCGTTAAGATAACGAAAGCTACAGGTTGACAGGAGGAGCGCAGGCTTAAATACTCCCAAATCAGGTCGCGCTAGCCACACATAACAGTGGGTTTGCTGGTCAGCCTCATGGTTGCCGTGTCTGCCTTGGCGTCCGGGGCACACCGCTTCTTAGAAATTGCCCAACACTCAGCCGCACATTAGAAACGGTCTCTTTCCGATTGGCTGTTAGACGTCAAGCAAGCCTCAAATCTCTACAGAGCAACTTTAGAACAGTTCCTCCAGGCTTCCTTTGGCGGGCCGCTTGCCGGACCGGTCCCTCCTTGTTCCATAAGGTTCCTCATCGCTAGCTTTGCCTGGAACAAAAAAAGCACGGGCCAAGTCTTTTACCGCTTTGGGTTTACGGCAAAAACCACGTGGTCTCGCGTTAATCTCGGGATCATTTCAACCGAACTATTCGGGCCCGGAACGCGATTTTGCGGCAGCCGTGACTTCTCGCCCAGCTTTTGTTTCTACACATGATCCAACACGTGGTCTTGTGACAATGCTCCGGTCTCTGAGTACGGAATCCCACGGTTGCAGCTCTGGCCATGGTTCAAGCCAGTCTAAAGGCGCAAGCAGATATCATTAGTATTGCTCAGTTCCTGGAGGAACTCTAATTAGTCCGGAAGGTGCTCACACTTTCTAGTAAAATAAAAGGCATTGCAACTTACAAATGTTCGTGAACTGCTCAGATTTAACCGCCCAAAGTGGTTTCCAAAATAATAGAGACTCAGTACCTTTATGGTACTTCCACCACCACTATAATTACCAGCGAATAAATGTACCTAACTCGTACTACCATCCAGTAATCTGTAACACTAGGTCTACCAGAAGACGTCGTCGGCCAAGGCAAAATGAACCTCCTAAGATGATACCGACAAGGGAGCTTATCTTTTACGATTTAACGTCTACGGAGATGCTCGCGCAGCAAAAGGAGGCATTAAACCGGTTACTCCAAGAAGCTGATCGGTCGTTCCAGCAGAAGCAAGCGGCCTCGGCCCGTCGCGATTGGTGCTATCCCATACCTCTACAACGAAAGGTCGATACCGTACAGGCATTTTAAACGCTTTCCATGACGAGGAGACTATGGAAATAGCATCATGTTCTGTTTGCTATATCCAGAGGAAGCTGGTCCGTGTTGACTGGCGCAGAGTGATCCCAGTCGAGGTCCAGCCTATCATGGCAGTATTGGCATGTCGGAGATGCTTTCCAGAGGGAGATGAGGAGGCCATAGTGCCGATCTGTTACGCCTGTCGCACAGCTTTTGACTGAGGCCGAGTCCCTGATGCTTGTATGGGCAGCACCACGCTTATAGGCTGTGAGCATAAGTATCTCTGTTTATACGGCATACGGATTCATTACCAAATTCAACATCCAACGCGGCCAACAGACTGGTCCGACATACTGGAAGCATATTGCTGGTCATCTTATAGTTTTACCTAACGATGTGGAGTCTCTGGCTGCTACGATCTTGCCGCACCCTCTCATATCAACGCTTGACCAAGTTCATGTGATTTGGTCAGGCTTGGAGCGGCCCACACCGCGGGACATGAGCAAGCTACTCGGTGTCAGGCCGAGAGCCCTCCGAGCAGCACTTCGATGGCTGTCTCTAAACAATCCTCATTATGCTGGTATTATTATTAACGAGGAAGAGATGGATAATTGGTCCTTTGAGGGTGACAGCCAGGTTCCGGCCCTGGCGTACCAGCGGATGGTATGTGCTTGCTTTTGCTCCCAGCTGGAGTGAACCCCTATAACCACCCAATCAACTTGCTTGCTGTGCATAAGCAAGCAGTAAGGGCTAAGAAGCCTCAAACCGTCGAAACCTTGCGCGTCTGAATATTGTTTCGGGGAGTCAACACTGTGGTCATAGAAGCTGGAGCTAGGGAATCCCGCTCAAGTTGCAGCTTAGCGGTCACTGCGGCCACTGGAAGCAGCTGAGAGACCCAAGGTACTAAGCCTTCTTTGACTGTCCGACATGGACGTATTGCTAATATTGCTGTCCTCCGATCTCAGAATTCTCAGTGTCGCTCCGGAAAGGTTTCCAATGCCATCCTAACACGCAACATCAATGCTGGATACCAGCACAGAAGCATCTCGTGACGAAACGATGGCTCTCCCGAGAACCGAAAGATCAAAATGCGGCCAGACGAACAACCGAGTGCAACTGTCGAACCTGCGACGGCGGATTTTAATGGCCGGTACTCGGGTGGCAGCCATAGCTGTTTGTCCGAGTTCCACGTGATCCATGCGCGATCTGAGCTGATGCCATAACCCATGTTAGGCTGCTGAGGTGTAGATGGTTGTTGAGACGTCGAGATTGTTGTTGAAGTTCGAGTTGGTAATATAGAAGAAAGAGAAAATATCCCTACATCGGTATGAAGAGAGGAATCGGTGGAATCAAACGATAACTTGTATAAAGTCCTGCCGACAGCAAGCGTCTGTAGGCGCTGCCCCGTCGTTAGATCCCAGAGCTTGACGGTCTCGTCCCAGGAACCCGACACAAGCGTGCGGCCGTCCGGCGCAAAGGCAACTGACTCGACCCAATCCTTATGTCCATCGAGCGTCTGGCAACACTGCCCAGTTACCACATCCCAGAGCTTAACTGTGCCGTCATGGGAAGCCGATGCAATAGTCTTGCCATCGTGCGAGAAGGCGACAGAGTTGATGAATTGCTTATGGCACTTGAGCGTCTGGCAGCACTGCCCAGTTACCACATCCCAGAGCTTAACTGTGCCGTCATGGGAAGCCGATGCTAAGGATTTGCCATCGTATGAGAAGGCGATAAAGCTAACCCAATCCTTATGACTCTTAAGTGTCTTGTAGCACTGTCCTGTTGCAGCGTCCCAGAGCTTGACTGTACGGTCCGTGGAAGCTGATGCTAAGGATGTGCCATCGGGCGAGAAGACGGCAGAGTTGATCCAATCCTTATTGCCCTTAAGTGTCTGGTAACACTGCCCTGTCACTGCGTCCCAGAGCTTAACTGTGCTATCATAGGAAGTCGATGTAAGAGTCTTACCATCATACGAGAAACTGATGGAACTGACCTTATCCTTATGGCCCTCAATAATTTGGTAACACTGTTTTGCTGTCGTGTCCCAGAGTTTGATTGTGTCGTCCCTAGAACCCGACGCAAGATACTTTCCATCGTATGAGAAGATAACAGAGTTGGTCCAATCTTGATGACCCTTAAGTGTCTGGCAGCACTGCCCTGTCACCACATCCCAAAGCTTGATGCCGTCACAGGAAGCCGAACCCGATGCTAAGATCCTACTGTCAGGCGAGAAGGCGACAGAGAGGGCAGCCGCCTTATGGCCCTCGAACGTCTGGCAGCACTGCCCTGTCGCCATGTCCCAAAGCTTGAGTTTGCCGTCGCTTAAAGCCGACGCGAGGGTCCTGCCATCGGGCGAGAAGGTGACACACATCTCGTGGGCATCAAGGGTCTGGCAACACTGACCTGTCGCCATATCCCAAAGCTTAACTGTATGGTCCCCTGAAGCCGACGCGAGAGTTTTGCCATCGGGTGAGAAGGCGACGGAGTAGACCCAACTCGTATGGCCTTTAAATGTCCGAAAACATTGTCCTGTCAATGCGTCCCAGAGCTTGACCGTGCCATCCCCAGAACCGGATGCTAAGGATTTACCATCACACGAGAAATCAACGGATTTAATCAATTCCTTATGGCCCTCAAGTGTCTGGCAGCATTGACCTGTCGCCGTATCCCAAAGCTTAACTGTGCTGTATCCTCCACCCGATACGAGGCTCCTGCCATCGGGGGAGAAGGCGACAGAGTAGGCCCACTTCTTGTGGGCCTCAAGTGTCTGGCAACACTGACCTGTCGCCATATCCCAGAACTTGACTGTGTTGTCCCCTGAAGCCGACGCGAGAGTCTTGCCATCGGGCGAGAAGGCGACGAAGTTGACATGCAATTGGCCCTCGAGCGTCTGGCGGCAAGGATTCCAATCGTATTCCATGTCAGGCTTAGCTGCAATCCATTGTGGGATTTTAGACATGCTACGGATCACACTACTCTCCGGTGCAAAAATGATCGCAGAGCAATAAACTTGGAGAGGTGCAGTATCGATAGATGTGATACCGTTCAGAACAAATCTGTTTGCATCATAGAGGAATGTTGACAACTTATCATTTTCAACCTGCAAGCTGGTCAGCCTAGCAACTGAACTTGACTGCACTGTACCTACTTCGACAAGCGTTTGTAATATATTAACCATCACGATACTCTCTGCTGCCTTTCCCATGAGGCTTAATGCTTCAAGCCAGTGCAGGAAGTGACATTTGAGGAACTCGTAGACTTGATCTTCATCTCTTATGCGCTCCTTGCTTTGTTCTAAGTGGAATACCCAGTATCGGCATGCGTATTGAATATGTGCCGGCAGGTGTGTATCAATGTCGTTCATATCAATCTCAACACGGGCTTTTCCAGGCTGCTTTAGGTTGCAGATGTCTTTCTTAAGATGTGACCCAAGACGATGGATGCAGCTCATTGCGGTGTCCCGATGCATTTTCGTCTCGTCGATCCAGAATTCGTCTGTCTCACGCATGGGGTCGGTGAGAAAGTCGTGGAAGGATAGATGGAACGGTCTGATCGGAGAATCTGCCCTCGATGGGACATCAAGAACCGCATGGAGGCGATATAACGTACGGGTTATAGACGTGATAGATATTCCGACCAGATGCGAGAGAGACGAGGCCGAGAGAGGCTCGGCCAGGAGAACGATCGGGCCGACAACTTCTCGGAATTCGTTCAGGACGCGGCTCCTAGCGGGACCAGTCTTTCCGACAACCAGCTGCTCAAGTACTGGGAGATATGTTGAGCCAAGCTTATCAAGCTTGGAAGTACCACCCTGGTAGTCGAGAACTAAGGCTAGTTGGCCCTCCGGGTCGAGCCATGCTTCATCTGCAATGAATCGGCAGACCGTTGCTGCGAAGATGAAGAGCGGGACAGCCATCTGCACTAATGTGCGGATGATGTCTTGGCCAGGCCAGTCCGCCGGCAGCTGGTGGTCGTCGAAGGCCTGGCTGTTGTAGCTATCTCGTATCTTCGCAAGCTCGTGGCCCAGGTAGGCAGATATGTCGTGTTCAATAACAGGCTCCGGGAGTTGATGGAGAGCTACGTCTCGATATCTGCCGCTTATGTCTCTAAATCCAAGACGGATAGGTAGCTCGGGTCTGCTTGTGATGAAATCCCTCAGGTGTATCGAGCTTAACCCATGTGCTTGCGAGAAGAGGTAGATGATGAGTTTGATGTCGTCATCATTGTCGCATTCGTCGAGGGCGTCGACTACTACCACAAGCGTTTAGGTTTCCTGGCCGCGACGAACCTAGTTTAGTGGCTGCAGGATGAGCTTTTCGAACTACTCCCTAAGTGCTTTTGTGGCGATGGTCGGATCCGAATGGAGAGCCCCTCTGACAAACTCTAACATTTGCAGTTCCTTTAATGCCAACTGGGCAGCTAGCGTTGTGATAAACAACGTTGCATTCCCCCGATCACGCTCGCCTCTCTTGAAAAAGAAGCTGGCGCCAAGGAGGCCATGCTGCGTGAAGCGGGTGGCCACGGTGCGAGAAATGGTCGACTTTCCCGTTCCAGCCACGCCGTTCAGCCAGAAGATGCACTGCCCATTGGGATCGCCTGCCCATGCGTCTATCTCGTGAAGAAGGTCAACACGGGTGTCGGGATGGCACTGCGCGTTGTGCTCCTCGGCGCGGGAGTCGAATCCAGCATTTTCTGCAATGGGTACCTGGGGGAGCTCCATCTTTGAAGCTTTGTTGATCTTTGCCCAGAGTCGTTTGAATGCTTCTTCTTCACCTTCGCCATAGCGAAGCGTCATCTGGATGCTGAAGATGCCAAGTAGCGAATATGCCCGGTCCTCTCCACGTGTAGTATTCCGTCCCTCCATCCAGGCCATTCGGTCAGAGACACTGAATCTAGATAGAGGGCGACATCGAAGGGCGTCCACAGGGATTCCTGTGATCTCATGGATGTTTTTCTCTAGAGAGCTCCTGCTCCCCACGAGTATGCCCTCTTTCGAAAAGAACTCGACTGAAGCTGGAGCGATGAGTTCCTGAAGAGTCCAGCCACGAGTGAACCATCTGCTTTTGCGGAATGCCGGCTTCCACCGCGATTGACTGGTTTCGCCATCATCGGTATCCAAGGAGGATTTTAAGACATCGGCAAGATAGGCATAGCATTTCGCCGCACGCTTATACCAGCGAAACATACTGATGTTAGCCTCTTGAAGCTCAACGTTGTTTGTTTTGTCGATACAGCACGTGTCGACCCAGAAGTAGTGTAGACCATCGCGCCAGGCTTGGTCCCCGCAGAAACGGATCTTCTCGTACCCGAGTTTCTTCTTTGTGTCGTCTGGCAGGACTGTGAAGACGTCCGTCAGGTCCTTGAAGAGGACCTCTTCGCTGCCCCATGTGTGGGAAAGAATTGCGTAAAGGGGGATCTCGTCGTCAAGAAAGTCCTTCGTCAGGCGGATCTCGCCAGCGGCGTTGCGTTCTAGGAGGCGCATTGTCAGAGCAGGTCGGCTGTCTACACATATTGGTGACAGAAGGCTTGAGAACCTTTCTTCAACAAAATTGAGGTCGACGTGCGGCTGAAGTCATGAGGTAAACAAGCGCGCTCTTCGGCAGCGACAGAGTAAGGCCACATCTGATTGGTGGAGAAATGTCCGTGCGCCAGGCGATTGGACGGCGAAAAGCCTAGGGCACGCCAGCGCAGTTCCTCCAGGCTTCCTTTGGCGGGCCGCTCGTCGGCACGGTCCCTCTTGTTGGGCTAGACTAACTGTATCGGGTAGATTGGGCTCATCAGGACATGCATGCCGTCGGCCATTCCATCGAGCCCCGCACTTGAGTTTGTCAAGCCATCCCAGCTCCCAACCCACCAGCAACCGTTGCCTTCCAAGGACAAACTACAGCTGGTCCGATGGCATCGGTGTGGGAGCTGATACTTCAGCACTCTGTGAACGAAATTCAGAATCCCGAATACGGATCCTACACTGATAAAGAATCGGCCCGGCCATACCCCCAGATGCAGAACTTCATCGTCCACACCACTGTAGGCCATAGCGGTTTAGTTCACGCCAACTTTAATCCAGTGTTCCTACTACGACGAAGAGAAGCGCTTTAAGTAACCTGCTTCCTCACCAAACCCGAGGTTCTGGAGACTCGAAACCGAGGCCGACATGGAGCACTGGTGGCACACTGAGATATCGAATGTTGTGCTCGCCGCTTGGACGAGGCACCCAACCATGGTTCAGACCTGCCATACCAAGCCGCTGACTGAGGTCACTACTGCCGAAAATGTGGATTGCACCTACTCTATTCGGATTGATAACCAACGCGTCCCAGTGGCGGGTTAGCAGGTTAAATCTTATAAAAGGATATAATACGGGATGTACTTAAAACTAATCTCAAAGTAGGAGGAACAGTCTGTATATTTAGGTGATGTTATACATATACTCAACGAGAAGTTATGGGAAGAGAGAAATATTATTCTTATTTGACAGTTAGGAAGGAATAGACTTTACACTATTAATATCGGTTTGTTTAAATTATTATATTATTGAAGGCAGATTAGATATAGATAGGAACTGGACCATTACAGTGTAAGCCGAATCTGATATAAAGAGGCCCTAACATTGAAGGATTCAAGTAATCATGGCTAGGTGTCTGCAGGAATCATATAGCGCACCCACCCCCACAAGATTCTTCTTTGGCAGGTTATGCGACAAGATAACAAGGTCTATGAGTTCGGAAAGCGAAAGTCTACAAGTTAGGTGCGTTCTGTCCTCCTCTTTATAGGCCTTGATTTCCTAGCTCTCGCCAACACCTTCTGCGTCACATGTTTCAGGACCGACGGCTGCACCAGCACGCAGGGCGCTGTAGGCACGGAGCCACCCGGAATCGGTCTGCATCGACGTCGTCAGCTGCAAGTCGTGCCACGCCTGGAGCCATGGCAGCTCCGGAGGCGGCGCGGGGTTTATCCTAAGCACGGGCTGCATCAACTGCAAGACGGGCACCCACTGCAACGCTGGGATCTGCCGGATCAAGGGGGTCTACAATAATCCCGTGTGCTTCCAGCTGGACACGGACGGGTGTCTAGAGGGAGGCCGGTGCACATCATGTGACAGCACGCACAACCCTAATCTTTTATCTGCACGGGGCTGCCCCACTTCACCTCAGTGACAGCAACAGCACACACAGCTTCCCACGCGATCCGTGCGAATCAACGTGCGAGAACCTGCACCTTCACCTCTCGCACTGTTTGGGCTGCAACACAAATTCTCCAACCATCATCGCTAAGGATTCTCAAAATGGCAACCAAACCAGCTGCAGAACCAGTCATCATGGACGTCCAGCACGCCAATGATATCCTTGTCGAGGAGGGCGCTGCTGGCGATGGCTTTTTTGCCCGCTGGCCTCCTCACCTCTTCCCCGATGCATCGGGTTTTTTCTCTACCTTGCAGGGACGCCGCGCCCTCTCTCCCCTCTCTTCTGGCATCTTCGCTTCTGTTTCCGGCTCCAATCATGAGCTCATCGATGGCCTTCATACATCCGTCCGTCAGCTACTGAACCAGGATCGCCATGACTGGGTTCTGATATCGGTTTTCGGTGTCGCCGTCGGAAGCCAGGAACCCCAGCCCACGCTCGTCATCGTGTTGAGAATTATCGCCAGATCGATGAACTCGCTGCGTCTGTCTTTCCCAACCTGCCTCGCCTTGGTACGAGTGTCGGGCCCACCTCCTCGGCCAAGTATGGAACCTTAGGCTTTTAGGTCAAGCTGGAGGCTCCAGATTACGCCGATGAGAACCTTGCCGTCACATGCCATCATGTCGTTGCTGGTACCCCGCCCTTTGTTTCTCTTCCCGCTTTAGCGTTTTCTGTCTAATAACTGGCGCAGATAATGCTGAGCCCCTTGTGTTCCCGAGCATCACGGTTCAGTCTCCAGCATCCGTCGTTCGAGACCGATCGATCGCCGAGATGGAAACTCAAGCCATACTCGCTCATCTACCCAAGATCAAATCATTTGAAGAGGCCCTACAGCACCAGAGCAACATTCCTGTCCTAACACATCCAGCTCTTGACCGCGCTCGATCTTACAATTGCGAGCTTGGCACGGTTGTTTTGACATCGGGATTGTCCAGAACTTCGAAGGACGGCAACCATGCGCTCGATTTCGCGTTGATCTCGATCGATGATAATGCTCGCTTCCCGGGATTCGATGCCGTCACAAACGTAAGCAATCGTCCCTCGCCTATAAACCCCAATGTTGACAATTTCAAGGACCCTTGCTCCTCAGCGATCAATGCTGTTTTCGCAAACAGACACCTCTTTAAAGAAGCTGAGGTAGACAAATTGGTTGTGAAAACCAGTATTACCGGCACTACCTTGGGAAAGACAGCTGGCCTCGCTACTATTCGTCTATTGGTCGAGGTTGCTCCTGGAAATACTATTCCTATCGAATCTCAAGAGCTGGCTATCCTCAGCCACTCTCAAGATGCCCCATTCTCTCGCAAAGGCGACTCGGGATCTGTCGTCCGTGACGCAAAGGGACGCATGGTTGGTATGCTTTGAGGCGGCCTTGTACCGGGCTACACCAACATCAACACCGATGGATCTCCGGTGTTGATGAATCCTCCAGCACGGTGGGCACTTGATCTCGGTGGAATCACCTTTGTTACACCAATCAAGGTGTTATTAGATGAGATGAAGAACGGTCTCAGAAAGGCATTGGGAATCCCGGTCACGCTGCGCTCTCTAGCCATGTCGTCAGGTCCTAGCGTTTCGACAACGGTAATTAGATCAGACGGCACAGATGCTTGATCCTCAGCTTATTAGCTCGCTGTAGATATGCCATTCATTTAGGAACCGATGGCGGTTCGTGCAGAAGATACTCAATCCCAAGCAAGGCAGAAGTTGAGGAGCTAAAAAAGACAGACTAGCTAGCAGTAGAGTACGAAATTCATTGTGTGCTCTGAGATTGCCGCTCTCGAAGACCCAATCGCTGCAGCAGCGGCGGCGGTTATGATGCCCATCCGGGCCTAGGCCACCATGACGCCGTTCGTCTGTGCGGGCACGTTAAGATTTCGTGGGCCGACATGGAACCCTAGATGTCCGAGTGGCAGCAGCAGTAAGATCCCCATGACGATGGTTGATTTCTGCCTTGACGGCTGTAGTGTTGAGCGATGGGGCTTTTGTGGACAGGGTTCCCCCTAGGTGTAGGAGAGGGCTTTGTAGCGGAGATTCTCCATCTTTTAAGACGGCTTTGTTTTGGTACTTGTTGGTTTTATGCACCGCTGGTGATGGGGGTGAGGTTGGGGATCTGGAAGGGTGGATAGATGTGACGGTTGTCTGTTAGACACACGAAGTTGCTGTGGAGGAGTTGGATACTCTGTACCATGTTATAGATTAAACCAGGATGGTATATAACATCCCACGCCTGTACTAGTATACGATGAACAGTCCAAAATTTGGGCTATACTCTGCTCGCCAGAATTTAGGCTAGCTCAGGGAAGAATTAGGGAAAGCTTAGGACTAATCAGCCACAGCTCACCCCAGCTCAGAACTACAAACTAAACGGAAATTTCGTATGCCTAGATTTGTCGCAGACAACCAGGCTGTACCTGCTATCTGCAGCTGGCACTGAGCCTGGCTGGCATTATCAGCAAAATATCAGAAATCACCTCCAAAAGTTGCTCCCTGCTGTCTACCTGTGCGATTTCGTTCCCCGCGCACCCCTCATCCTTCCGGGCTGTCCCCTCGTCCGATTATCTTACATCCCACTGGCACTTCCGACAATTTCAGTGCCCCAAACTGCCGCGACCGGTAACACCAACTTCGATACTCTGTCTCCGCCATGATGAAGGGTATGTTCCGAAGACAACAGCGAGTCGGCTCTACTCGCGTCATTGGTGGTTCCCGGATTCCGGTGGTAGATCCGTGCACATCCACCAGCAACAATCAACCGCATACGGGTTCCCTTCCGGAACACATGGGCACACTCGCGGATCGTGAGCTTCACTGGTTCATTCTTGGGGCGGTTCTGGTCTAGTCTCTGGTATCCCTCTGTGACGTTGCGGGAATGCCCATCGGTGTCTACCTCGCTGATCCGGACGAAGAGATCGACGTACGGGTTGTCGCTTTCGTGTGCCAAGTCGACGGACGGCGCGCCAAGAACCTCAATATCGCGCTCCAGAGGGTCGGTGGTGAATGTGAGGACATCCGAACGCAAGGCAAGGGCATCGTCGACGGCGCATCCGCCATCTGTTCCGAGAATCGGGCCACCCACGGACGGGGTTGGATTTCTGGGGTCGAACGTGAACGAAGACGTGCTGTCATGGTCTTCAGCCGGGGTAGGAATCTCCTCGGACAGGCCTTGGCCAGGTTGCAGGAACATCTCCAGCGGCTTCGTAGCCGGCGGCCACTGTGAAATCACACGCCACTCCTTGACACCGCCAACGAATATGCGGACCACGCCATCGTCCCACTGCCGCTGCTGCTCCATCTCCTTCGGATGCCCCGCGAGATGAGTCTCCATCCACGCAAAAGTCTCGCCATTGACACCATCGACTGAGATGTGCGACCACGGGCCAACAATCAAGGCAACCTCCGTCTTGCGCTCACTCAGCCGTCGGTACTGCTCCAGCGTCTGGTCTAGAAAGATGTCGTGCCAACCAGCCATCAGCAGAATAGGAATATTCGCCACCTCCAACGCGCGACGATGCTGCATCGGCTCATAATAGGGATCCTTCGGGTCGGGCCGCGCGATAATCTCATGCACCCATGGCGCCGTCAACCCAAAGTGCTTGCGCGCACTGTCGACGAGCGAAACACCATCGAAGACCGAATTGAGATGACCGCGAGACGTGAGAAAATTCCACATCCGGTAAAACGGGCCAAAGTAGCTCGGCTTCTCCATGTGCGCGGAGCTCTGGCTCCAGACCATGATGTCCATGTTTAGCGCGCCCGTGCCCCAGCAGAACTGGCCGAAGTCATGCACGGGAACCACCAGCACGGCGGTGACCATGTCCTTGGGCAGGTCGCTGAGCATGGCCCACTGTGTGAAGCCAAGGTACGACATGCCGTGCATGGCGAATGAACCCGTGTACCAAGCTTGTTGGCGCATCCAATTGACGATTGCGCGGCCGTCGTGCGTCTCGGTGCGGAAGGGCAGCCAC
>Ga0247770_1000590_pt1 | contig 34094 bp, 39 predicted proteins | sample UWRJL136409B6_FD_179943 | JGI IMG/M metagenome (GOLD analysis project Ga0247770, IMG submission 179943) | Plant litter microbial communities from Arlington Agricultural Research Station in Wisconsin, United States - UWRJ-L136-409B-6 | ecosystem: Environmental > Terrestrial > Plant litter >... | reverse complement strand
ACCGACAAACCTTGAATAACGTCTGCCAGGCTTGCTGACGCCACAACAGAACAGTTGCAATGGCCGTGAACGTCTCCAGGCGCCTCGCCGCCAATGCTCTCCAGCATCCCGCCCCCGCATCTGTTGTCCAACTCTCCCACACCGCCCTTCGTGGCCGCCTGCTGCACCAAAGCGCCGCCCGAAACGCCATCAAAGGGGCAAGTCCCAAGAAACCTATTGTTCCACCAGGCGGCGGCCGATATCGCAATGTTAAGCTGTCGCGGGTCGCACCCTTAGGCCTTGTCGTCGGCGGCGGGTTGCTTGCCTCCCTTATCGCCCTCCTTCAGCACAACAGCGACCAAGAAATCGAGGGCGTAAAAGCAGCGCACCCACCGCTCGGCGACGACAATCGGGATCCATCCTTTCCACGGTTTCGCCTGGCGGATGTCCGACAACACGATGGATCTTCCGCGCACCCATGGGTAACGTGTGAAGACAAGGTGTACGACATAACCGACTGGGTTGCGGCCCACCCGGGGGGCGATGTGATCCTACGAGCCGCTGGCGGTAGCATCGAGCCCTATTGGAATATATTCAGCATTCACAAGTCTGCTCACGTCCGGGAAATCCTGGACCAATATCTAATCGGGTATATCGACACTGCGGACTTGGTAAACGGTAAGCCAGCGGCCGAAGCGATCGAAGACCCGTTCCAAGAAGATCCTATACGCGACGCCAGACTCATTACCCATACCGCCAAACCGCGTAACGCCGAGCCCCCAAACGAAGAACTTGACCGTGAATTCAAGACGCCGAACGAACTGTTTTATGTTCGTAACCACATGTGGGTCCCGGTCGTGGAGGAAGACAAAGCAGACGAGCATGTCCTCACGATCGAGCTGCCCGACGGCGAGACGAAAGAGTACACCCTAGCGGAGCTGAAGGCACGCTTCCCAACCCATAAGGTTACCGCCGTGCTGCAATGTAGCGGAAACCGCCGAAACGATATGACGCGACACGCCGGCAAAACAAACGGTCTGCAGTGGGGGGTCGGTGCCATTAGCAATGCGGTGTGGGAGGGTGTCCGACTTTCCGACGTCCTTGCCGATGCAGGACTCAAGGTTTCTGACGCCACATCGTCGACCCAAGAGGCGGGTGCCGATAAATCTGAGGACCCCGATGCGAATACCCTGCATGCTCAGTTCTCTGGCCTCGAAGCATATGGTTCCTCCATCCCACTACCCAAAGCTCTTGATCCGCGTGGCGATGTCTTGTTGGCGTTTGGCATGAACGGCCAGCCGCTTCCCCGCGACCATGGCTTCCCGTTGCGATCCGTCGTCCCTGGTACCGTGGCAGCCAGATCTGTGAAGTGGCTCAGCAAGATCGTTATCTCGGATGAAGAAAGCCCAAGTCAGTGGCAGCGACGAGACTACAAGAGCTTCGGCTCCAATGAAGGAGCAAATCCAGACTGGAACCGCGCAGTCTCCATTCAAGAAATGCCAGTAACTAGCGCCATCACCGGCGTTTGGGTCGGCGACTGTGTTCGGAACGGGAGAGTGCCATGGTCGAGGGGAAGTAAACAGACTGGTGGGATCGCCGATATCGCCGCCGTTGAGAGGAAGGTTGGCTTCACGGCCAAAGACCGAGTAGACGTCGGTGTTGCCAAGGATATCAGCGTCTTCGAGTGCGCAAAGGAGACCGCTGCCGAGCCTGTCGCCGTCCAAGGATACGCCTACTCCGGCGGAGGGCGCGGCATCGCCCGGGTCGACGTCAGTCTTGATGGTGGAAAGACGTGGGATCAAGCAGAGTTGCTCAATGACTGCGCCGTTCCCGGTGAGTGCTTCGGAAACAAAAATTGGGCGTGGAGGCGCTGGCGGTACCTCGGAGAGCTGCCTGTTCTGGCCCTGCCGGAGTCTTCGCCGTCTGCGAGTGCCACCGGCACAGAGAGTGAATGTGAAGAAGAACGGAAAAGGAATAAACACTGCACGACACTCGTCGTGAAAGCCACGGATGAAGCGTATAACGCGCAGCCCGAGAATCATGGCAGCATATATAATGTCCGCGGAAACTTGGCAACGGCGTGGCACCGGGTGCGCATTTGCCCGCGCTGCACTAACGGGGACGGCAAGGGTGTGTCATGGTCGACGGGCGAAACGTTTGGCTGCGGCTTCAAGAAGGAGGCTGACGAGACAAGAGACAGCATGATTCGCTCGGCCAGTGCGTCTAAGTGAGCGACGGGATCGGTGTCGAGCCGCTGTTGCGTTGGATGGTGCCACTGGATTCCTACAGAAACCGGTGTGATGGTGGTTGGTGGGCACCAAATTGTTGCATTGTGCTGGGTTCGGTGTTCAGCGGGTCTTCTCATTTGCTGTAAGCGATGATGTTTTTGGATGCGACGCATCGAGTTGGATAAGTTTAATATTGGCGAGAATGAAAAATAGAAGTGGAAGTAGCATCAACTTTTGCTCAGAATGCGAAATTTGAACAGGATCCCAGATTGTGAAGAGAATGAGAGAGAGTTTGGTCGAACTCGGCGAGGGGTGGTCGGCTTGCAGTCGACTTGACGTCTCGTGAAATGGCGTGCTCGCACACCCCTGTCGCTTAACCCGCGCTAGCATCACCCCCGCCTTGGCAAAACGCCCCACGGCAACGTCAAGCCTGAACTTCAGTTTGGCAGCTATTCCCAAGAACATGATTAAAATACAGCGGATTTATTTAGCTATGGAATCTGCCTCCTGACCGCGAGGGAAAACTTTCGCCGAAAGGACCAGATTCTGGGCAAGCCCTCATCATTGCCTCCGCCACTAGCAGCTGCCGGGTTCCAACACATTCAAACCGCTGCACAAACGGATCAACAGAACGCTGGTCGAGCAACAGACCGTATACAACATGATGATCCAGACGCTTTTCTAAACACTGTTCATTATTTTCTTCGTTGAGGCCTCTCCAATTTAGTACCGCAGTCCTCGCTCCACATTATCCTAGACCGACCACCCGGTCGAGAAGCCGAGCCAAAAGACAAGATGATGAGAACGAAGGGCTTGCTTATTTGCTGAAGTTCAAGTGCACTCGATTGCAACAGTGGCGAGGAAGGGCGTGGGAGCGGCGGTGACAGAGAGCATCCAGAGGTTGGGCATACGGAAGGGAGTCTGGGCCTCTCGTTTGCAGCATCTTGTGCATGGAACCGACCCCTGGGGAAGGACTGCTGGAACCGCTCATTTGACCTGCACCTCCCGCAGCTCATCACACAGCGCCTAGAAAATGCTGACGCATTCAGGCTCTAAGATCATTTGCCCGTTTCCCTCGGAACGACAAGCAGGTAAATGGGATCAGAGACGTCTTCCACGAACTTGGTCAGGAGAGGCGGGTACGATACCGTCATCTTCCTCAGCAGGGTCCTCTACTCGCAAACAAGCTTGGACCGCTGCTAGTAAGCAGCTGTCAGCTCTCCCCGCAGTTATAGACTCTGTCTTTGACTCTCTGGCCGACGATCTCTTTTCACCGCTCGGCAGGCACTGCAGCACCACGGCGACTACCCGGCACTCCCGGCAACCCGGGCCTTTTCTGCTATAATAGTAGGTAAACTACTGCTGACTGAAGTCAATTCAAACTTATTTTCTTACGATTAGAAATCTTACCGTTATACCGTTAATCGACCTCCTCTTTCATAATTTTCAACTTTTAACTTCATCAGACTTGATAAGTACGTAGGTCTTATGGATTGGCTGGCACTGTATCATTCACTGTCAAGGTCGTAGGTCTGGGCATTTTCCCGGTTGACTCTCCGTGCCTGGGACCTGGGTTTGGTTTGGGTCCCTTGTTCGTGGCGCCTCGACGTGGCCCGCAACCCCTCTCAACTCAAGCCGAAGACTTCGAGTCCCGACTTGCTGTGAGTTCTGTTCCATGACCTGATGCTCTTTTAGCAAAGAGGCAAATCCTCCCAGTCTTCGATTCGACAAGCTAGGACGCAACTCACGCCCCCGGAGACTTGGAAGCATTGGTCTCGGAACTTATCTGGCACTGCGATCCAGACCATGGGGCTATAGCATACTTCTCCGGCAATTCAAGTCATCACAACCAGGGGAAATGCCGTCGACAACACAAATGAAAGCTTCATCCAAGAAGCATAGCTCCCGCCTCCCTACCTGGTAGGCGCGTCCTGTGAGGTCGGTCTAAAGCGTCCGAACGGCCCGCGCAAGCGCTGCTGGAATGGTGTGGAGTATGGTGAGGCGGTACCATGCAGCTTACTCAACATATCGCAAACCGTACCCAGGGATAGAAAGTGCAATTTTTGTCAGTTCAGGGTGTTGGGCCAATGTTACAGCACCAGTGGCATTTTTCTGCAAGAATAAACTCCACACCCGGGCTACCTTTGAAGCTGAGATGCAGAAGCCGCAGCCTGAAACATCTATCCTTGAAGCATGAGCTTGACAATTTTCTGAACTGCGGCCCTTTCAGACGCATGGAAGGCTCACATCTCTGCCACAATGGCCACTGTGTCAACCCAGCTCACGCCGTGTACGAAGATCACGCCATCAATAAACAGAGGACCCAATGCAACGACGAGGCGACAGCACAATGGCGACTCCTTGGCCCGGGGTTTTCCAGTTACTTGTAAAGTACACATCCAAGCACATCAAGCTCTGCCACATAGGCCACATAGGCCACACAGGGGATTACGAACACCTCTAGAACCCCGAGAACACCCAGACCACATCCGTTAACATCCTTCCGTAAGTTGGGTTAGGTAATGTACTGCCAGTATATGCGGACATTATGCGCCCGCTGACTGCGATTAGTAGCTGATGTGTGTTCGCATCTGAGAGCCTGGAGCTACCCGTCGCTGCTTGCCGGGCGTCCACCGCCTTCTTGCGACTGCTTCAATTCGCATATATCAACCACCTTATATCATTGTTACTGCTAAAGGGGGGTAAAACCAAGACGATTGGTATACTCTTAGAAATTTAACATTATACCGTTAATCAACCTCCTCTTTCATAATTCTCAACTTTTAGCTCAATCCGGCTCAATAAGTGCGTGGGCTTTATAGACTGAATGGCACTGTGTCATTCACTGTGTAAGCTCTCGACTCTCTAAAACAGAGTCTCGGGCTTGGTTTGATTCCGTTGTTCGAGGCGGGAGGCTACCTCTGCGCCGGGCTTCCAGTACCAACGACGCCCCAGCACCCCGTTTTGACTTAGAAGAAAAGATTATTGTCCCGGCCTGCTTCAACTTCTACTGTGTCAATCTAGGCCAGAACCTCGCTGGCCTAACAGATAAATTTGGCATACCAAGACTCAAAGACTCTGGTCAGAATAGGGGTCCCACTATGGATAGGTACCCGGTGCGAAGAACATGACGCAAGCAACTTAAACCCCGACACAGATTGTGCCAGCGCAGTAAGCCGTGGGTTCTTATCTTGAGAGCTTTGATTGTAGTTATCACGAGAAACTCTTTGATTACACTGGAGCTTCCCTTCGGTGGAAGACTTCGTGGGCATACCCCTTGGAAAACCTCGGTGACCGTTGGATGGAAGCTATTCACATCTCGAGTACCGAGGTCAAGGTCTCTTAGGGGCGCGCACTCTGCAGCCACAAACGGGCAGATACTTCACACCTCTGTCGAACAAAACCATACCCAGCTGCCGCCCGCAATGTGTATGGGTCATGGGTTGAACATCCGCAAGTGATTCCGATTGGGAGCTGATGTAGATCCAAGAGTCACCGTACATCAACAGCGGTGACCAATTCCAGCTTGTTGACGGGGTTCTGCGCAGCGCGGCCACAGCGATGACTGCGAAATCACTGCATTGACTGTGACCAGCAACGTCCGGACCGTGAGTGCAGCTCGCCAATGCGGGCGGCCTTAGCGCCGGAGCAGGCAACCGCATGACGATATTTCAATTCGGCCAATGTAGCGAAGGGCTCGGGCGTGCTGCTATAGTGCTGCGAAGGCCGAGCAGTGCTATCCTACAGGATGTGATTCAGCGGTACCGGTCGGATCACTGGGATCCGGGTCCAGCTCCGATTACTGTCGGAGGGTCCCAGGGGGGAATATTTCCGTGCATGACTTTCCGCCACGCATCCTCCGTCAACAAGGCCGCCAATGGCCAGGCCGCAACATCTGCCCCGATCCCGCGGTGTGGCTGATTCAGGAGCTGCTGCCCGAGTTACAAAAGCGTCTGTTGGTTCCAGGAACCGCTGGAGGATTGTGGAAAAAGTGATTGATTCCGAGATCCTGGATCCTGTCAACCAGTCCTCCTGCTTCCGACGGGGGGCATATGAGTCGGAGGAAGACAGAGGTGAAATCATCTGAACAGAAATAGCGAAGAGCTTGACCATGTTTAGTCCAGAAAATCTCGGTTCTGAGGGGAGCGGAGAAGGCGAAAAGCGCCAGATGGCGTCAGTCGTGACAGTGCACTGCGGTTAGCCGCCCGTCCACCTACAATGCAGCTTGCCATCCTTGGCCACGGCGCTTAGGAGGTCAGAAACAGGGAGAAGCTTTGGAGACTTGCCAAAACATCTGGCCTGAAAATAGGGTCACAACTCGTCTGCAGGCTTCTAGAGAGGTGTAGAACATGTAAGAGATGCGTTTGACAGGATATCCCGGACATTGGTGATCATCGTGAGGTGGTGTTGCGTGGCGAAACGCGTTTGTCGTGAAGCTTAGCTCGAGTTGAGGCTTGGCGTTGGGGGTGTGCCCCCCAAGCACCCGCCACATCTTGACACCGTTCGCACAGCCACTGGAGCGCCACTGTTTTAGCGCACCCGTCAAAAAATGTCACAGCCAGTGACGAAGTTGTCACGAAGTTAGGAACCTGGAGCTCCGATGGCAATTGAGCGCGACGATGGCGATTAAGGCGGGCGTGTGAACGACAGATCGACGATGCGACCGCCGATATCCGGGCTCCGACCCAAGGTTTTCGAAAATGCCTGCTGGCAATGCACACAGCGCGCCCTGCTACGGCAGCAGGTCTCGCCGCGGCCCAGATTCTTCACGAAGCCGTCGCTCCCACGCGCCTCGGCCGCGGCCATAACAACATCATCCCAGCAACGGTTCCGTGCCGGCTACTTTCTCTCCAATAGCTTGCTCGCCCGGGTCAATGGCTCCAACAGGGCGCAAAACGCCGCAGCTGCACCGCCGGCGGCCGCTTCGGGAGCTGCCGCGTCAATTGACTCTGCCGAAACACCGCGGTCCGCCGAATCATCAATAGCCACCGAGCCCGCGACTACAGACGGGGCCGCACCACTCCCCGATAACACACTCCTCCCACACCGCCGACGACAAGCATTGAGGAAACTCAATGCATCGACCATAGCATCAAACCCCGATGCACCGACCGCTAACCTACCGCTCGATGCATCCGCTCAGCTGGCCAGCGCTGCGGCCCGGCACCCCGCCTCCTCCCTCCGACGAACACTCTCAGCATTGCTCTCGCTCACGAAGCCCCGACTGACTGTGCTCGTCGTTCTCTCCGCTATGGTGCCCTATGCGCTCTACCCAGTTCCCGCCTTCCTCTCCGCCTCGGCCCTCGATCCCGCCCTTGCGCCCTCCCTCTCCCCGCTTACGCTCCTCTTCCTCACGGCAGGCACCACCCTTTGCTCGGCGTCGGCCAACTCGCTCAACATGCTCTACGAGCCCGACACTGACGCCAAGATGAGCCGCACCCGAACAAGGCCGCTGGTCCGCCGGTTGCTGACGTCCCGTGCCGCCGCCTTCTTCGCCATAGCCTGCGCCTTCTCAGGCACGGCCGCGCTCTACCTCGGCGTCAACCCAACGGTCGCCTTCCTCGGCGCTCTTAACATCGCCCTATACGCGGGCGCATACACCCCGCTGAAGCGGCTGTCCGCTGTCAACACATGGGTCGGTGCAGTCGTCGGCGGTATCCCGCCCCTGATGGGCTGGGCCGCCGCCGCAGGCGAGAGCGCCACGGCCGATGGCACCTGGCGCGAGCTCCTCTTCGCCGCCGACGGGTCGAGTGCTGGCGGCTGGTTGTTTGCGGGTCTACTATTCGCATGGCAGTTCCCGCACTTCATGCCACTATCATGGGGTATCCGGGAGGAATACAAGGCTGCTGGTCTACGCATGCTTGCCTGGGTCAACCCCGCGCGAAACGCCCGCGTTGCGCTTCGATACAGCCTTGTGTTCATCCCGCTGTGTGTCGGCCTTTGCGCGGTTGGTGTGACGGAGTGGACCTTTGCTGTCACGAGCATGCCGGTCAACTTGTGGTTGGTGCGCGAGGCGGTGAAGTTTTACCGTCATGAGGGGTACAAGGGGAGCGCGAAGAGCCTGTTTTGGGCTAGTGTGTGGCATTTGCCCGTGGTGATGGTGTTGGCGCTGGCGCAGAAGAAGGGCATGTGGCAACGGGTGTGGAGGAGCGTGGTTGGGGCACCAGAGGAGGAGGAAGAGTGGGAGGATGATGATGACGAGTTACCTGTGAAGGGGGCTGTTGTTAAAGCCTAAGAAACATCTTTTTGTCCGGGATTTAGGTTAGATCTGGGAAGACCGATCACTGCATTGCATATCATAGAGGCGGCGGGGGCAGTTTTGCGCCGTGTAAAGCTTTGGAACAGAGGTTTCCTCCCGCTCGAGAACAGCTGCCAGTTTGACTAGGCAGTTGGCCGATGTAGGAATACAGTGTATTGGTATTTGTCATGTACACTAACGCCGTTTTGGATCGGCCAGACACCCAGTCTATCTTTTTCCTTGGTTGGCTGTCGTTTTTGTTGGAGTTCCCTGGCATCTGAGTCGAGTCGTGGCATGTGGCACAGCTGCTGCTGCTGCCTCATCCGAGTTATCAACAACATTGCAGCAGCAGGATTTACGCCCCCAAGGCTGGAGAGAAAGTTTTCTTTGTACTTTTGTATTTGCGTTCTTTGATGTATCATTTACCCTTGACCCGTTTTTGTCCAAATTCGAGTCATGTCTGCCTCCCTCTCGCTCTTCTGCCAATGTGGTATCATCCTTTCAGGGCGTCGTATCCAGCCCCCGTTCGAGATCAGTCATAATGGTACAAAATGCTGCGTCCTCCTCTTTGAACCCCACCCCTGCGTGATGTCGCTCTGCTTGCCCATTATGATGATGTAGCAGCAACTAGATGAAAAAGAAAAAATTGTCCTCCGCTCTAAATCGGACCAAAAACACCAAAAAAATGAATGCTTATTCCCACTTCGCATGGGTTACCGGGGATTGACCCGACCCGACCCGACCAATGACCCTTTTGAAGTTCGATTCCACCCCCCCTCCCCAAGCTGGCGGGTAACACCAGATCCAGATTGAGACGGGAGGACGTGGGTGGTGGTTGGAAGCGCGCCCCCCCTCTCCCCCCCCCTGTCGATGTCTTGCGCGAAAGCCCAAACAACGCCGATTTGCAGGGATTCACACGGAACCAAACGACGCCAAGACAAGCAACCAATGAAAACGTCAGACCAAACGCCTGTAAGTCCCCACTCCGAACACCAGACCAGACCGGTGTAAGTCAAAAAAGAAAGAAAAAGAAGAAGAAAAAAATGTCTCATGCGATTCGTTAACGTGCCCACCCAGACCGACTCCGATGATTTTTGTTGGAAGACCGAGAAGGTGGAAAAGGGTTCGTGATGATAAAGGGAGCGACGAAAAGGAGATATTAAAGTGGTAGAATAAGGAGTGTAAATGACTTGGTGACAAGTATGCGACTTGTTGGGTATATAATTGACCAAGGAAAAGAGCGTTTATTGCCCGCGGTTGATGAGCGAGTTGATGCCCATCTCGCCCACGCTAGGCAGGCGGTTGTTGTGGCCCATGTAGGGGCTTGTGCCCTGGCTGGAGGGAGCCTGGGGTTGGCCGTAGCCCGCCGTCCCAGTGCTGGAGATGCTGTTGCTGTAGCCGTGCTGCGGCTGGTAGCTCGGGTAGCTTTGGTAGCTGTGTTGGTTCTGGTGCATGCCGCCGAAGGATGTGTGGTGGGTAGACCCAGCATTGGAGCTTCCACCTGGGGTGGAATGCGCCCCAGAGGCCGACTCGGGGCTGCTGTATGGCTGTTCAGGTGCGTCGTCGATAGGCGTCAGGCCGATGCCCGAGATGCCGCTGTCATCCTCGTATCCCGTGAGAGACTGGCCGGACTCGAGGCGTTCCCGCCGAGCGTAGGCCCGCGCATGGGCTTGGATGTTCTTGAGGCCATTGGACATGCACTGTAGTTGGTTTATGTTAGGCACTGAGTCTTCGCCAATGGGAAGGGATGGATGGGGATGGATGGGCAGCAACGCACCTGTGCCTCGACAACGTTCCACTTCTCGCCGCAGCGTTGGGCAAGCGGTGTCCAGATCTCCTTGCGCATGCTCATGTAGTCTTTGCTGAGTCGTTCGAGCTTGCGATTGTCAAAGTCATTCTGACCTCGGCGCTCCATGAGGCGCTCATGCCGTTTCCGGCACGCATTGCCAGTCTTGCCAGGGAAGGCCTCGCGTTGAATCTGGTTCCAGTTCTTGCCCATGGCCCGAAGGGCTAGCAATGCCCGATCATCCTCCTGGTTCCATGCACCGGACGAAGCGCGGTGTTGGGCAGGAAGCGGGGGGCCGACGGGGCCGCCCATACCGGTGTTGGCGGTGGGGATCTGCAGCGGAGGGCCGGGGTTGACGGCATAGGCATCGTACGAGGGCATGGCCATCGGGGCAGCGGCCGATGAGGCGAGTGGGTCGTGGTAGAAGGAGACCTGTTGCCGTTGAGGATAGTACGACATGGTGGTGGCGGTCTGGGCGAGGGACACGGGGAGCGAAGGTTGGTACTGATGATGACTCGGCGGACGAGTCAACTTCGGCATGTTCTAGTGAAAGGCGGCTCAGGAACTGAGCTTTTTGTCCTCCTCCCGGTTGGAGAGATGCAGTAAAGCGGGGCGAAGACGAAAAACGAGCGTCGTAGTGGGCTCGGCAGAGCGAGTCTCGGTCGAATTACAAAAGGCGATTACCTATTAGAGAGAGGCGAGAGCGGAAAGGGCTCCGAGTGCTCCGGTGTCCGGGTATAACCTCGCCAGGAGATCGACGACGTGGACAGGTATGGCAATGGTTGTACAGCCGGCGTTTCGTATCAAACGAAGGGCGGGCCAAACGAGAGGTCGTAAAGGAATATGATAGACGAAGAGAGAAAGAAAACTAAAGAGGAGTGGAGGGATGATTGGGTCGGGAGGCGGCGGGTCTGTGGGCTTGAGGACTGAAAGAGAGGCTGGTTGTGAGTCGGACGGGGAAGGTCGACTTATAGAGGTCTTTCGGATGCAGGAGGTGAAGACCAAGATAGAAACAAATCCTGTGGGTTCGATGGTGAAGCTCCCCAGTTCCTCGGATGCAGGTGGGCCAGGGTTTGCGATCTGAAACAAGGGTAGTGTTGACAACAAACAGTCGTCCCGAAACTGAGAAGTGTATCTGAAAATGCTCATGGAGCAGGAAGCGGCCTCTGTGGATGGCTGACGGGTTTCGGAATGGCGTCTGTCTGGAGGCGGGCGGCTACAAAGAAGGCCTTCGCAAGTGGGGACGGTGGTTGTCCAAAGATGGCCTCGCTGGAGGGCGGCTAGCATATAAGAGTAGCGGGAGCTGGTACCGGCAGGGGGTCCAGCTCTGGCGGCCAAGCCCGGGGGACGTGGACGTAGCGATGGATACCAGCACCAGACTGCCGGCAAAAGCAGCAACGCAGCATCCAGACGGGCGGCAACACCCCATAGCACTGAACGGGGCAGACGAGGAAATTACCAGCAGCCCCGGACCCCAAGACCCATCACGGCGTGGATGCGATCTGGCGTTGCACTGTCGCTTCGGGGGCATGGCGAGCGGCGATTCGTACTGTGCAATGACCTCGACAGCCAGCGAGGACGGGCGCAGCAATGAGGTACCGCGCGGGCAGCAAGACAGTGAGTGGGTGGAGAGCACAGCTGCCGTCGTGAAGGGATACCCCAATGCGGGAGCGCGGGAGCGGAAGACATGCAGGGGTGGCAAAAATAGCAGAGGGCGACCAAGCAAGCGGCTCGTAGGAGGGCTAGCCGCCGCCAGCCTTGTGCGGTAACAACACCAAGGGTGGCCTTGCCGCACGACATATGGCCGTGCTCACAATAGCAACTGTGGCTCTTGTTGTTTGCGGGGCAGCGCCATGCTGCCGTGCTTGGGGCTTTGAGGCCAGCGTGGTCTCGGGAGAGCGCAACCCGATGGCTGCCGTAGGGCCCGCCCAGTGGAAACACCAAGGGAGCACAAAGAAACAAAGCATCAGAAAGCCAGTTCTCGAGGCCCCGGCAGGGTGCACTCGCGATGCAGCCCGGGCATCGCCCACGCTGCACTCCGAGTGGCCGCCCAGCGGGCGAGACCAACCTCTGCTAGGCCTCGCCCGGGATAGTTCCACCGACCCGACAGACTGGCACTCGGCAAACGATTGAAACATCAGGAAACATCGAGACGTGAGATGGAGATGTGCAAACGTGCAAGACGGAGGCGCTGAGCGGTGGGCAGCGTCTCGCGACGACGGCAGAAATCGCCAACGAAATTATGAAGGCTCTGTACAGCGCAAGCCTAAGGGGCAAGAATACAGCCAACATCCCAAAATGAAAGCTGGTGAGTACATATGCCACAAGGGTTAGCTATGGGGCAACATGGAAGGAGATTGCTCTGTTGTGGACGACGGGTCGGGTGAAGCCTGAATGGACGAGGTCCGCGAGGGTTGGAAGTAGAAATGCGGGATGCCGGAAGTGGATGGAAGCGACGGCAGAGCGTAACCGCGGGGTGGATGGCGACTAGCCTTGTGCGAGCGCTAACTGAGCGCTCACTGGACGGCTGGTGCGGTGCGGACACTTTTAGTCCCAGCGTCAACTTCAAACTTGCCCCGAGATGAGCTTGCCCACAGTCAAATGGCAGCACGCGTCCCAAAGCAGGCAAATAAGATGAAACGGGGCAAATTAGGAAACTTAGCATCGTTGGGAACTCCCGAAGCGTGCAATTGGCTGCTCCACACCATGGACGGAGAAGAGGAAGCTGGGTGAAGGACGTGTCTTGTCGCCCAGGAAAGATCTGGACGCGCGCGTCAACTTTTTCTCGCTCATTTGAGGGCGTCAAGCGGCTGGATCTCGCCTGCTAATTTTGGGCCTACGCACGTGCGCTAGGTCCCCCGCCATTCCCATTGGTCAGGGCGGGGCGATCCTGCTTCTCGAACCCAGGTTCCTTCTCACCTGTTCTCGCCCGAACAGTACCTTTGTCGTCCGAAACACACCTTCCGCCATGCCAGGTACGGCTGCAAAGCAGATCATCTTCGTTGCCGCGCCGTTGGAGGCAGTGGGGTGCTTGGGGCTTGGGGTTGCTCGTTCCTCATTCGCCCATTGCACCCAAATGGCAAATCTGGAACAAGGTAAAGTGCAGATGGCAGATTGCTTCAGATGGCAGCTGCAAGCAGAGACATTTTGAAATGTTTCGAATCTTGCATCCTTCCTCTCACGGCAGCACGCGGGCCTTTGGCGCGCCGCCACCGAGGCGTGTCGCCCGTTCAGCAAGCCGGCTTCCAATGCGTTCTAATTGAAGACCACCAGAAGGCTCACATCTGGCATCATCGTCACCAACATCACCAACACCATCTACGTTATCACATGGAGCTCCTTTTCGTTTCAGGGCTTGACTCCTGGCGTAATTATTCTTAGATTCCTCGCTACTTTGACGAAGACGAACGGTGACAGCGCTTGTCATCCTCACGCCCTCACGTCCCCGACAGAACGCCCACTGTCTTGCGATATGGCAGCCGACAATGTCCAGAGCAAACCGAGTGGCGTTGAAAGTATCGACATAGATGCGGGATACTGGGAGCGTGGTTCCAAAGTTGCAGTGCTAGGCCGCCATCGTCGGCGGACTTCCGCTTTCCGGGGCGGAGACCCGTTTCGCCAAGCGGCCAGTTCGAAACACCGCAGGGCCGCTTCGGAGGCATCCGGTGCCCCACCAGGCCCGGCCCGGGCAAGCTTCGGTAAGCTCGACAGACTCGTCTTGGCCGGTGCTGCATCGGCCTGCCCTCCAACACCGGCCCCACCCGTCACGGCCAGGTCATTTTCCCCCGTACGCCTCAAGCAACCAATGCTGTAACCAGTGGCCAACATGTTGTGCTTCTAACACACACCGCGTGCCTCTCTTGAGTCTTCTGCTTTACCCTCACACTCAATTTATTGCCATGTCATCTTCATCGGGCCCTTCATCCATGCGCTCCGTCCACAGTTACTTTGCGCATAACCGCCTATATTCCATCGCACTTACCATCAACGACTCGGACTCTACGCAAGAATGTACATCAAGAATTTTGGTATTTGAGGCGCGGAAGTAGTGCTGAGTCGTCATCGCACACTTTGTGAATGGCCACCTCGCAATGTGCTTATGGCATTCGGATGCGAATCGCTTTTGTCATTGTCGAGCCATGGATATGCCGTTCGCACTCCCCAGAATGCGGGGTGCAGACTGGCAAGCAGCGCCGGCCCGGCAGCCACTCCTCCCAGTTGTTCTTTGAGGGCAACACTTGTCTCTCGACACACCGCCTCGGAAACATGGTTCTTCCAGTCTCTGCTCCGGGTGACCCCGCAACGAAAAGCGGAACACCGGCTGAGGCAGCCGAGTTGCTCCCGCCAGCAGCAGTACGAGCAGGAGCCCAGGCACTTCATGCACGTTCAGGACTTGTTTGCAACAGTGCCTGATTTCTAGCGCTCGAACAACGGAAGTGAACATCGCAAAACGGCCAGTTAACGCTATCCGTACATCCTGTCTCCCTATTGATGACCTGGGCTTCGGCTATGACCTTCCCCGGCGGCCCCTTGGTGGGGTGTGGACTTTTCCCCAGCCCATCATACATACGCGGTGTCGCCCGGCTTAACACCGCTCGCCGTTTGCAGGCGTGGGAACCTTCTCCAACTCCCCGGGTCCGGTTTACCAGCATCAAGGATTTCCACCTTCCTGCAGGGTCATCTTTCTGGATTCCGCTGTGGACCCACGAGACGATATTTGGGTCGTTCTGGGTCCCAGAGTGGTGGTCTCGATCTTCAAGATGCAGCGTCGTGCAGAGGGTATCCCACGCCCCAAATTTCCGAGCGATATCCTGGGGATGTTAGATTTTAATTAACGTTAAAAGACGAGGGGCTGCTTCAGTCTGGGGCCCGCACTCGCTTTATCCTATCAGTATTGCCAACATTACAGCACTCAAGACCGCAATGAGAACAAACTGTGGCTTGATCATCAAATTGACCTCGCAAGCTCAACAGCCAATGCTTGGCTCGGGGAATTTAGAGAGCCAAGCGCGCCAATTGACGCCTCCACGCACGCCGAGCCAGCCACCAAGCCACCACACATGGCAGCGCCCGCGACGGCAACCCCCGACCTCTTCGCAACTCGATAGCCGACAATAGGCCCGATACGGCTCGCCTTGTGGCTCTTCCTCCCGCAAAATCCACCTCCGATCAGCCAGTCCTCCTCAAAGGCGAACCAATAGGCACCCGCGAACCACTGGACGGTTCGCGGAAGCGGAACCAAGCATTCAGCCTATATGCATGAGCGCTGCGAATGCGACTCTACACTAGCACTCCCGACTTGGCTCTACCTGCCATATTGCAAGCGCGCGAGTGAAGATCTTCACTCCGATACTTGGCATCGAGGTTTCGATGGCAAGCGACGGTCCCCATTTTTTATAAGCCGTAACTCTTATGTGGAGGATTTAGTACCCGGGTTTAACTCCCCCGAGGGAGTCAAACGATAAGATCGAACCATGTTCAGCGATTGGGAAGGTATCATGCTGTCCATCAACTAGCTGGCGTGGGCTGCAAACAGCTGCCGGGGCTATAATATCCCGGCCACCATTTCAACCGGATGTACGTGGAGTTTAAACAGGACGACTGTGAGCTGGGATCAGGGATTATTGCTTACCCCTCATCCCGTTCTAGGTTACGTTGACAGGTTGCGAGGGTCCTCGGCGTGCTTATGACCGACTACTACTGGGGTCTCAGCGGCCCGACCGCCTGTCGTCGATCTGATTCGTGCGGGATCTCGGTCGAGTTTAAGCAAAAAGATGGGGAAGAAGGCAAGCTCTCTTCGGTTCCACAGCCAGATTGGTATGTGACCTGTCGTGTACCCGTATCAACACGACGGTCCAGGCTCTGCTACATGCTGCTCATGGTACCGAGCAATCGGACCTGAGCGTGCGGGATAGAGTGCGAGCAGGGTTGGATCGACGGGACTTGATAGATGAGGGGGTTCCCTGTGCCCTTGGATGGACAGTCAAAACAAACCTTTCGTCCACGTTTTCTCCTCTCCGTGTCACGTCTCCCTTCGCCCCTTTCTTTCTGGAGTGCTCGATACCATACACGATACCCTGAGGCCGAGGCATATCGCGTGCATCTTGCACACCTTCGATCTTAGTATCTCCCCATCCTAACTTGCTCATCAAGGAAACATGGGTGGAGCCGACGCCGGCGTGGCGGGCATCTATGATGCCGCCCTTCACAAGCGCCAGGCCCTGATGGGCAAGAGCGGGCCATCCGCGTTGTGGAAGAACTTCAAGGTCTTCAGGATCGCGGCGTTCGCCTGCATTGGTGGTGTCCTCTACGGCTACAATCAGGGCATGTTCTCGGGTGTCCTCGCCATGCCTGCTTTCCAAAGGCGTAAGTACCTTTGATCGATACACGAGCGACTTCGTGCCACGATCCTAATCTTCAACCGCGCATAGACATGGGCGAATACACTAGTAACACGACCTTGAAGGGTTGGCTGACGTCCATTCTTGAGCTTGGCGCTTGGCTCGGCACGTTGCTTTCAAGTTTTATGGCTGAGACGCTATCGAGAAAGTACAGTGTGCTCGTGGCATGCGCCGTTTTCATGCTCGGCGTCATCATCCAGGCGACTGCTATCACGGGAGTTGGACACAACGCCATCTTGGCCGGTCGATTCATCACGTTAGTCCCCACCGCTGCTGATTTCGGCATGGTACCGTATCTAACTTGAAATTTTCAGCGGTATGGGAGTCGGAAGCTTGGCTATGATCATCCCCATCTATAACTCTGAGGTCGCGCCCCCTGAGGTTCGCGGTGCTCTCGTTGCTACGCAGCAGCTGGCTATTTGCTTTGGTATCATGATCAGTTTCTGGATCGACTAGTAGGCTCCTTCATAATTCTTGCGAGACTAAAGACGAAAGACTAACGGCCCCACAGCGGAACCAATTTCATCGGCGGAACTGAAGAGACGCAAGCCGACGCGGCCTGGCTCACTCCCATCTGCCTGCAGCTCGCCCCCGCCGTGATCCTCTTCGTCGGCATGATCTTCATGCCCTTTTCCCCGCGTTGGTTGGTCCACCACGGTCGCGAGGATGAAGCACTCAAGGTGCTGTCCAGTCTGCGTGGTCTGGATGAGGACCACGAGCTGGTGAAGCTTGAGTTCCTTGAGATCAAGGCACAGTCGCTGTTCGAGAAGCGCTCCGTCGCCCTGATGTTCCCCCACCTGCAAGAGCCGACGGCCTGGAACACCTTCAAGCTGCAGTTCGTTGCCATCAAGAAGCTGTTCCAGACGAGGGCCATGTTCAAGCGTGTCGTCATTGCTACCGTGACCATGTTCTTCCAACAGGTGCGTTTGAATTCGAAACGGGTTTTAGGCGGTCAGCTAACCAGTTGGTGACTGATAGTGGAGCGGTATCAACGCCGTGCTATACTATGCGCCGTCGATCTTTGAGCAGCTCGGTCTCACGAAAACCACGACATCCCTCCTGGCCACCGGCGTAGTAGGAATTGTCATGTTCCTCGCCACGATCCCCTCCGTCCTGTGGATTGATCGCGTCGGACGCAAACCGGTGCTGACAATTGGAGCCATCGGCATGGCAACCTGCCACATCATCATCGCCGTGATTTTGGCCAAGAACATCGACAACTGGGGCGAGAACCAGGCAGCCGGCTGGGCGGCCATCTGCATGGTTTGGCTGTTCGTCGTCCACTTTGGTTACTCGTGGGGACCTTGCGCGTGGATCATTGTTGCCGAAATCTGGCCCCTCAGCACCCGACCGTATGGTGTTGCGCTCGGCGCTTCCAGCAATTGGATGAACAACTTCATCGTCGGCCAGGTCACCCCTGACATGCTAAAGCACATCACCTACGGAACGTATATTCTTTTCGGTCTTCTGACATACATGGGCGCTGCGTTCATCTGGTTCTTTGTTCCCGAGACTAAGCGTCTTACCCTTGAGGAGATGGTGAGAACGTCCTTTTCTTTTCTTTTTCTTCTCCCGATAAGGGGTGAATATGGCTAACAACTGGTTTGTCTAGGACGTCATCTTTGGTTCCGAGGGTACCGCTCAGGCCGACTTCGAGCGCATGGAGGGCATCAACCACGAGATTGGCCTCGCCCAGATGTTGCGTGGCGACAGCGGCCACGTGAGCGGCGAGGAGAAGGCCAGTGTTCCCATCACCGAGGAGAAGAGGGTTAACGAGCACCATGAGAACGTTTGAATGATCGAAGACGAGGAGGACGCTACGCGAGCAATACCTAGTTGAAGGGACTTGGGCCGGCGGGATGCTGGGAATTTGGAGGAAACGGAAACCGATATCAGACTCTTATGTTTGGCCGCTTTTTCAACGTTGTAATTCAGACTGCCATTGGCTCAGGGGGGCATTGGATATACCGATGCTCTCATTCAAATATATTCTTCTGAGCAAAACATGATTGGGGATTGGAGATTGTTTTGAATGGGTCTCGTGGGTTGCTAGTGGTGGTGCATTATGTACCTTTAGCATGTGAGACAAAGGGGGATCTTCCAAAACTGTCTGTGTCGGTATGGATCTCTTTGCCACAGACAACTGCCTCGTCCCCTTTTAAACCCAAAAATTTGAGGATTTGCACGCAAATAAATACCAAAGCTGGGTGTATACAAGAAATGGATGGCATCGTCCTTCTTTTGTTTCGAGGCAGGAACCGCTGCTGCCGTTGTGTAGGTATCTAGGTATCTAGGTATCTAACAAAGGTGGCTGTGCTATGCACTCCGCCCCGAAGGAAAACTACCTAGGTAGTCTGCCACGGAAAATAAGTAAGCCCCGCCTAAAAATGGTTAGCCCAAAATCAGGCTCGCTTCACCCTCGGCTCACCCTTGGCTCACCATTGCTCACCCCTAGCTCACCATACCACAAATTGTTAACTTTACGTGACGAAGGGACAAGTATCATAACCCAGGTCACAACATTGGGCCGCGGATGCCTGGGGCACCCACGGCGGACCAGTTATGAAGGGACAAGCCTGTAGGGCTGACAGGACCAATAAGAGAACGTACCCTGTGATCTGTGTGCTCTGTCACAGAGCAGATAGAGCACCCGGTCTTGACATCCGGAGGAGCCTTGGCACGTAGCTTCTACAGCGTAGATAGTTTCCTATATAGATAGAGACGTCCGGCGTCTGGTGTAAGGAACGGTTCTTGTTCCTTACGTAAGCAATTACATATTCACGTCTACAATCTTGTTCACACCTTCTCAAGCTCTTTGTAGAACACCCTGTTAGGATAGTGGACGACCCTATCTGGACCTTGCGCAACCTTTGTTCTACTTACTGTTAATAACCCCGCGGCGTACTGCCTTGCAGTCTGACCCACTTGGTTGCAGGTTGTAACAGCTACCTGGAAATAAACTTAGCTAATATCGTTATGGCCCTATATATAACGGCCGGCCTACTGCCACCCAAGGCAGCAGCGACAGACTTATCAAACTCCTACGCGTTGAAAAAGTGCCACGAAGGCACTAGGGTATGTAAGATGCGGTCCCGGGATATTATAAGTATTACTTAAAGTTGCCTAGAACAAAAAAACTAGCAGGGGTAATAACGGGGATCGGAGCTAGTGGGCGTTCTACCTGGGAGTGGCGGGGGGTTAATTAGTCAGTTTTGCCTTGCTTATACATTTAGACTAATATCACTACTGTTTAAGTATTACAGATATAGACCCGGGACGCAAGTGTGGCTCGAGTGCCAAAATTGCGAGGTTTGTTGACGGTTTGTCGCCACGATCTGATACTACTGGGAGCACGTATTCAATCCCCTCTCCTCGCAACATCATGAACTCGCTTTGAAAGCCTCTATCTTTGATCGAGTTTGCTAGGATAACTCGGAAATCTATGTAGAAAGTTCTCTCCCCGCCCCCTCTCGCTGGTGACGCGGTGCCGTCTGGTCCCGGGGGGTACGAAGCGGCAACCCCGACGCTTGTTTCAACTGGGCCAACATTTCGCAGTACAATTTCATCGGATGTGCCCTCACATTTCCCCATAAGACATTCTCGACAGCGTTGCCGGCTTCCACCGCCTCAATCTGGTCCTCATCGCCATCTGGATTTTTGTCGAAGAGCAGGATCAACTTCCCGGCATTACGCAGCTCTGGCTCTTCGAATTGCAGAGTTGGCACCGCCGTCATAGCGGCACCGCCGGCGCTGTAGATCTCGAGGATTTTGCGAACGTACGGTCTGTCTGCGCGGACCACGACGTCCCCCTGAACGGCAAAAGCTAGAAACCTGCCTTTGGCTTCGTCCTCTGCGCTCGTCACAGGGAAGCAACTTTGCGAGATATCCGTACGCGACAAAACGGGTGGGGCCGCAAATGTAACGCAATGGACGGGAATACCTAAAAGCAAACTAGTTAGGCAAATTACCCCATTGATATGACGGCTTGTCAGCTCACCTAGCGGGTTGGTTAGTTGCAGCCTTGCGTAGAGCAAGGCAGCCACTGCACCCCCAGCGGAGTGTCCTGTCAAGAGGACACTGCCGGCTTCGGCTTGACGAGGTTTGATTGCTGCGACTATTGGATCGCACATGTTTTGGGCAGCGAATAGAAAGCCGCTATGAGCTTTCACATCAGGAATACCAGGAAGGAACTGGGCAATCTAGGTTAGTCGAGAAACCATACTAGCCTTGGAGAATATTCACGCACTGGCTACCTACCTCCGTTGCATCATCAGGCACCCCGTTGGAGTTGGTAAGCCAATCGATAGGTGACGTTTTCCTGGTCCCTCTGATAGCGACGACGAATGTCTTGCTTGATTTGTGCAGTTTGACGGCCGTCGCCTTGAACGCTCCAGACTGGCTCGCGGCTAACTCCCACATCTCGGCGTAGTCGCTGGCGTCCAATGTCACTCCTGGAATCATCGTCTTGGGGTTGTGATTGTATATAGCCTCGGCGCAATCTGCTGCGAGGCACACCATGCTCAGCGTGTCATCGTCGCTATGAGCTACGTCAGTCGTCTTTCGAGGCCGTCACATATTATCAATATCATCTGCTCCCAAGTGCTGCACTCACTATAGCCACGGCTGCAACCCGTCCGGGATGCGACTTTCAGGATACATGTCACACAACCTCCTCAGGCGATCCGCAACATTCTCCTCCGCGATCGTGAGACGTTCTGTCAAACACTGGGCTCAGCACGATGGTCACAGAGAGCGGATTGCATCAGAGCATACCTTCCTCGGTAAGGCGGTTGAGAAGAGGGTCGAGGTTGTGGGATATCTCGGCTAGGTTTGTTGATGCACCGGCGGAGTTGGCGGCGGATGCACTGGGAAGACTGCCGACGCTCGCCGCAGAAGCCGAGGCTGCTCCTTCTGCGGCTTTACGCGTCAGCTGCGATTTGATGAAGTGCTTCATTCTTCACGTTATGGTAGCCTGCTTTCGGCAAATGCGTAATGATTGCTTCAGAAGTGGAGCCGTAAGACCTTCAGCTCTGCAAACGGTGAGATTGAAGAGTGAAAACAACAGAGGACGAATGCCAGTTGGAAAGCACCCGAAGAACTGCCGGCCAATACCAACGCCATACCCAAACTAAACACGCACTAACCCTATGGAGTCTAGGCCCTTGGAGTACAAGATAAGATAGACTTATCGTGGGCCCATTTTGCTAAGGTAATTGCAGTAATTGGCTGCAGACCAGGATATCACTAACAATAAGCGGATTTATCAACAGTAGGGCCTTGGAAAACCCCTGAAATTGCAATTTCCACCCTCCTTGGCTACTTCAGACCCCTGTCTATCGATTTCAGGCGTTACAGCGTTACCTACGCTGCTTAAGGGTATTTATAAGCTGGTTGAGGCTTCTATCGCCACGTATTTACTTTACCTCCGCCACAGCCTTAGCTTTACTTCAACCCCTAAATATACGTGAAGAGATGGTATCTTAAATTACCTTACAGCAGTAAAACTGTACCCTAATAATGCTTCCAGGGCGCTAACAGCTTCCCTATTAAGCCTTAAGCTTCTATATTACAGGCTGGCCTCTAAAGCCTTTTTTCCACTTATACTAGACGTCCTTAACTGTAAATACCTTCTTTAAGTTAGAAATTATAGGTGGTGCTGTAAGGTTACTTACTGTGGTTAACTTTGGTAAAGGCATTAATGTAGGCGTAGGTGTAGGTGTAGGTGTAGGCACCTTTAACATTAAGTTAGGGTTAGCTTTTAAATAACTAGTACTGGTAATTGTAATAAGGATCTTATTAAAGAGTAAGGCTTTTAAAAGCTTATTTTCTTAATTAGTTAATTAGCTAGCGATCTGTTAACTACTATGTAAAATAGTAAAGTAAGTGCTTTTTATAAGGTTATATAGCTTTAATAAGGTGTGTTATAATAAAAGGCTTAATAGTTTTACTATATTAGTAATACTAGCCTGTACTGTACATATAAAAGCCTCTTACTTATTACTGTGAAAAGGGGTGTAAGAGAAAAAGGGTAGTAATGGAAATTATAGTTATAAAACGGCTAAGTCTTATAGAAAAATAATATAAAGGCGCCTTATAAGCTTAAGGAAACCATTACTAGAAAGGTTATCGTTATTAAGGCCACCTTATGCCCACTGGTAACGCCGTGTGTGTGCCTTAAAACAGAGCTCTTACTTTTTAATCTAAGGCTAAAGCTAGTTTTATAAAGCAGTTAAAGGCTCTTATACTATGTACGTTAAGAAGTAATCGCCTAATGATTTAAAAAAGCCAGTAATAATACGTATAAATTAATGTGGTAAGTGGGTAAGGTATACCTAGTAAAGAACGTTTTAATTCTAACAGCCAGCCTGTAAGATTTACGTAAGTAAAGTGTTATAAGTCTCTACATCTTAAGCTTTAGCTTACTGTAATAAATGGGTCTTCTTTACTGTAAAAAGGTTAATAACACTAAAGACACGCCAGGTCTCCTGTAATTATATGCTGTAAAAGAGCTCTTTTTTACAATTTTTACTAATAAGGACTTTAATTTAATATTAATTTTAATAATGGTGAAAAGAAGGTAGTAACTTACCTGTAACATATTATTATTAGAAGAATAACTATGTTAAGGCACCCTGTGTATAAAGAAGGGAGTTTTTATGGCGTAAAGACCTTATAAACTCCTTTTTTACTGTTTTGTTTATTTTACTATCTTATAAAAGCGATATAAAGCAGCTATATAATGTAAGGCCTTTAGTAAAAGGGTAATTAAGTAAAGAGAGGTTAGTAAGCTTTATCTTTTAGTGGTTTTCTCTATATAAAAGGTAATAATGGCTGAAAAGAAGATCTAAATGTGTTTAAAAGTTTTATAATATATTAGCTGCTTTATAAAGTAAATGCTCCTAAATTGTAAGCTACTTAATGGTAAAATACCCAGCTTAAATACCTTTAACACCACAATCTTTAAAGTTAACGTAATTAAGCTGGTTTCTTTAATAACCACGTTATTTTAAAAAGCCATATATAGCAGTGTTATGTAGGTTATCTGTATTTTTACCGTTATAGGCTACTTACACACGTTAAAGCTTAATTACGGTATGATATATATATCTACTATACTCTTTATATAAAGGTTACCTTCCTCCCTATTACTAATAGCAGTGGTAATGGCTATAGCTATAACTGTGACTATAATTAGTGGTAATATATAGCTCTTACAATTATTAGTAAGGATTTAAGCCGCCTTAGTAACTGGTATTATTAACGTTACAGTGAGAGCCTTAACCTTACAGAGAGCGGCTAGCTTATCGGCTTAAAGTGATAACTCCAGCTCCGTATAGTTATAATAGTGGCCTTAACTGCGGCGCTTCTTAGGCACCTTAACGCGCCGTATAAGGATATCTTCCTTCAGCTAAGTGGTTAGCTTATCCAGCGTAATAAGCTTGCCGTCTGGCTAGGTAAAAAGGGTTCTATCTAGCCCTGCATGTGGGGTGTGGCACTACACCCTCCACTTACGCTGCTTTAAAGCGTAGCTCCTTGTTGTATTTACCAGCTGCTTGTCCTTCTTCGCTTGCAGGCCGGCTCTTTACACCTCCTAAGCGCAGCCTTTAATGGCTACGTATAATCCGTCGGTTATAGTGATAATAGTGGTGGTAATGGTGGTGGTGGTGATAACGCTGGCGGTGGTGGAGCGCGGTACGGCGCGTTAATAGAGGGGTTGGTAGGTGGCTCGCGTTTGGAATATAAGGGTTGGAAGTGGTTGGAAATCAGGGGGCTCTGATAAGTGGAAAAAAGCTTATCCACGGCGACTTATTGGCCCGTGCGTAGCCGATTACGGCGATTACTAGGAGAGGGTTATTGGTGGTGGTGGTTGCCGGAAGCGGCCTAGCGCGTTACACCGAAATTGCGCTCCCCCTTGATAAGATGCCGGATCTCGCTCAGGTCACACCGCTATTCGCTTCAAACTGGAGCTGAAACAACAGTTGAAAATGACAACTTGGCTCAATCCAAACTCCCCGTTGTCTGGATGGACTAGCGTTCCGTCCGAGAATCTTCAAGCTGTCTTAAATTCCTTGTACTGGGAGTCTTTGACTAGGGAATTATGTTCGACCGTCCTGTCCCTGCAACGTCTCATGGACGTACCACCCATTCCCGAGGAAGAAGATGTCGCTCAAAGACTTGCCGGCGAAGCAGCCTATTTTGCCTCTGTGTGGAGTAAGTATTAACGCGCCTGCCTCAGATACCTTTACCTAACAAGGCATTTCCTCAGGTCCGTTTAACTTGAACGAGCCTGAAACGGATGCTCTCTGGGAATGCGCTGCTACAGACATGGCCGGTGGGTCGAGCTTACTATCAACTCGACATATGTCCACAGCTAAGGCTTCACGGCCTCAAGAGAGGCAGCAACAGCAACTCCAGTATCGTCGCGCCCGTATGCTCTTAGCCGGACTCGGACTCCTCGATGTACGGGAGCTCATCGAGTTCCGGAATGCACCACTGAAATGTCTTGAAGGCAAAGCCCAAGGTTAGTAGTCATCCGGGAAGAATCCCTGGCTCTTAATATCAGGAACATCTGTACTATCATACATGATGCCCGTCTAGTCAACATCGCCCAAGTCCCCGCCGGCGAGCCAAGCATTCTCGTCCACACTTTGGGCTGCTGCGACTGCCGTCGGCCCATACGGACTCACTTTTACAACTGCCACGAGGGCTGCATCCACCACGACAAAGGCAGCCAGTCATTTTGCGCATTTGCGAAGCATCAGTACAACGTCTGCCTGAGCTGCTACCGAGAAAGTCAGCACCCCAAGCAACATCTAAAGAAAATCCGCCCTTACGACCCCTTGGCCGACAACATAGTCGAGGGAATGGATGGATCGACCATAAAAAGGCTTGCCAGGGACGTCAAGCGTCTACAGGATCACGAGGATAAACGAGAGGCCCAACGAGACGGCCAAGAGGCCCTACATATTCTCTACCACGCGACGCCTGAAATGGCCAGAAAACGGCTGCTGCCCTTTGGCAACGTCCACAGCTCGGTGATGTTTGGCCCACTGGTGTTCGAGATAGGCGTGCCTCAGTAAGTTCCGACCGCGGTAATCGTCTGCTCGGCAAACTCGACCTGACAGACTTGCCTCGACAGTTCGCAGGGAGGTGCCCTCATCTCCCACCGGCAGACTCCCGACTTGGCTTACTCCGAGACGTGGAAGTTCACCGAAGCAGAGATGACCACGCCTGCCGTAGCGGTGTCCCCAGACAGGCACGCGTTCACGAGTGTTCGCAAGACTGTTCTCAGGTCCGTCCACGCCACCCTGATGCGTGTGATGGGTGGACTGTTCTCGGGTCACAACCCCAACTGGAGACGAATGGAGCACAAGATTGTGGAGACTCTCGTCTTCGAAAGTGGCCGTTACCGGGAGCGACCGGCGAAGAGTCGTGAATTCAACGAAAGGAGCCTTAGGGAGGCTGCGTTCCGTATTGTAACTGTCATCAAGGAGGCAGTCGGCGACGAGGTGTCCACGTACCTGCGCCACTTTTCCTCCCGCCTCTCAAACCCCAGGACGGATCTGAAGGTCGACGCGCTCAAGGTCACAAACAACTGCCAGACCTTCTGTAGGAACCTCCTGGTCGGCCCCGACCCGCTCTTCACAAGCATACTATCGAGAGCTCGACCGCTCGACGACACGAACAATATTGCGCCTCGATATATGCTGAGCTTTACGACCGATCGTATCGGATCCTTGTACGATTCAGAGGCGTTCCAGACGACGCCATCCGCGGCGTATCTCCGAGAGTTCCACACTGGGGAAGACATTCTTGAATACTTCGACACGTGGCCACATATTCCCAGAACCAACGCCTGCGCCCAGATCTTGTGCTGGCCGTGTTTAAGCGAGAGCGGCTGTTCGATTGCCCGTCATATGTGGCAGATGCCGCACGAAACCACGTCCGTTATCGCCTTCCACACAATGAGGAACCGGGCAGACTATCGCCATGCCTACCGGACCACCGATCCGAAGGAAGACGAGCCACGGCAGTTGACGGACGCAGAGTGGTTCCAAAACCGCCTGCGAGTTCTGCTCGCACTAGACACCTTCTTGGTATCAGCAGGTGCCGTCATAGCATCGTATCAGATGCTAGATGATGTGGCGGACGGTGGAGAGGCGCGGAGGCTTTGGAAGCCGGCTTCTGCCGCAGAACGGGGCACACTGATACTTCCGGGCAGTGACGAAGAGGGCACGCAGAATTTCTCGATTCGGAATGCCGAAAAATCGATTCTTCCCGTGTGGTTTTCGAAGGATCGGAAGCTGGAGAAGCATATAGCCAAGACTGCCAAGTAAGCGGGAGATCCACTAAGGGCAAAGTGTGGACTCTGCCAGCATTTGTATCACGAACTCGTACTGGGGTTGAGAAGGGGAGGGGGGGATTGCATGCGAAACTCTGCAGCGATCAGAGAGAACCAGGAAGTGAAGACGGCGCGTCTGTAGACAAGGTAGGCTATGGGTCTCTTATCGAGTCCGAAGCAATATCGTACTATATTGACTTCCAAGGGAATAAACGACTCTGTCTAAACCTTGCGTAATCTTTATTCCCCCACTGTCAGCAACCCACGGCGTACTTCCTTATAGTCTGTCCCCTCTAGAGCACAGGTTGTAATAAATAGCTAACCCTCGCGGCCACCAACATGGCAAACTTTAACGTAAATAAGTTTTCTGGGCGCCTACTCGGCAGGCACTATAGGTTTATGTCTTTACAACGGTAACTGCCAAATAACTGTTTGTTATATCGCTCTATTGATCGGCCGCAAGGGCCTCTTTACCTGTTTCGTAATTAGGTCTTCGCGCGGGCTACTCGCTGTTTCGCGGTCAGCCGCCGGATGAAATCGGCATTACAGCTACGCGGCTGCGGCTAGCAACGTACTGGCATGGTGATGGCGTTGAGTGTTTGGGCTTGGGTATCTGTAGATACGAGTATCCGGAGTTGAGTATCGAGGGCGACCAGCTCTGAATAGCGATGGTGCTCAATATACCGGGAACGAGAGAGACGCCCTTAATTAGAGGGCAGATCCGCCAGGTTAACGGTGATACTCCGGTGGAACAAAAAAATGGTTCTTACGTAGCGAGGGAAACTGACCGTTATGTGTAATGGACCGGTCCTAAAACTTGGCCCTCCCTGCAAATATAGTCATAGCAACTATAGCCGGGACAAGTTTCTGGACCCACTGGGGCTCAGGCGGCCCTCAGTACGGCTCACCCCTAGCTCAGGATTTGCGACTAATAGGGACTCGGACAGAAAAAATTGTCGGGTGAGACTATAGAGGTACAGCTACCTACCTACCTACCTAAGGTAGGAACGCCTCACTCCGCCCAACACACAATGGCTGCTATAAGGCAAGGAAGAAACCACTAGTTGAAATAAAGTTTAAGCCCACAGTTGAAAGGGCATTATTTAGGCAGGCCGAGGCAGCCACCCAGATCAGCTCAATCAAGCATCCTTACAACCACTCTTCACTGCCTAGTCGAGCAGCTTTGACGTTTGCTCAGACGCGCTGCTTTTTGTTTCTTCGGACGTCTCATCTTCATACACGATAGAATGCCTAAACTGCAAAAACTCGGCGGCATTGTCCGACAGGGCATTCGGTCTATACTTCACAAGGAGCCGCCTAATAAAAACACAATGAGAAAGTCGGAATGTGCGGAATGCCTCGGACAGGGTATTGACTGCATCATATGCCAACGCAGCTCGCACGCCAATTCAAAGCTCTGAAGCGGCTGTCAACACTGCGACGACTTAACACACATGCTTTGTTGCCGATACCAGGACTATGTAGCTATCCCTTATGGTTACTTGACTATTGAATCCAAGTTTGACCCCAGCGCCGCGGCGAGTCTCCGGGACTTCATCTACAAGGAGGCACATAAAAGCCTCTTCTCGGACGTATCGGAGCGCTTTGGTTTCCGCCCGTGGAGCGATTTCTCCCAGGCAACGAGTTGCATCTTGTGCCGAGCTGTTGGCGAACTGAGCCGCACACAGTTCGCCAACGTTCCGTTTCTCGACACACCTGGTGTCGCTCTCGCGATTGGCTTGCCGTTTCCATCGGTATACTATGATGCGAAGGCTCGATCAGGGAGTGAAACTCTCACCATCAACTGCGTTGCCCCCATCCTTGCTGCAACCAAAGCGGCCGATGGCAGCGACTACCTCATCACCCTCGTCCTGGAAATGAGGCTTCGGTACGAAAGCCAAGGTTGCGGCCTCAGAGATATCAAACCCTGGAATCGCTCTACCATTGATATCGGGCCTATTCAAAGTTGGCTCACCAACTGCCAGAATCACCACGACGACAATTGCACAGCGAAACTCGACAACACAACACCTCTCCCGCCGGCCTTCCGGCTCATCGATACCGCCAACTGGTGCATCGCCTTCGCCCCGCCCGACGCCAGCTACCTGGCCCTAAGCTACGTCTGGGCTTCTGCCTCCCCCCCTCCACAGACCCAAATTCACCCTTTCCAACTACAGCAACCAACCAATCCCCTCTCTCTCAACCCAACTCCCGGTGGGACACGCGCGGGTGGACCTACCAGGAACGCACCCTCTCGCGGTGGCATCTCTTCCTCACGGACGGTGCCGTCTACCTGAACTGCTTCAACAGCAGGGGATCCGAGGGGCGGGTGCACGAGGCCCCTGGAGCGGGGTATGAGAAGGGGATTCGGGAGCTGGTCAACGCGCCGGGGAATTCTAGGGAGACGGCGGTGGATTCTACGTTTGTGCGGTATACCACTGCCATGGAGGACTATACGCGGAGGAGTCTGACGTTTGATTCGGACGTGCTGCATGCGTTTGGGGGGGGTTGGGAGGTTTTTTGCGAAGCGGCAGGGGACGGAGATGCTTGTGGGGCTTGCCGGAGAAGTATTTCACGCAGGCGTTGCTGTGGCATCATGATGGGGGGGTGGGATTTGGAGAGCGGAGGGACGTGGGTGGGGAGGTGGCGGTTCCGACGTGGAGTTGGGCGGCGTGGAAGGGGCCGATAGCCTATCGGTATGATAGTTGGTTCTTTGGGGGCGTTGAAAGGTCGTTTGAGGCGAGTAGTCCTCGGCATACCAACCGGATTGTTGATTTCTACTACTCCGATCCATCGTCTGGTGTGCTTAGACCTGTTTCTGAAGAGGCGGCGGTCAGGGATTGGGAGGGCTATTTATCGGCGCCTTTTGGAGATGCAAGCCCACAGAGTCGAGAGCCATCGCGGGAAGGCCAAAGCATCACACGAGGCCCAGTTAACGCTCAACCGACCGCGGGCTCATGAAGACAAGATCGGACGAGCTATTTTTGATATTGTCGCCATTTATGGTAGGAGATGTAGAAAAGGGCCGGGAGATGCCTCTTGTAGTCGGTCGTGAGTATACGGCTGCGGTTGTCGCGGGCTGCCGCTCAAACTACAAGGTTATGAGGACGTCTGGAAATAATCAGGAGAACATATGGGGTTTAACTGTTGCGATTATGGATCGGAACGGCAGCAGCCCGGGAGTTTGTCGTTGGGTGGCTATTGGAGGTGTTGACCCGGTGGCGTGGGCGGGAACCAGCCCAAGATGGGAATGTGTGGCGTGGGGATGAGAACGGTGGCTACCTAAGGTACCTTAGGTGGCAGGGATTGTTATTACATGTGGTATGTGATGAGAGAAATGCTCAAGGTGGAAGGCCAGGCTCTATTTGCAGAATTTTGATATAGAATTTGATGGCGGTATATATCAACCGTCTTCAAGGACAGCACACTGTGCAGACTCAATAAACAGAGATAGGGGGTTTTGCGAGGAAATATCCCCACAACCCTAATTAGTTGATTACTACAAACAATCCCGATCGGACTAGGCGTCCTACGCACGAGGTGCGCACATAAACCTGCGTCTGCCTGGCTGAGATTTACCAAAGAAGGGAGAGCAGCTCTGTGAAGAAAGAAATCATCAACATTCATTGCCGCGACCCGCCACCATCAATCCAACTTCACCTTTACAAGTGATGGAGGCACCAATACTACCCAACAGAAAGGCCGTCCTACGCCGTCCAAACCGGGCAACGTTGATGCGCCACCCACTGATTCCAAACCTCGCAGTTTGGATTCTAGGACGTTCAAACATACTTCTTATTAATGTCAACTTGCCATTCTAGCTGGTAAAACCATTTGTAAGAAACTAATTAGGTGAATGAGAGGAGACGGTAAGCTTAGGGATACATCCGAGTGCTACCAAATAGAAACAATCGGCGTTCATTAGGCACTCAGTCGTCCGTACCAATAGTCATCATGACACCTTCACTTCGTCAAAGTCATAACGTCATCGAAAGTCAGAATCCTAGTACAAGTCCAAAGCGTTACCGGTTTCCCGCCGGTTTCTCTCCTTCTGGGCCCTTGATTCGCCCTGCACTGTCTCACAGTCGGTCTTCCATATTGCATACTCCGGGCTGAAGAGCATACTCGACACTGACCTCTGCGAAGTCGAAGACCGGGTAAGATGGTTCAAGACACGCTGAGCTGCCTCTACCTCGTTGTGGCCGTAGGCTACGGCAAGCTTTTCGGCTGCTCGGTCCGGAAAAGAGGAAGACCGGAGCGAGGCTCGATGAAGGCGAGGGCGTGGAACCGTATTCGGACGAAGGGACAACGGTGGCTGTGATTGCGGCCGCTGTACGTAACTCGTTCCTACGGGGATGAGGGGTGGGAATTTTGGTGCCACCTGAGCTGAGCTTGGTCTAGTTTCCCGGATGGAGGGACCTTCGTCTTCCTCTTCTTCGCCGCCCATCTCAGCCTCGGGATGGCCACGATCAATATCACGGCCCCACGTCTCTTGATGCCTCTCCAATGCAGCTCGCAGACTGCTTGAGATCAAGGCGTGGCTCCCGAGCAATTCTGACATCTGCTTGTTGCCATTGACGCAGAGCCACAACTTCTCGTTCACCCTCGCCGGATCAGCTCCACAGCTCAGCAGCATATCCATGGTTTCGGTCCGTCCATAACGGGCCGCCATGTGCAAAGGTGTTCTGCCGAGCCGGTCTACAGCGTCCACCTCAGCACCGTGGAAGAGGATAAATGACCGGGCAATGGCCGTCTCGCCCGCCTCGGCTGCTATATGCAATGGCGTGCAGCCGACAGAATCCCGCGAGCCCAGTAGCTCGTGAGCATGGCCGCCAGCACTGCACAGGCGACTGAGGAATGCCTGGGCAAGCCATGGTTCGGGCCCACGTAGCGCCTCATGGACTGGTGTGGTAGTCTGGACGGCCTGGTGCTGGTTGCCGCCGACCTGTGCGCCTACATCAAGCAGGGCGAGAATGAGGCGGTGGTGGCCAAGCAGCGCGGCCTTGTTTAAGGCGTGGGCGAAGCTCGTCGGTTGGGGGCCCCAGGAACGACGCCATGGAAAGCGGGAGAAGATGTTGCTGAGATGGGCGAGCTCAGCACCGCGGGACAAGGCTGGAGCCGAGGGCGACTGGGACTGGTCGTTGGGCTGGTAGTCCGGAGGAGGCTCGGAGGGAGTTGGCAGGGGCACCTCTGATGGCGTAGTAGACATGGCAGTCTCGAGGGTCGGCAAGAGATCCTCAGCAGGTGGCGAGTAGGGAGGAAGGGCCTCGACGGCGGCAGGTGGCATAAAGTGTACGCTGTTGGCCGTGTTTGGCGTACCGTCATGACCATTGTGGTGCTGTGGAAGAGTCGACCTCGGCCGGTGGCGACGAAGCCATCCGCCGACTCGGTGCTCGTGAGCCATGGTGCGAAGCGGTTCCTGTGGAATGTTTTTGGGTCTGAACGAGCAGCACGGAAAATACGTGCGCGACCCCCCAGGCTTGGAGCACTTCAGGTCATGTAGCGGGTAGAATATATGCCTGGAAAATAAGCTGTGGTGAAGGTATTTTGGTCGCGTGAGTACCGTGAGACTGTGATGATGCGGGGGAAGTCGGCCTGGTGCCTGCCCCACATCGTGATTCGCGACTGCACAAGGCCTCTACCGCTGAGCCACGCATTGCTGAGCGGTTTTTCCCGCTTGTTGGCTCTGGTCGTGAATGGTATCCTGAATCGCTTGCTAGCCTCGAGCCTCACCTATAGAGCGGGCGTGAATTCATCTCAGAGGGTTGCTGGCATGTGCACCTTGGCTGACAATTGCGTCACGGTGATGGAGGCGGCAATGAATGAAGGGTTTTGGCCGAAAAGAGGGTTGGAGCTCTAACACCGGTGGAAAATAAATGCTTTGGAATGCCTATGAGGCAGTTCTACGAAGCATGCTCAAGAGGTCCTACTGTATCGGTCAAGGGCGCAGTCGATGTAATGCATCACTGTTAGGCATGTGCGAGGAAGTTGAACACCCTTTTCGCATCAAGACTCTCTGGAGTTGACGGTCGCTTGGGTTAGGGTTGCATGTCGCGATTGGACTGCGGCATCACGTGAATGATTGCGCTAGTGAAGGAATGGTTAGCTTGGCACTGCGCGCCACAAGCCTCGAAGGAGGCTGATGAAGCAACATTTTGGCGAGGCAGCTCAACCGCATCGCGACGCAACACCGAATTTGTGCTTCTCGAGACTGACAGCGCTTCAATCAGCAGGCGCGCATACTACACTTGGCATTCCCGGCCCGACCAAATCCTACCGCAGTTATTCCCGAGGCGTTTGCAAACCCGGAGAAGATGGGCAAGAAGAAGCGTGGCCATCCCGATGTCGAGGACATCCTCGCGCGCCCGTGGTGCTACTACTGTCAGTTCCCCGGTGCCGAGCAATGCGATTCTGGCTGACCCGTGTGCGTGTGCAGGCGAGCGCGACTTCGAAGACCTGAAGCTCCTCATATCTCACCAGAAAGCGAAACACTTCAAATGCGACCGATGTGGCAAGCGACTAAACACGGCAGGAGGTACACTTGACAACCCCCCAATTGGCGTTTGCGACGGACTGCTGACCAGGCCGTCTCGCTAGGTCTTTCGGTCCATATGAATCAGGTTCACAAGGAAACTCTCAACAGCGTCGAGAATGCGCTGCCAAACAGACAGGGCCTCGACATTGAGATCTTCGGAATGGAGGGTGTACCCGAGGACATCTTGCAGCAACACCACCAGCGCATCATCACAAATTTCTACACCGCCCAAGCCGAGCGCCACGCCGCTACAGGGAATCCGCCGCCAGGTCAGTCTGGAGGACAGGGCCCTGCGAAGAAGATCAAGATTGAGTCATCCGATGAGATCAAGAAGCGCCTGGCGGAGCACCGTGCGAAGGTCGCAGCCCAAAAGGCCGCTGGCATAAACGGTCCAGTGGTTAGCGCGCCGGCAGATGGACACAGCCCGGCCCAGGGCGTAAGTACTTTCTCTCCCCCAACAGCTGGTCGTAGCTCACCATATCGTTTGCAGGCGTCCCCGTTCCCCCCTCCGCAGGCGGGATTCTCATACCCTCCAGCTGGCGCTGCTGGCGCCACTCCGTTCCCACCCGCCCCAGCCCACCCCCC
>Ga0247770_1000586_pt1 | contig 34173 bp, 46 predicted proteins | sample UWRJL136409B6_FD_179943 | JGI IMG/M metagenome (GOLD analysis project Ga0247770, IMG submission 179943) | Plant litter microbial communities from Arlington Agricultural Research Station in Wisconsin, United States - UWRJ-L136-409B-6 | ecosystem: Environmental > Terrestrial > Plant litter >... | reverse complement strand
GGGGGGTTGTGTGGTGGGGGGGGTGGGGGGGGGGGAGGGGGCGGGGGAGTTGGGATTGTGGATGAAGGAGACGGTGAAAGGGGTTGCTGGACCTTCCGGGTCAACGATGGCGGAGACGGAGGGCGTAATGGATTCTTATTGTGTTGTTTGCGGAAATTTCAACTCAAAAGCCTCATCTCATCTACAACGCCGTGGCTTAACGACCGGTGTTTTGGGTCCTCGGTCTGGCCCTTTGACCGCCGCTTCACGCCTGGCAATTGAGCTCCCCGGTCAAGGTTACTTAAATGCTAGGCTGCCAAACTTCGACTGCTTATTTGCATGTATGGAAGCGACTTTGCGCGGTATTGGTTTGGTACGTTTTCTCCGATGGTCTCGGGAAGAAAGGTGGGAAGGAGACGGACGTCAATTAAATGGTGAAGGATGGTTGGAGCTTCTGGTGGCACGTGCAGGCCCACTTGATGGTATCCGTCCGTTCAGCCACGCAGCTCCCAGAGTCAAGACAACCAAACATTACACCGCGCATCCAACAAACTGCCAACACCAGACCTGATTCCAACTTACATCCGTCTTTTGCGATACTAGAGGGTCCCTTCTTTTCTCTTTCAACAACCCATCACAGGCGCCGCCATGGCTGATCGATTCCCAGCACTGGAGGACTTCGAGTCTGGCGGTAAGCACATTCGCATCGAACACCGCCCTGGCTATCATTGACGCTGCGCTCAAGCCCAAACAGACACTAAGACTACGACTGGCGAGTTTTCGGAGGACAGCTTCTTGCAGCGAGAGAAGGCTGTTCTTGGCGACGATGCCAACCAGTTCGCATCGGTTGAAGATGGGGCTCTAGATGGCGACGACGACCTTCTGGGGGGTGGCATTGGCGCGACCAGCGGCAACGCCACTTTCGAGACCCAGTTTCCAGACATCACCAGCCCCAATGAGGTATGGCAGCAATGGAGCTTTGAAGATCTTGCACTGACACCGACTCAAGCGCGTGGCCCCTGGCGGCTCGATCACCGGTCCCTCAGTCAGCTACAACTCGGGCTACGCAGCCTACGCACAGGAAGAGGAGGAGTTAGAGCCAGAGGTTATCAAGGACTGGCGTCAGAAGCGGGATGCACGAAACGCGAAGCGAGCCGAGCAGTTCGCCGCGCAGCGGCAAGAGACCGTCCAGGAAGCGCAGCAGAACATAGATGACTTCTACGAAAACTACAACAACAAGAAGGAGAAGACAATTGCGCAAACCCGGAAAGAGGCGGAACAGTTCCTCGCCAGTCGCGAGGACACCACATCTGGAGGCACGAGCTGGGAGCGCATCGCCAAGCTTGTTGATGTGAGTGGCAAGGGCACAAAGGGTGGCGCTGCCGGCTCCGGAAAAGAACGCTTTCGTGAGCTCCTTACAAGCCTACGGAAGGACGAGAAGGCTCCTGGCGCAGAGGGCTATTGAGGCGGGTCCAGCTGCAATGCAGAATATGACATGATGAAAAGAGCAGCTGCCGCTGTTTACCTCAATGCAAGTCGTGGAGGCTTGGTACTTAAGTACATGATCAGTAGGCGAACACCCTTGTTGTAATTTTAGGAGAAGCTCGTTATTCCCTGGTATCAGAACTGTTTCCACGTGTGGTGTGAAACCTAGTCGGCCATCTGCAAGCAGTAGGAAAACCAGGCCATGCTAGCTTGATTTGCGACGTAAACCCAAGCAGCCGTCTTTGCTGCATCTATGGTGCTATACACATACACGCCCGCCTTCTGCTGACGACCTCGTCCACTACTGCCAAAGTTCCTCTGCCCCCTATGGTTTAGTTCTTCGAGAACCAAGTGTTGTAACCGAGCACCTTACGACCCATACCGTACATGCATGCTGGAAAGAGTCAGTGCCTCCTCAATTATGTTGCTGGACCGGGTACCATACCTCCGAGGGTTCCCCACATGAGAACAACATAAGGAGTCAACAGAACGTTGCTTCGCGGGCTCTGCGTCATTTCATTAGTCCCATCCTGTCGACGAAACTTGGGTTTGATTTTGGCTCACGATCTTCCAGATACGGGTGTGTGCACGGTAGGCTGCTTGGTACACACGCTGGTGCTCCGGCACCTTATTCTTCGCGTTGACGAGACTGGAAGACGGTGTTGTTAGTTTTGCTTTGAGCAACAGCTGCATCGTACGATGACGCTAGGAGAGCCATTGGGTGCTTGGCAAAGCTCGTGGTCGCTCGGTGGTTCGGAAACCGGTTCGACAGAGTACGGAGAGTAAACTTACGACATCTTGAGGGCGCAGAGTCGTTGCGTGGGCGATTGCTGCGGGGGGAGGATAGAGCCGTGAACGTTTGAATGCGAGGAGGTGTGCTCTGAACCTGTCGACTCCTCGCTAAATGACGGTTGGCCAATGCTCAATGACTAAGCTCCGGCATCGTGGCTTGCCAGCGGCTTGCGCGCAGGAGCGGGCCCGCTAACGGATCCGCTTGCTCTGGGAGCTCTGAACTTTTGGATATTCGATCCTGTACTTGGGAATTGCACATCATCAACCTATAACTCAGGACCAAACTAATACCCAGCAATGCGCTATTTCAGTCTTATATAAGTGAAGCGGGTAGGATGATTGGTCTGTGGCGCGACAACCCATCATGCGAATGGTGAACTTTGCATTGAGCAGGATTTTTCGATGCCGCCCAAACAGCTTCCTGCGTCTTCAACAAAATGGAACACAACTTCTCAACCGGCAGGCGCGCACCAATCCTCTCTGGCATTCAAGTTTCGTATCCGGCCAGGCTTCACGCAGAACAGCAGCAACATCCTCCATAGCCGACAGCGCAGAGATTGTACCACACCCTCATCCCCAGCCAAACGAAGCATCTGAGGCATCCCTCGACGAGCCCGAGCTACCGACCGCTGAGGATTTCGACTATGGTAGATGGAACTTTCTATGGCTCGACAAGCAAAGGCTCAAACTTGAAGCCCATCCACCTGAGCCAGGCCAGTCGTGGCTGCTAGTTGATGATCCCGACAACGCCAACGACTTTCACCTCTGGCTATGCATTCTCAATTTCCGACTCCGAAAAGATGGCGCGTCGGGGGCTGCCGCAGTCATGGAGGCGTTGATGGCGAGAGGAAGCTTGTTCATGACCGGGGGAGAGACGGCAAAAGCTTTCTGGAGGACAATGATTGAGGCCGCGCCTGAGGATCGTGATCTACTGGAAAGCATCTGGGCGTACGCTGAGTGGCTTTACGACAAGCACAACACGCAGCTGCCGGGTCTCTACATATCCGTCATCTCAGGCCTTGTGCGTACACGCCGATGGCGAGACGTTCTGGAATGGCACTTTCGCCTCAGTCCAAAATTCGGTCCCGACGCAACGGCATTCACCCAACTGCTTAGACGATTCATCAAGACCACCGACATGCAACACCAACAGCTTTTGAAGGCACTTTATCACACGAGCCCTCACCATCAGCTTTATGATGAGATTATTCCCTTCCTCTACAAAAGAGGACTGGCGAGAGTGGCTCGACATTGGCGGGAGTTACTGCTTTGCCATGGCGATGTTCCCCTCTCTCACGCTTCCCGACCGTTCTTGCGGTTTCTTCGCGGGTACTATCCCGATGACTCATTACATGAGAGGGAACTCCTAGTCGCTCAACAGGCGCCTGTCGAGATATCTGGTCCTGTGGAACTGAAGCAGAGTTTGAACCCAGATCCGCTCATGAATGTTCGCGAGCTCAACAACCGAGCCAAAGGCCTGATCTACGGAATCAAAGAAAAAACATACAATGACGAGTATGGAGCAAAATATTTTGCAACCACTTGGGTGTCCCTCGACTTCGCAATGGAATCGCTTGTCAGTCTGGGGATGTCTTCTATTGGACCTCTCACATTGCAAGCCATTGCGCTCCGGGAAAAAACATGCAAGCCAATGAGGCGGCGCCTCGAACAGCTGGAAGAAGGAGGAATCAATGTCAGCGACTCGAGCTATACGCAAGCTCTCCGCTACTGGGTCATGACCGACGACCAAAGGATGCTGACGGAGCTGATTCACTCAGATGTGCACCCCAGCGTGTTTGACGACGTCAAGTTGGAGCGCGACCTTCTCAGGTCTTCGGTTTCAGTTGGGAACCAGGGTCCAGCTCAGCTTGCCATGTCTGTCAGACTAATCGCCTCAGCCAACTTGGCAACGACGGTGTCCAACGAGCTTCTCCTGGTCTCTTTGAAGAGCGATAACAAGGCAGTGACTCTGCGAGTTCTCGACTCTATGAGCCGCCATCAGATCAAGCTTTCTGAATCGACAGGCGACGCCATTTCTCTCCAAATTGTGCAAACAATGGATTATTATCATGGAAGAGATGCAAGCTTTTACGCATGCGTATGCAGTATGCTGCTCCATCTCCAGTTCACACTTCCTTCGGCTGCCCTCCGGATAGTTTTGTACTATCTCATCTCGCAGGGGCGGTTCGATGAATTTCAACTCCTCGCTTCAGAAGCCATCGAACATCACCAGCAATCTGCACGGCTTGGCATCTCTAACTTTCGTGTCCATAAGATCGACGTACCAACAGTAGCACAAGAGGAGGGCGAGGACGAGTTTCAGACTATGTCGGCGTCTAATCTTAATCTCGGACACGAACAGCACCCGATCCAGTTGATATTCGACGACGAGATGAAGCGTCGGATAATCCGGCAAGGATTCAGAGGTCGACGCGTTACGGACTCGACGCCGCGACGTCATTTTACCGATGGCATTCACCTTCTAGCTCAGCTTCGCAATAAGGGCATTATTACGAATACTACAAAAGTGAAAAAGCACATTCTAAGTTGCATTGTCGATTTCTGGAGGCCACTTGTCCAGCTCTGCCCGATGCCCATGAGAAACCTGCTAAGAGCCAAGGGTAGACAAACACGAATTCTGCGGGCCGTGAAGATCTTGGTCACCGAAGCCTGGGGTGTACATATACTTCCCTCCTTAAGATGGCTGATCCGCGACGTTATGCGATTAAAAAGACTGGGGCCAAGGGGAAAAGCAGTCTGGGAAAAAGCCCCCGCGGAAAGAATCCGCTTTCGGAAGGTTTTCCTTGGAAGAAGCCGCTGGAAGAAAAGGTCCCTGAGAAGAAGCCGGTGGGGGAATAGTTCCTTGGTAAGAACCGGCTGGGGGAAAAGTTCCTTGGGAAGAAGACGTTGGGGAAGAGAGCGCTTAGGAGAAGCGTACAGATGGGTACGATAGTTATTCCCAAAGTATATATACAAGATCATACAGTGAGCAAGAAAGAATAGTCCTTCCCGGGCTCTCTAATTTTTAATGTAGCAGTGTCTATTCAAACACCGTCTTTAAGAGTACAATGCTTTACAGAGTGCATTTCCATTGGGCGAGCTCACCCAGCTTCATTCCTCAGGCACGGCGCTATGCCTTCTGGGTTTGAGGACAAGCAATATTATCATACCAGCAATGATCAACAGCAAGAGAAAGATGATCTTCCTCTTGGTAGTCTTCTTTTGGTACCCCTCGGCAACTTTGAGCTCCTTGTCGGCCTCTTTTACGTCCGTACCCATTCGCTCAACGTTATAGTCTATCCTGTCCAGCATTGTGCCTTGATCTATCACCATGTTCTGCAGATCCCGGAAGAGGTCGGCGAGTTCGATGATTCCTTGGGCGATATCCTCAATTTCGCGCTCTCGTTGTGATATTGCCACGTCATTGGATTGAAGAAGTTTTTGATGTGACGAGGCTTGTAAAGTGGATTGGGAAAATGACCTGTCCGCATCTGACTCTAAGACGGATGGGTCGGTATAGCCCCCGCCCCCTGTCAGAGGCGTTGAGGAGCGGTCGGCAGGACTGGATATGCCGCTCATGCCTCGGAGCTCTGGGTGAAAGATAAGTTAGCACATTGAAATATGTGGCGGCTGAGTGGGGTTGGTAGAGGATGTACTCACTCTTGAGGTATGTGCTCTGCCTCTTGCGAAACCCGGAGCTTGCTTCTTGCACTCTCGTGGCCAGGTTGACCTGTATATTCTTGGCCATGACCTCGTCGGCTCGGCTGATCTGGCCGGCGGCCTTGCCTTCGCGCACCATCTGCTCAACACGCTGGATGCAGCGGTGGCAGTCGTGAAAGCCGCGCGTGATGGCCTGCGTCAGCTGCTCGATCTCGCCCTCCTCGGCCTTTTTGGCCTCATCATCGTTGAACCCCGGGAGTACGTGCTTCTGATGTAAGCGCTCGAGCTTCTGGCTCTTGTGGGCGATATCGGCCAGCAGTTCCGACACCTCGTCGGACACATCAGCCCATCGCGGCGGCAACAGGTCCATCTCAATCACCGCATCGCCATCGTCGGCTTCGTATGCGCCCGAGGAGAGAAGACCCAGGCGGTCATCGTCGGCTGAGAAGAGCACCCCCGTGCTGGAGCCGCCTGCTGCGCTTGCGCCGAAGCGATCGCCCCGGCCAGGAGGGCCATACCGGTTGCGCTGTGTCGGGTGGTGGGCGTACGACTGCCGGTAGGAGATGTAGCTGCAATAATCGCCGTTAGCTTGTGCTGTTCTTCATGCTCTGGCCCAGATACTGGTAAAAAGGGGGCCCGGCTCAACCAATGCTGGCTTACAGGTTTGTGCGATCGCGCCACATGGCCGACGCCTGGAGGGAAGAGAAGCGCCCTACAGCACTTCAGCACCTCTTCGAGCCAAAAGCAATTGATCCTAACGATGGGTGATGTTCACGTCGTCGAGTATCCTGCCCTTTGGTCGTTTTCTGGCGCAGACATCACATCACATCGCATGTTCGCATGCACATGAATCCAGGATGGCTCGCGGCTTCGCAGTTGGCTTCTGGATGACGACGAAACAATGGCCAATTCAACGTGTTGCTGACCAGGGACCCAAGGATGGCGGCTCCTGCCAGCTGGCATCAAGTGGGGCTTCACAGGAATGGCGGCCTTGCGAGCGCTGGGCTGATCCGCGCGCCAGGCCGCCAATTCTACGGCTCCACAGCCTGGTCGCAGAGCGTGCACGCCCGGGCCTCTTTAACTGTCAGGTCCCTCATTTCAACCAGTCGACCGCCTTCTACGATTCATCCAAGACGAACTTCACATCCAAACTTGCCGATAGCTTGCAGCACTTCGGGTATCAGTTGCGATAGCCCCCCCAGAGACTTTCCTCACCTATTTCCTCGCCCCCCGACGTAGCCCTCGAGAATCATCACGATGGTCAGTGTTTCTTGCTCCCCGCGCAACCTCCGGTTGGGAGCCCCGCGGCTGAGGGGCAACCCAGTCGGGATCGTCGAGTTTGGGAGCTGACGACGACTTTGTTTACAGGCGGATTCCCTCACCGAAGAGCAGGTCTCTGAGTTCAAGGAGGCCTTCTCCTTGTTTGTAAGTGATCGCACCTTATCCACTTCCTGTTATTTGCGCCGGCTGCATCCATCATCGCAAACCCAACCGTGCATGGAATGCGGACTGACAGGACCCCAAACAATAGGACAAGGATGGCGATGGTTAGTTACCCTGAGCCGCGTATTTTAAACCCTCGGCCAGCCCCTCGTACATGTCTACGCCTACGATGGCCTTGTCCCCGGGTAGGCATGGCATGCACACACGACAGCCTCTGTGACGTGGTGGGGGTGGTGGCAGCCTTGGGGCCATATCACGAAGGCATGCTAAAATGTAAACCAGGACAAATCACTACTAAGGAACTTGGTACCGTTATGCGATCTCTTGGCCAGAACCCCTCGGAGTCGGAGCTACAGGATATGATCAACGAGGTCGACGCCGACAACAATGGAACGATTGATTTCCCCGGTAGGTCGCTCAGCGCCCAAAAAAAAAAAACATCCGATTTCTGACAAAGCTTGAAGAATTCCTCACCATGATGGCCAGAAAAATGAAGGACACGGATTCCGAAGAGGAAATTCGCGAGGCATTCAAGGTCCGTTCCCTTTGCGTCAGTGGCTCTAGGAAACTCGGGCTAACTGTTGCCAGGTCTTCGATCGTGACAATAACGGCTTCATCTCGGCGGCTGAGCTCCGCCACGTCATGACTTCCATTGGTGAGAAGTTGACGGATGATGAAGTCGACGAGATGATCCGTGAGGCTGACCAGGACGGCGATGGACGTATCGACTGTAGGTTCAGTTACTCCTGCCCCAAGATGACAGCTGCTAATCTCCTATCAACAGATAACGAGTTCGTCCAGCTTATGATGCAAAAGTAGATCTTCGCGTCTGCACTGATATCCCTCACTCGCCGTTACAAAACCGAACCCCCTGTTTCGGATTTCTTCTACATTATTCTGGGTGGACCCTGGGTCGCTTTCCGTAGAGGCTTGAGGCCAAGCGCAAGGAATGTCTATTTTCGAGCCCAAAATCGTGTTTGGTCTTACTATGCGTCTCCTCTTTTTACGAGGAGTATCGCCAAGCGTAACCGGGGTGGAGGTTATAACCTATGGACCGGTAGACTCGTTATTTCTTGCGCTTCTGTTTCTAAGACGAGCGATCTTGACATTGGTTGTTCCGGTTCCATCTGTCTCTGGCGTGTTGAGTAACTTGCACAATAATCAATCCGGCATGGTTAGGCAGAACGAGGGATCCAGACCGCAACAACACTTGAGCCCCAAAACCCCCAAGTTCCGTCCTCTTAACAATAATACCGTTGTTGAGGAAACTCACCGTCCGTTCACGTCATTGCTGTTGGAGACAACACCCAATAGCCAGGAACAGCATGCATGAGATTGTGGCAGTGCTGTCTAGCGGCATCGGACCGGGCTCGCCCATTTGGCTCCCATCGCCGGCTGCAGCCCTTCAGCCTTATAGGGAGACACAGCACTTTAGAACACTGCTCGGCTCGGGACGAATATCGCTTTGCACTGCCCCCAAACTGATATCGCAGACGGGGAAGATTGCTCGGAGCGGAGGTAAGCGCGGGCGGGCGATTTCTCACAATCGACCGCCAAGCCATCGACGTGCCGCAACTGCTAGCAACCCCGCGAGGGGTAGCACACTCTCCTTGCGTGGACAGGTACCTCCTGTTTTGCTGGCCTGGCCGGGATGAGGCCACCAAATGGTGGTGCTTGACAGAGATTGTAAAACCGGATGAGTGCTCTAGCATCCCAGGCCAGAAGGGTTTGGTGGCCTGACGGATGCTGCTTTTCTTACTTAGGTATCTCTTTTCAATACCCCCGGTGTGAACCTCGACTGTAGTGTTGCTAGCAACTTTGCAGGCTTCGCATTCCCAAGAGGTGTTAATGCACTCAAGTTCTTGAAGCCTGCTTTCGAGGTAATTGGAACCTCTTACAATGCAGGCAAGGCCTCTCTGTCGGCATGGGTTGTGCGAGGCATTCTCTAATTGTGCCAGAAACCTATTCTTTTGACCGAGCCTTCGCCCTACGATTTGCACTGTATCCATTTGTACCGTATATTACGTCGGAGAACAGGCTTTGGGCTGATGAGACAAAGAGCCACAGGGTGCGCACCTTAACAGTTGAGAAGGCGGGCCTACATAGCTGGTGTCAATCTTGGATATGTTTTATTTCAATGGGCTGCTGTCCTCTGTCTCCTAGACTTGGTGTTGAGCCCAGATTATTGCGACCCAGGACCCACTTTTATCTGGCTTGCTGTTGCCTGAGGCAAAAAGCGGGCAGCCTGACAGCTCGTTGGCCGGTTCCTTGCGGGCCACATCTCAATGAGCAGTGAGGCGCGGTTACGGCAACGGTCGAGAATAGCCCCTTCGCAATAACCTGCCCAGCGCCTCGTGCCTCTTCACCGACTCCAAGCTTTCCCAAGCTGGTCAGAACACGCTACCAGGCCCCCTCGCGGGCCCCGACAACTTCAAAATGAGTTCACGTAGGTACTCCGACGCTCGGGGACGGCCTGCCCGCTGCGAATCGCCGCGAGCTGACATGTCTCCAACCCTACAGTCAAGCAGTTCATCCGCAACGTTCGCGCCGCGAAGACCATCGCCGACGAGAGGGCCGTCATCCAGAAGGAGAGCGCCGCCATTCGAGCCAGCTTCCGAGAAGAAAGCGGCGACCATGCCGTGAGGTGCATATGGCCCAACCCAACCGCTGTTGTTGAGAGAGCATGTGTGTGCTGATCATCCCCCGTGCTGTTGCAGGCGCAACAACGTAGCCAAGCTCCTCTATCTTTTTACCCTCGGAGAACGGACACATTTTGGGCAGATCGAATGCCTCAAGCTTCTGGCCTCCCCCCGGTTCGCCGACAAGCGCTTGGGGCATCTCGCCACAAGCTTGCTCCTCGACGAGAACCAGGAAGTCCTAACCCTGGGTACCAACTCCCTTAAAAAGTACGGCCGAGATGTAGATGTGTTGTGTGCCGTGCGCAACCCCGCTGACTGGAGTGACTAGTGATCTGGGGCATTCGAATCAGTATATTGTAGGCCTCGCCCTCTGCACTCTCGGAAACATCGCCTCGGTGGAGATGTCGAGGGATCTTTTCCCTGAAATCGAGAACCTGATCTCCACGGCAAACCCCTATATTCGAAGGAAGGCCGCCTTGTGCGCCATGCGGATATGTCGCAAAGTCCCGGACTTGCAAGAGCACTTCGTGGAGAAGGCGTCGCAGTTGCTATCTGATAGGAATCATGGCGTGCTGCTGTCCGGCCTGACACTTGTTGTCAGTCTCTGTGAAGCTGACGAGGCCGAGGGTGGTGACGAGGGCATCATTGAAAAGTTCCGCCAGTTCGTACCCGTTCTCGTGAGGACCTTGAAGGGGCTTGCGTCTTCTGGCTATGCTCCCGAGCATGATGTCACAGGTATTACCGACCCCTTCCTACAGGTCAAGATTTTGCGATTACTCCGTGTGCTCGCTCGTGGCGATGCCCAAGTGACGGAGCAGATCAACGACATTCTAGCCCAAGTCGCAACCAACACGGACTCGTCCAAGAATGTCGGCAACTCTATCCTGTACGAGGCGGTCCTTACCATCCTGGATATCGAAGCGGACGCTGGTTTGCGCGTCCTGGGTGTGAACATTCTGGGCAAGTTCCTCTCCAACAGAGACAACAATATCCGCTATGTTGCCTTGAATACACTGGTCAAAGTGGTGGCGATTGATACGAACGCCGTGCAAAGACACCGAAATACGATTTTGGAATGTCTAAGGGATCCAGATATCAGCATTCGGAGGAGGGCTCTCGACCTCAGTTTCACACTCATCAACGACAGTAATGTGCGCGTGCTCATCCGCGAACTGCTGGCTTTCCTGGAGGTAGCGGACAACGAGTTCAAGACAACTATGACAACTCAAATTGGCGTCGCTGCTGATCGCTATGCGCCCAACAAGCGGTGGCACTTCGATACTATGCTGCGTGTATTAACGCTGGCTGGCAACTACGTAAAGGAGTTGATCCTGTCATCTTTTGTCCGCCTCATCGCAACGACTCCTGAGCTGCAAACATATGCGGTGCAAAAACTTTATGCCAACTTGAAGAAGGACATTACCCAAGAAAGCTTGGCACAAGCTGGTGCTTGGTGCATTGGCGAATACGGCGAGTCCCTCCTCAAGGGTGGCCAGTACGAGGAAGAAGAGCTTGTCCAAGAGGTCAAGGAGCACGAGATCATTGATCTGTTCTCGACGATACTCAACAGCAGTTATGCCACACAAATTACTACCGAGTACATTATCACAGCCCTCATCAAACTCACAACGCGTCTATCTGATCCGGCTCAGATAGAGAGAGTCAGGCGGATCCTTCAAACACACCAGACAAGTTTGGATGTCGAAGTACAGCAGCGTGCGGTCGAATTCGGCAATCTCTTTGCATATGATCAGATCCGCCGCGGCGTGTTGGAGAAGATGCCTCCGCCACAAATCAAAGAAGAGTCGCGGGTCCTTGGCGAAGCGGCAAAGAAGACGACGGCCAAGGCGCCTAATCGGAAACCCAAGGTCGCCAAACCCAAGGAAGAAGACCTCCTTTTCGATCTCATGGGTGACAGTGGACCCCCCCCATCAGTACCAGTTAACGGAAGTCAGAATAATGCGGACCTGTTGGCAGATATTCTCGGCGGGAGCGGCGCACCCGTGGCGGCCTCGGCAACCCCTGCTGGACAGTCGAACGTCACTTCTATCATGGATCTGTTCTCTCAGGGGCCCAGCGTCGGCTCTGCTCCGGCCCCTGTCGCGTCCGCAAGCGCCGATCTGTTCTCGACAACCACGTCTCCTCCCCCACAGGCAGCGGCTCCCCCCCAAGCGCCAGCTGGGCACCCCTGCTACGACAAGAACGGGCTGAACGTGACCATCCAAACGCAGAGAAATGCCGAAGGGATGATTCAAGCTGTCGCTCGATTCCGAAATACCGGTGCTGGCGGTGTCCTCTCCAATGTTGGGCTGCAGGCAGCCGTTCCAAAATCCCAGAAGTTACAGCTTTTGAGCATCTCATCTACAGACGTCGCGCCCGGAGCCGAGGCCACGCAGACAATGAGAGTAGCGGGGTGTCAAGGGGTAAGTTTTAGCCATATCGCCCTTGTCCGATAATACTAATATATTTTTGTCCTACAGCCATTGCGTTTGCGCTTAAGGATAGGCTACTCTCACCCCTCGGCAGGGCAGGTTATGGATGTGGTTAACTGGGCAGAGCCGTCGTAGGGACAGTAACCGGGCCGGCTATTGGTAGATGCGTTTCACACAAGCACCGAAGCTGGGAGTATATATACCAGTCGGTCCACTAGATGTTCTGTAGAGAGGGGGCATTATGTCACCTGGAATGATCAAAGGATACAGCAAGAGAGATCTAGGCCAGCCGCTAAATGGGCGGGACCACCCAAGGTGTTTGACACGGGAAGAATAATGACATGGGTGAAGCTAGATCCTAGGCAACGTCGGCGGATGGCACAGATCGCCAAGGCGGAGATCGGTTGCAGATCTAAGGCTGGAACATCCCTCCTGTAGTGTACCTTCAAGCTCCCATACTCGCAGATTGCTGTTCCTATGGGTCACCGTGCAGGTCCTCTTTTGGGTGTGGTGGTCAGCTTGTCCGTCTCACGTCCCTGGGTCTCGAAGCGAAGTTGATCCGACGAGGGGATGTCGAGCTGAGCATGTGGCCTGAGACACCATGGCTTACTCTGTATCTCCTTCCAAGACGAACACAAGTTTCCGGGCTTATGCCGTGGGCCAAACTACTTGGTAGCACGATTTGCTTCCAGGGGTTCTAACTTGAGTTGGGTCAGGGCGCTCGGGTTTAGAGACAGACGGACGTTTTAACGTTTGGAGGGGGACCCCCCGAGGACGGTAACGACAGAGGTCGGGGCCTCGGTCATCGGGGGCCGGTGGCGGTGGTTTTGTTCACTTTGCGCGTCGCGACCGGGTTGCCAGCTGTCTGAGTGGCTATCGTGCGTGCCACAACGCACTTTCGTCTGAACATTCGTTCGTTCCTCTCACAGCTTGCGGGCCCGAGCGAAGCGATGCGATCATGTTTCAGGGGGTCTGACATACTTCTTCTGCTACTGCTCCCGGGTCCCCCCCTTTTGTACCCTGTCTCCAATCGCGTCACCTCCTTTTGTGTCTAGACCACGCTCCAGGTGCATCGCGATAAGCTTCAATTTTGTCGCAGGTGGTCGTGTTTGCTTCAACAAATGCAGTGAGAATTGGTAAAAAGTTCGGATGGGCCTTAGGATCAAACCTGCAGCTTGCTACCAACCTTAGGATTGGTTGCTGGTCGACCACATGGTAAGAAGGCCTCCCCCACACTGGTTGTGGCGGCCCTCTCATTCCGTTCCAGATCGATATTTCGGAGGAAAAGTGATAAGTGATGATTCCTTCGGCCCAGTGAGCACACACAACCAACCAAACGAACCCACCACCACGTGGTGGAAGGAAGATAGATACGTAAAGGCTGAAACTGTGCCGTTGGGGCTTGGCGAGGGAATTTGACCCCAAACCCGGAGCCGTGGTTGGGGTTTTTGACAGAACATCATCACCCAAGACACCTGGCCATATGTGCCTATCGTTTTGGGACCCGATTCCATATTCTCTACACAGGTGGGCTAGCTTTAAATCCGACAAGAGTTTGTAGCCAGACAGAATAATGCGCACAAGTCCCTTGCGTAAATACAAAAGTTCCCTCGACATTTCCTCGTCTGATCACCAAGTAAGATTCAAGGGGTAGTTGGTTGTATTTGAGTATATTGACCATTACGCTATCTAGTTTCTACCCACCTCCCGGAGGGTGTATGCCCTTCCTATCCGGCATCACATGCTCTGCTCCCAGCAAGATCAACTTGATGACTAGATGTAAGGGGGTATTTGTTTGGAGACCCAACCCGTGGCCGCTCTGGGCCGCTTGGTTGCAGATCCCCGGGCTCATAGGCCCTGGAGGAGCTAGCTAATTAGGAAAGAAAGAAAGAAAGAAAAAGACAAATAGGTCGCAAAAACTGTGACCGCCGGAGCGCCAATAACGCCCGCGGTACGATGCATGGAAATGTGCAAGCCGAAGTCTTAGCCCGTATGATACAACTTCGTAATCATTACTCCGTTTTGGTATATGTATAATCGTGGTGGAATCAAATTGAGCGACGCTCATTGCGGAGGACCCTCGAAGAACCAATACCTGAGGAGAATAATTGTTAGCCAAGCCATCCCGTAGTTTTACTGCAGTGAAATTTGACGTACTGTGTTGCGTATTGGATCTCAAAGGCGGCGGGCATGCCCTTGCAAGTTGCAGGTGCGCTGCCGCCGACTGTCTCCACGCGATACACCTCCTGAAGGCTTCCAGTGGCACCGACGCGTGCTTTCAGCTTGAGCCATGCCACCGCTGCCTCGCCTTGCTGACCCTTAGGCGCGTCGGCTGGGGCAGCAGTCGCCGCATCCTTGGCACACGGTACCTCGCCCAGTTGCTGTGCCGGCGAGCTATCGAGGGTAAAGAAGGGCGTCGTAGAGTTGGTGAAGAAGTGCTTCCCGCTGATGATGAGATTTGACGGCGCGAGCTTCCTAGAGGCCTCGCTTTGCGTCAGGTTGAACTGCATGGAGACTCGTCCGAGCATCTTGGCGAGGTCCGGATAGGTAGCTACGATGCATGAAGCGTTGAAAAGGGTGGCGACAGCTCCGGTGGCAGCAGGGATTGCCGTGGCATTCTTGACATCGCAAGTGTAGTTCTGGGTACCGCGGCCAATGGCGACATGCTTGAGGGTCAAGCCCTTGGATACCGCAGGGAGAGGAATGGGCGCTGTCATGGACTGTTAGTGGATGCTGAGGTGGTAAAAGAACACGGGAAGCCGCACCTTCTGGCAGAACCGCCTTGGACAGATCGCAGACTGGCGCAGACGACATCAGTCGGCTCTGCTGGACCTTCGCGGCGAGCATGGCGAAGTACTCGGACATGGTTTCGATGCCGCCGGGTTGGGCAGCCGCCACGTTAAGGTCGGGGAAGGCGGGGGCGGCATAGACGGCGGTTGCGCCGAGCACCGACAGGAGGAGCGTGGAGAGCTGCATCCTAACAGGCGATGAAAGTTTGTAGGCGTGGTGGGTAGGCGGTTTGGAAGTTCGGAGAACGGGTTCGTATAGATTCGTTGAAAGCAGTCGCGGAGAGAGACCCAGACATAAAGTACCGAAAGGAAACCCGGAGATGGAAAAGGAAAAGAAGGAAATGCCGGTCCGGGTTGGGAGGCGTCCGGCGAGGTGATATATGACTGGGAGAATGGGACGAACAGGAGATAAGGATCACGAAGATCACGGCCACCGATGAGGGGAGGGCGTGCGGAAGGCTATATACGACTGGCGGGTTGTACTACAGAACGGCTGGCCAGGAGCGCACCTTCGTCGTCCCCTACCCGCGGACCAGCGGCACAAGCGATGTAGCCAGCCGGGGCGGCCCAGGGTCTGCAGGAACTCAGAGTGTACACCCCCATCGTTGCTCTCCCGTCTTCCTGGGGAGAGAAGGACTGGAAGTCGTTAGCTCACGGGCAGCCGCCCGCAACCCAGCAAGATGGCGGGTCAAGGGACTTGGAGCCAAACATTGGAGCAGGGATTAAATTGCGCTCGATTTGGCATCCTCCCGTCTGACTGGCCGAACCAAGCGATCCGCGTCGATATGCCCCTGTCTGTCAAATCCCTGTCTTCCACCACTGGTTGCTCATGGGCCGTGCGTTGTTGATCTTGCCGCGATTCAACGTCGCTGACCCACACCCCACCTTTGGAGGGGCGTGTACCCACCAGGCCATCTCAAGTCCAGCACGATGGCGAGCTGGTGGTCATCGCTTTGAAGACCGCCAAAATCCAGCTACCGAACGGCTGGAATCCATCCCGACCACTTCAAGCCTGTAACTGTAAAGTCTAAATACAGACAGCTTGCAAAGACACGCCTCCACTTTTCAATCGTCAAACTTAGAGTACGAGGACGTGGAGAGAGGGAATCATGCGAGGGGCTTCCATCAGCAAGCTGCGTGGAGGGGGGAACTGAGAATAAATTCTGCACTGCTACTACCTTCCCCCGCTCCCCACCACGATTGAATACTAGGGTATCAGAGCCACCTACCGATGACTTGCTGACCTGTGTTCAGTCGGCAGCCAGAGCCCGAGGCCCGCCCTAGAGTAGTGAAATCGACCAAGGCGTGGGCGTGGGCATAGGAAACCAAGGTTAGCCAATGTGAGAGCGGGCAAATTAGCACCGGCGGAGATACCAAGGCCGCTCACTCTCTGGCAGTTGCGGTGAGCCTTCAACCTGACGCGGCTGTCCTACACGTGTACCAGCATGCGGATACGTGTTCAAGGACGAGAATAGGTGGCCAGCTGGGTAAAAGTGGAGGGGGGAGATTGAACAAGCGCGTCCTGCTGTCAATTGGGTAGCCTTGGACGTGGGGATGGGCAACAATGGGGGTGTGGTAATCTGGAAAGCCGACCTCCCGTCGTCGTGCCTGCGCTCCCGGCGAATTGAGTGGACGGGGGGTGGGCGGGTAAAAACCTTGAATTACCCAGCCAAGCATCGGAGCGCGGCAAACAAACTGGGCAAAAATAGGCACTGGCCCCACATTTCCCGGCCATAGGCAAATTTGCCCGTAAATGAGAAAGAAAGAGGTTGGGCAAATTACCCAAATCTCCCGGTGAGCTCCGCTTTATTCCTGATCGAGGACTTTGCCCACTTTGTGGCCCCCCGTCTTCTTTAAGATCTGACCTCGGCGGAGGCGCCAGTGCGACTTCGACATTTCTCCATATTGGCCTTGCCGCCTTTCTCACTCTCAATGAATGTCCTCTTGTCTGTTTCTCTGGTTGCACGGCGTGCTAGGCAGACATTCGTGCTCGGAGCGACAGCAGAAGGTTACCTCGACCGCCCAATGTTGTAGCGACCAAAAGGGTTGCACGGACAGCCCGGATAGAATACATTCGGTACGCCATCCTGCTGACAGTCGTTGAAGGTGCTCCGCTGTCCACACCTAGCCGCGAGCCAAGTTCCTTGGTGTTCTTAGTGCCCCGCTGCGGTCCGCGGAAGAAGCAGGGGGTGGCCAGGACCCGCTCGCCTCCGCGTGCGCGAGAAGGTCCCACCAGATAGACGCTGGCGCTGGCCGCGCTCACTGCGGCCTCCCAATTATCGACGTCCCGTATCCAACGATTCCCGGCCACGCGTGGATCCCTAGCCCAGCTGGTTCCCATTGTCGTCATCGCTATCGCAGTGTTCTACCTATCGGACGAGAGATTTCTCTCCCGTTACGCCTTTCCCTGATCGATGTTTTCTGAACGGCAACCAGATTGGATAGCTTGACTTTGTCATCCACACCACCAGCCAACATCTGTCCGACGCACGATCTGAACATGCAAGCGATAACTTACAAGCCATCAAGGGCGGAACCCCAACTGCTGGAGAAAAACGCATCGTCCGTGGAAAGCAGCCATCTCCACGGAATACCGGCATCCTTCCATTTTGAATAGTGTGTCAAATGGCCACTACCACTTACACCAAGCTCGGCCAATCGTAACAAGCGGTCATTTATCCAGATTGCAGACACATCCTCACCTCGCAACAGCTTGCTCTTACGTACATACAGCAACAGTGTATACAACAAAAGAGTGTGAGAAAAAAGTAACAAATCTTTTTTACAAGGTTCCATCATCCCTCCACATGTAAGACAAGGACCCAAGTCTGGTCTCCCATGTCAAGATGCCAGTCGGAAGGCCGCCTTGCGCAGCCGCCGCCCCACAAATAAACGCCCTCAACGGAACAACCATGCTCTTCATCCCCCTTCCAAGCGGCAGCCACCTCTGCGTGTTGCATACCCATGCCTATGGATTACTTGTGTAAGACCACAGGATTCTTCTACTGATATTCTTCTCCACCCACATGCCTCGGAGCCGTTCTTGGCTCACCGAGCGGCGAGGCAACCATCTACCCTCTGTGCGAGGCGTATGCAGACAGACGCCCGTCGACCCGTTTCAGCAGGAGACAGGTGCGCACACCCTTTTTTCCCTCGTTCTCGTCTTTGGTCCATTCCCCTCACCTGCACCCTCACCGTACCACAACCTCCAAGCAGGGACAAGGCTTCATCATGACCCACTGAACCCCTCCTCCCGCCAATTCTCCCCTGTCCCAGCTTTGGCGGCGGCAACGGCAGCGGCTTGCCCAAGTTGGGTAGCGTGCTTGTCGACGTCGGCTGCGCCTAGCCAGTACAGAGAAAAGAAGACCAGTACATGCAGAACAACGCAGTAAGCAGCAAAGAGGTTGCGGCTGGTACGGCTCGCCAGGACCATGCGTGTGACCGAGTAGACAACACGCTCGGGGAGGCTCATCCGCTTGTAGGCGCGAGCGGACTCGCGACCGCGGAAAGCGGCAAAGGGCGACAGGTTGGACTCATACGCTTTGCGGTATCGATCTAGTGCGATACCTGGGCTTCCTGTGCCACCCATCGAGACGGCTGACGGGTTTGGATTCGATGCGTATGCCGATGATGACGACGAGGAAGCCCCACCCGCCGTCCCGGCTGGCGCTGCGCGGTTGTATGATGACACGTATCGTGTCTTTTCGTATAGGTTCAGGTTGTCTCGCTGAAGGGCTGCGATCTCCTGCCGCAGCTGTGACACGTTCCGGTGGCTCTCTGAGAGCTCCTGCTCAAGTTGTGAGTTGCGCTTTTTGAAGCGGTCGCGCTGCGCTGTAATCATGGGCAGAATACCCGACCCTCCGCCAATGGGCTCCCTGTCCGAGTCGCGGGGATTGAAGCCGCTGATGATAGATGAGGTCGGCGACGTCCGCCCCCCTTTACGGCCAGGTGCTACTGATGGCGCATACCGGCTCACGTAGGTGCCGGCTACCGAGGCACCCGACGGAAATGTATTGGGCGCCTCGGCTTGAATGGTTGAGAGCTCGTTCTCAAGTTTCTCGTTGAGATTCTGTGACTTTTCCAACTCTCCGTTCGTCCTTGATAGCTCCTCCTGGAGGTTCTGCAACCGAGTTTGGAGATCTTGGTGCGACATGCGTAGGATAGTTAGCTCGTCGCCAAGCTTTTTGTTGCGGGCGAGAAGAAGTTGCTCCAGGGTGTCTCCTTTTCCGTTAGTCGCGGCACCGCTCTGGTTGCTAGTGAGAGCCCCCGTTTCGTCATCGTCGCCTGTCGAGAACTCGATACTCTTGAGAACTTCGAGCTCCTGCTTAACATCATCATAATCGCTCCACTTTTGGACCTTGGTCTTGAGCGCGTCTCGCTCTTCTTTGAGCAGGCCGACTTCTCTCTCCAGGCTCCGGAGCTTTGAATCTAGTTGCCTCTTCAGACCCTCCTTCTCCACCCTCGTCGCATCCAGTTTTCGGATGAGGGACGAGTTCTCCGTCCTCACCCGCATGTAACCGGGATCATCTTCCAGAGACACAGTCTGGTGAGCTGGTACTTGAGATTTGGCCTGGGCGAGATCCAGACGCAGTTGCTCATTGCGAGCTTCAACCTCGGCCAGTCTCACGCTTGTGCGCTCGAGGTCAGAATTGACCATCTCCAACTCGGCACTTGTGACATGCCCACGGTATCCATCCTCGTCGTCATTCTTCCCCAGCCGCTGGTTGACTTCGTAGCTGGCTTTAATCTCGTTGAGTAGGCGGTCCTGATTCTCGACTTTGTCCTCCAACGCCTTCTCTTTAGCCGCCCAATTGTCCTGCTTCTCTCCTAGCACAGCCGTCCACGACGTCTCAACTTCCTTAACCTTGGTCTCCAGGTTTTCTTCTAGCTGGTTCCTCGCGTCACGCTCCTTCTGCAGCCTAGATTCTGTGTCGTCAAGCTGGGATGTTAGCCGTGCCACTGTCTGCTGCAAGTGCTGGTTCTCTTGTGTAAGTTTCGGGAGGGTGTCTTCAGACACTAGCATAGAGTCGACCGACGCCTCGAGGAGTGGGTATGGGTCGGGCGCCTCAGATAGTGCCGTATAGGCGTGCAGGAAGGCGGAGTTGATAGATTTGGAGTGATTCGTCAGGAGGTCGATGAACGTTTGGTATGCTGAAGCTTTGGTTTAGTTCTCGATCGCCAGAGACTTTTGTCGGGAAGAGGGTTCGCGCGTACCCTTCAGCAAGCCCTTCATCTCCCCAAGCTTGCTTGCATCGTCCAGTTTCCTGAAGTCCTTTGTCTTTTGCGCCAGGTCTTTCCGCTGCACCGTCGAATCCCGCTGGTACGTCACAATCTCGGAGGCTGTGTTATCCAGGTTCGAGACAAGGGTCGTGAAATCGAGACCTAGAATGCGCATCAGCCATCTCTCGCCGCCAAATTAAGGGTCCGGCGTGTATCCATACTCCTCCATTGTGATATAGCGCTCTGGAACTTGTTTGCCGCGTCGTGGCCCGATGGTGCTGCCGCCGTGTTCGCTCCCGCTGCAGCCCCGGGGGCGTCAACCGTGCCGTTGTCAGCCATTGCTGGGCGTGGCAGGATGCTCTGATGATACGGTTGTTGGTTGTAGCGACATCCAAGCCTGGGCAGCAAGGTGCTCAGTGTCGAGGTGATCGGAACATCAAATGAATGTTTTGTTGGCCCTCCTGAAACCTTTGGAGGCGCCGGCGCAGCGTGATGAGCTAAAGGTGGCCGTAATCGTAAGCGCGACTCTGGTTGGTCCAAGCTCTAGTGGGTCTCCTGAGAGCGCCGGGGGCTGACGTTGGTCGCCGGCAGGGGTTCAACCGTCTTCTTGGTTCCTATGCGGCCTGCTCGGGCAATTCAACCTCCCCAACGTTGTTTGTCAACCGCAGCTACAACGCCTGTTGCTGTCTACCTCACGCTCCGCTAGTCGCGCCGGGCTCGTATTCAAGGGGTGGTTTATTCAGTAACAGCCGGGACACGGCTACGATGGTGTGGGGACGAAATGGCATCCGATGCGCAGCGGAACTCAAAGCAGCTCTCTGGAGCCGGCCCCTATATCTTGCGCCCGCTGCTCCAGAGCGTGCCCCTGTCTGCTGATGGCGGGGACGAGGACGTCAAGATCAACTGCGTTGACTTCCTAGGTATGCGCCTTCGGTTTACTTTTATTAGAAGCACCCGCTGACTGCTTGAGCACAGATGGCAATCTGTATGTTGGCACCACAGCATCAGAGCTGCTCCACTTCTTCCAAATCCCCGCCGACCCTCAGGATCCCGCTGGGACCTCCCAGTTCATTCTCGCCTCGCGCCTGCGTCCGGCGTATTCAGAGAGCCAGACCTCCCCCAGCGGCTCGCGACCGGGTGTTCAACAGATACTCCTGCTTCCTCGCGTCGCAAAGGCCTGTGTCCTATGCAACTGGACCGTTACATTCTACTCTCTCCCCGAACTGAGCCCTGTCTTTGGAACCACACAAGTCAGAAATTGCAATTGGATCGGTGGTGTTGATCTAAATGAGGGTGTCGGAAGCTCGACGGACGAGAGGTCAAGGGGTGTGACAATTCTCCTGTCGCTCAACCGTCGCATACAGGTTATCAGGATCGGTGAAGATGCTCGTGTCGTCAGGAAGATTGACTTTGCGGGCAGCACGCTCTCGGTCCGTAGGGATTCGATCGCCTGTGTGGCCGACTCCAGGAGTTACTCCCTTTTGGATGTGGACCGCCAACTAAAAATTCCGCTGATGAGCATCTCGTCTCTGGACAATTCCCAACCAGGCGGTCCGTTTGGGCAAGCGCAAAACATTGCCGGTGATTCAGACGGTGGACTCCTCAGAAGTTCATCTTCTGCCTCGGCTCGGCCTGGGATTGAGGCCCAAGGACATGCCAGAAGCACAAGTCTAGGTGGGTTTATTGCAGCCGGTGTCCGGAGACAGGACAGGAGGTTGGGGGAAGCCGAGGATCCAGTGTTTCAGGACGGGGAACCCCCGGAACCTTCACGGAGCCCAGGACCAGCGGGAGAGGCTTCAACAAATAAGCCCTTGCCTGCGCCTCCGCGTGACGTTGAAGGGTTGAAAACCGCGCAAGCTGCTGGGACCCAGTCCCCGGTGCGAACAGCCTCTCCTCCAAAACCTGGTTCTGTTTTCCTCAAGCCCCATATCGCCTCACCTTCCTCGGAGGAATTCTTGATCGTCACGGGGACAGGCCCTCTCGATCCGGGTATCGGCATGTTCGTGAATCTTGATGGTGACCCAACGCGACCAACGGTTGAGTTCGATAGATATCCACGTGAAATCGTGGTCGATGGCGTTTCGACCGACCTCTCCTCATCGCGCACGTCTATGGGCGTGGACGAAGATGGCTATGTCCTCGCGTCCATGGGGAGGGAATTTGCCGACGGGCTACATCATGGCCTCGAGATACAACGGTTTGATTTGAATGTGGGAGAGGACGAGCCTCAGAAATTCTGGCTCGAAATTGAGAGCAATAACGCCGCTGAACCAACACCGAGCATACCAATAGGTATTCGATCCCTACTACAAACTGAGGAAATGCGATTTGAGGAGGTTGTGGAGATACTATGTCAACGTCGATTTTCACCGTTTACAGGTCACCCATCGACTCCTACAATGTCTATGGGTAGCTCTGACTCCCGCACAGCCACGTCAATGGAGCATCTATCGCAAGAAAAGGAACTCTTCGATCGGGACTTGGACTCTGATGACGAAACCTTGCCCGAAGGGTGGGAACCTAACCGCAACAAAGAAGGCGAGGACTTTGTAAGAGGCCTTGCAAAGACTTCGTCGAGACTAGCAGTCTGGGCGGGAGCCGATATCTGGTGGGCTGTGCGAAACCCGTTGCTACTACAGCTCGAGTCTACCTTACAAGAAACAGCATCCGACAGTCTGCAAACAGACGCGGACAAAATAGGAGCCCGAAAACAACTTATCTCCCTCCTAGCGACGATCAAAGGCAGGGACGCGAAAAGCGAGCTTGAATTCATGACACTGGGCTACATCAAACAGAGAGCAAGCGTCTTGCTTCTTGTAACCTTCTTGGACTCCTCCGAGACACCCTTCACGGATGACGAGCTGACGACGATGGAACAAAACTTGGTCGGCGGGGATTTGGACGCTAGAGTTGTTCTATCCCTCATTCCCGCTCTTCGCAATGAAATAGTAGTCAACAGAAGAGGCATATGGATCTACGGCGGAGTAAAGGACCTCGTTCAAGGCTACATCAGAGGCGAGAAGCCAAAGCCAGTCATACAGGCTGTCAGCTCTTTGGCTCCAAATGTGCTCCAGTTTCTGAGGCGGTTTCTCACGGCGTGGAGAAAGAAGAAGGGCTTTGGAAGTATACCAGAAGAGGTCTTCAGGACAGTTGATGCGTCCCTGCTGCTGGTTCTCTTGGAGTTAGACCAAGATACGCCAAAAGGCCAGACCGGCAAGACCGGCACGATCCGAAAGGAGCTCTATGATCTCGTTGATCACGGCGTCGACTGTTTTGAGAGGGCAGTGGACCTCCTCGAAACATACCGCCGTCTCTTTGTCCTTAGTAGGCTCTACCAACATCGCAAGATGGCCGGTGAGGTGCTCGGAACTTGGAGACGCATCGTCGAAGGGGAAGAGGATAGGGGCGGTGAGCTCGGCGATGGAGAGCAACGGGTCAGGGGCTATCTCACCAACATCAGCAATCAGACCTTGGTGCAGGAATATGGCATTTGGCTCGCCACACGCAACCCAAAGCTGGGCGTCCAAGTGTTCGCCGACGACAAGGGCAAAGCGCCCAAGTTCGAGCCAACTCGAGTCGTGGCGGTGCTGAAAGAAGAGGCGCCAGACGCGGTAAAATACTACCTCGAGCATCTTGTGTTTGGCAAAGGCAACACTGCCTATGTGAACGAGCTGATCGCTTACTATCTTGATATCGTCATCGAGGACCTGCGGGCATCGGCGGCTTCCCGTGAGACCGTCACAGCGTCGTATGAAGCATATCGCGCTCTCCGGCCGCCGAAGCCGACCTTCTTCCGATTTCTAACGGATAATGCGCCGCCCGACGACGAAGTGTGGCAAAGCCGGCTACGGCTGCTCCAACTCCTCGGTGGGGGGCACGATTACGATACGGCGGCGATCCGTAAGCGCATTGATGGGTCGCTGGAGTCACAACAACAACTCCTAGTGCCCGAGGCAATCATCCTGGATGGCCGCGCCAAGCGCCACGAAGACGCCATCCGCCTTCTAGTACATCGACTAGGTGATTACGATACTGCCGTGTCATACTGTCTGCGAGGCGGTGGGTCCCTATCGGCTTCTGCTCCGGGCCGTCGCGACAGTCTGCCGACCAAAGAGACGCAGGCGCGCTTGTTCCGCGTCCTGCTAGCAGAGTTCCTGGTCATCGATGACCTCAGCGATCGCGTCGAGCAAACCGGGGCGCTTCTCGAAAGATTTGGGGGTTGGTTCGATGTGCTCGAGGTGCTGTCCTTGGTCCCAGACAACTGGTCAGTTGATGTAACGGCGGGATTCCTGATCACGGCGCTCCGGACACTGGTCCGCGAGAGGCAGGAGACCATGCTTGCTCGGTCATTGAGCGGCGCGGAGAACCTAAGGGTGAATTACGACCGGCTCACGAACATAGATGAGAAGGGACCTGTGGTGTCGGAATAGCGGAGCGGAACCGAACTCTCTATGACAATTATCACTGATGATAAAATACGAAAACTTAATTCAAACGGCCTCTGCCAAGACAGTTTATTGATGACATGTCTTGTTGACGCAGCAATGGAGCAATGGAGTGGCTGGCCCCTTTTCTCTTCCATCAGTATTCTCTTAGGCTGTCGTGCACTGCCAACCATTCCTCGACCATCCAAACCCACTCAAATTCTATTGTCATAACGCCTTGCTCCCCACCGCCCATTTTCTACACCCTACCCCAAAAGCCCTCCATGCCAGGAGGAGGTGAACCCCTATCTAGTCCCTCCACATCTCCGACAAAGTCAGCACCAACGTGGTAAACACCCCCCCCCGAATAGGGAGTCAAACCAGAGCACGACTGACCTGAATCTCTGTAGGTTGTGAAACCATCGTTGAAAAACCGCGGCAAAGGGTTCATGCCTGCCCCAGGCCCAAAACGAGGCCGGAATCATGCCCAGCCTGTCCCGGAAGCGATCCATCCATATTCCCCATCTCCATATCCTCCTCCTCCGCATCCTCAACGGTCGCCTGCATCGGCACGAACTCAGACACCGACTCGGGAGGCGTCGGTATCTGGAAACCCTGGTTGTTGGTGTTGTCCGGATGATGATATGTGCGGTTGCTGCTCTCGGGAGGCGTCGGTACCCGGAAACCCTGGTTGCCGGCGTTGTGCGGATGATGATGATACGCGCCGTTGTTGCCCTCGCTGCTGCCGGCAGCACTGCTTTGCATCACGGGCATGGTGCTATGTCGGCGTTGGCGCTCCCGTTCGATGACCAGTGTTGTTCCTTCGGCTTGCCACTCCATTTCCTCGACGCTGAGTCCCAGTGCTTCCGCCCACCGCTCGAAGGCCAGGCTCCACTTGCTGGATAGCTCGAGGAGGCTTTGGCCCAGGTGTCTGTGCAGGTGGAATGTCGTGGCACACGTGGAGCAACCCTGGTCCCCCTGTTTCTCCTGGTTCCCCTGGATCCCTTGATTCTGGGAGGGAACATCGCCGCTCTCTGTGGCCTTGGGTTGACGGCGAGGGCCCGGGATGGTGATGCGGCTGCGTTGGTGGGTGAAGGTGCTTTGTTTCTTGATGTTACTGCGCGGTGGGTTCTTGCGGGGAGTTGGTGTGTAGTTCGAGTCCTCGGCGGCGCGGGACTTTGATTTTGATTTCGCCATGGCTCCTGAGATGGTTGCAAGAGGGCTCTCGAGATGGGTCACTCTACTCAGTTGTTTTGGTTTACAGCTTGTTCTGTGGTGTGGATGGAGACGGCGGCCGTCTCCTTATTAGTAGCCCGGGCGGGCGAAAAAATTACGACATGACAGTTGCAAAGAATCCTTTCAGCTGGATCATCTAGGGAGTCGTGGAAGGTGTTGTGAAGGAGAGCATGCGAGGCTGCGAGGCCAAGTCACCAGGGCAGTGAGACACAGAGCAAGGCCTGATAGCCAGGACAAAACTACCAGCTTGAGCGAGGGGAATCCAACACGTTCGCGATGTTGACAAGAGCTATTTTTTGGCGTTGCGCTCGCGGTTCGGAACAGGGCCACTAGGCTACAGATCAGGGGGGCTGAACGAATCGCTGCCCCTTCAAGCTTACCGCTCTTGATAAAGGGGGCTTCGATTAGGCTCGCTGAGGACGTATGACAGGCTGCTCATGCCCGTGGACACAAACAAAACCGGAGAGAATGCGCCTCCGCCCGAGCCCTGGGTCGAGACAATTCCATCGTAGCACGTCAGAATATGCTGTGGTCTTGTGGACACTCTGGGAGAGGGAATTCTCCGATCTCGATTCCTGGCGAGAGCTCTTTGTCTCGCTCGCCCACGCGTGCCTGCATTGCCTCGTCTCACAACCTTCACAAAAAGGCCCACGCCGCGCCGAGCACTGGGTGATCGGAAGGAACTGCCACCATCATCGACAGACCTCTCTTGGGTTCTGTAGCTCTTGGCGTATCTCATGAGGATGAAGCGGGATCGGGAGCAAATCAGCGGCAGTGAGCTTATCACTAGGACCTACGGACGAATGCTCAGGTCAGAGTTAGGGTCATCCCCGTAAGTCTAGAGTTGGCTTCCTTGTCTAGGTATCCAACCACCCTTCCTAGATAAGTTGGCGCAAACCACGATTTGATGTCGCATTCCTGAGCAGGTCCTTCAACGGACTATTCTAATGTGTGTTAGACCCCTTGCGATGTTAGCACAGCCTGTCGGCATGGGGTCTTGTTGTCCAGGCTTGATTGAGTATGTTGATGTTTTTTTTGGTCGCTTTTCGCCGAAGCCTTCTGTGCCTTTGTACACGTTCTGTGCCGCACAATTTTTGTTGATCGCTTCATTAAAGACAGGGTTGACTCTTTGACATGATCTGCGGCGATGATGCTCGACAACCTGGAGAAGAGCGTTCCGGTTGCAGCAGGAACCCCTGCAGCGCGCAATGTCATCCCGACGGGGACGATGTGCTCTGGAGAAATGACGCCCTTTGTCGTTCCAACTATGACATTTTGGTTGAGTCAGACAGAATAGGTGGTTATTCCCGTCTGCTCGCCACTCTTTGCTCTGTTGAGGAGTCGAGTCCAGACGTGACGTCCTCGCTACCAGACATGTCAGAATTGAACTCCCTGGCCGTTCGGTACGCCAAGCCGGACGACTTTCCATACTGGTGCGCTAGGCCCTTGGCATTTGGCGACTGGAAACGCCGCTGACGATGACGGCGGTTGGTTGATGAAGTATGGAAATGGTGTTGATGATGACCGGGCGACGTCACTCCAAAATGCGCTCGGGGAAGTGAGTACACTAGGTATCCAAAGTGTGTCAGTGGGTTGTGATAACCTGGGATGTTGTATCGCCCCTTTGCACCCTCTTGCTCAAGGTCAGAGCGTCCTGAGAGTCTGACCCTCTGCCATGAAGCATTGGATGATCGTCGCCATCGGTGAGCGACCACTTGACACACATACACACACCGAAGCAGGCCAGAGTGCAAAGTCATTACCTGCCTAGCCGAGCAGCACGAGTAGCTAGGTCGATGTGTAAACTTGCCCGACTCAGAAAGACGCCACCAGCAAAGCAAACACAGGTGTGAAAAGCTTAGTTGCATCTCCGCGTTTGCCCCATTGATTGCATGAGATGGCTGACCATGAAAGAGATCAAGCAGTTTGCCGGTGGCGTATTGCATTGAGTATTCGACCGTCCGCGACAGTAGATGCGCTTCCCGTATCCAATAGGCAAGCCGCATCCCTAATGACTTGCAGCCCAGCGCATTTCGAACGATCCCGATCGTGGCACGATGTTCCCAGCGCCGCCACGCGAAACACATGGGTTGAAACATGCTTGGCACCTGGAACGGCTTTGGGAAACCCACCTTACCACAGATACCTCAAGGGTCGGCCCTGGACGTTCAAGCCGGACTGGAAATATCTGAATTGAACCGACACACACAAATGTCTGAGCGACGCGAAAAACCCGGAACGGCGGCCATGCAGAGTCGGTAGACGAGTCTGCAATGGCATCGAAGCATTCCGACAACGGGACAACGGGACAGAAATGGAACGGCGGCAGCACAAACGGATCCAATCGCTAGTGAGACGTTGCTGCCCGCCTAGCCGACGGAACCAGGGGTGCACGGTGGGGCGTCCTACCCCATGTTCTCAACGGCGTGCACTCCACGTGGGCCCTTACCAATTGGTGCAACAATTGTCCACCCGTTTACGGACCTACACAACCACTTTTCTTTGCTCGGTTTGCCGATACACTGCATTCCTCCTCCCCTCTGCAAGTCTGCATATTCAGTGCGCTCGCTGACCAGAGAGGTTTCCAGGCGCCAGGCACTGCACAATACCTCGCTTGCCTGACTTAGGTAGGTGTTGTACAGCCAGCGCTGGATGACAAGGCTCGGTAGTGTCACATCCTGGAACACGCGACTCGACTCAAGCCGTCGAGGAAAAAGTTATTTTCTTCTGGGCGTCTTAGACAGAGGGGTGCCTGGCTTCTTCGGGTGGCTTGAACGTCAAAATAGGGGGCAATCGACCGGATATTCGACCGACACAGCTGATTTCGGTCTCAGCGAGCGGTGTTCCCGGAGCAGAGCCTACTGTTGGGGCCATATCTCCATATCTGCCGGACACAGGCACAGCATCCCCACCCATGCGTAACGGACGGCCGGCACGGATGCTTACTCTGCCCCAAGCCAGTCCCCGACACGATATGAAGCCAGCCGGCCGGCAGGTCATTCTGGCTATTTGTACCCGTCTCCAGCAGCGACATGTATTTCATGTCTACGGGCCAAAATCTTACCCCGAACATTGGGTATGCTGTCTCAGTTTTACAGAAGCTGGTAGTAATGTGCGCACCGCTCTATCGCTGGCTTCTAGTTGCATCGCTCTGCGTCCCTCGTTCGGTTTGCGTCCGTCTGCAGGTGTCTGTGCAGATGTGACTGTGACCTCTTCAAGGTCAAGGGTAGGATGCATATGCGGCCCCGCCATTCGATGACGATACGACCCCTGCCTTATCCTCGCCCTCCCCGCGCCAAGAAGCTTCGAGGACACAGCAGGCTTACAGCTGCTGACGAGAAAGTATGATTTTGTCGTGCGGTTCCTCTGGCTCTGTCTCTTGGTAGCCCACCGTCATGATCGGCAGCGGCGGCCGTCGGGACGCAAATAAAGAGAAACAAGATAAACGAGACGGCCCTTAGAATATGACTGTTGGTCGCGGACTTCCTCGTTGTTCTGAGGTATTCTGACATCTTCCTCGTGCCTTCCTTCTCAAGATCCGTTGTCTATCTTTGCGCCGACTCTGCACACACACACACATTATACGTTGTCTGCCGGAGCTGATACGGACGGCCAATCCGGAGTCCGTCTGACCCATCCTGTCTCCTAGGCTCTTTCCTCCCTCGGCCACCCTTGAATTTTGCCGTCGAAAGGCATTTTGCGGTTCAAGCGTTTTGCTGCACCACGGCCTGTCCACAGCACCGGTTGTCCACACCCACCCGCAGCGCCTATAGTACCTAGCAGCTGTGTACGGGGACGAACGCCATTTCGCATCACCCACTCCCGTACCATTCCTCCTCCAACAAACAAGTATCGGCGAGCTTCCATGCCACGGGAGCTATGGTCTGCTGGCCATCTACCAGGGGTGTGAGTTACCCCCAAGTTCCCCAGCGAGGAACTGCATAAGATCCCTCCAACACGACCTGCTGCCACTTTGACCCCTTGCCTATCCGTAGGAAACGGTCGCCTCCCACACCCGTTCCGGTTCACACCTTTGCCAGCTTCCCCAGAGGACGATACACCCCCGTCTAGGATCTGCTGTCGCTCCTCTCGGGTTTGTTGCCGTTCGGTGGTCTCATAAGGCCAACTGCTCTGGGAACCACGCCCCTCGGACGAGTACTTGTATTCTCCCACCCTCGATCATCACCGCCAAGCGATTCTCACCGCCAGGGTCAGATCTCCATGAACTCTTAGGCCAGCGACTTCCCACAACAAGCCCAACTCACCATCGTGCCCACCTTCAGGCGGTGCCGTAGGTGAAAGAAGGCTTTGAGCGAACACTGTCGTCATTGTTGTCGTCTTCGCGTCTACCATAATCACCGCCGTCCGATCTTGTCCAGGGCAGACTCCCATGCCGCCTCTGCCTCCATTGTTGGCCCGGATACATCGAACGCTCCCTTCGCCTTGATCCTCGTACGAGGGCCGGAATACTGACATGGACCGTTCCCTACCTACGCCTCCGGGGCAACTCGACCTTTTCAGTATCATCGAGCGCTCGTGTTCTGTATTCTCACTTATGGGCTGTTTCTTTATCATTGTAACGTTCTGTATGTCGAAGGCCTTTCACAAGCCGATCAACCGACTCGTGTTCTATGCCTCATTTGGCAACGCCATCACAAATGTCGCAACACTCATCGCCAGATCGTATATTGGCGATACGAACTCTGCGGGATGCCAATTTCAAGCCTTCCTCATCCAAATGTAGGCTATCAGTCTGAGCGTCTGCTCCGTGAGCCTTACTGACGCGTGTTATCTCAGGTTCATGCCCGCGGATGCATTCTGGACTTTGGCCATGGCAGTGAACGTCTACTTGACCTTCTACTTCAAGTTTGACGCACAGAGGCTGCGTAGAATGGAGGCACCATACCTTATCTGCTGTTATGGGATCCCTTTTGTTGTCGCCCTGACCTATATCTTTGTCGCCACGCCAGCTAAGGGTCGTATGTATGGAAACGCAACGCTATGGTGCTGGGTCAGTTCAAACTGGGATATCTTCCGCATCGCCACCTTCTACGGGCCGGTCTGGTGAGTTTCACATATTCCCCTGATGGCGAGAATCTGATTTCTAACACCACTCAGGATTGTGATCCTTATCACCTTCTTTATTTACATTCGTGCCGGCCGCGAGATCTACAAGAAACATAAGCAATTGCGAGACTTCAGCTACAGCCACCACGAACCCGAGCCGACGCCTGGACTGGTCGACGCATTTAGCTCGAGCAAAACTACTGAAGTTGTGGTCACATCAGAATCCCGCGACAGGGCTCCTTTTGATCTGGCTCCCCTCGGGCCCGGTATTCGCCGTGGATCTGAGGCTGCGTCTGGGCCGAAGACGCCCGGTAGCGCCGCATACTCAGTTGTGATTCAGTCAGGCAGACGTGGGACTGGCCGGGAGCCTTTCCCTAATGTCGTATTACCCATTCAGACCAACATCACTATGGATTCTGTCCCGGCACCACAACGGACAGCGAACCCGCTGCGACGAAAGGCCGCTTTCGAGGCCAACAACGCAACGTGGTCATACACCAAGTGCTCTATCCTATTCTTCACGGCTATGCTAGTGACGTGGATTCCCTCTAGTGCGAACCGCGTCTACTCGGTCGTACACAATAATCAGGCATCGGTTGCGCTCGAGTACATGAGCGCCTTCGTTCTGCCACTACAGGGCTTTTGGAATGCCATAATCTACATGGTCACATCGTGGAAGGCATGCAAGATGCTCTTTAGCGATACCTTCCGAGGAGGCCGCCATCAGAAACAGGAGCTTTCCGGCCGCTCATATCCAATGATGACTGGCGGGCGTGGCGGATCGAAGGACGCCGACAAGTTCTATGAAAGCGAGAGCATGACCGAGCTGGCCCACAGTCGGCCCAGCACCAACGAACGATATTCTAAGTCTCGAGGCTGACAGCATCCACAAACACTCACACGATGGAGCAAACAATTTTTTGTTTGAAAAGACTAACGAAAACCTCGACGAAACGAACTTTACGTATCACACGTTCGCCACCGCTATAAACACAAACACTTCACAGGTCTTGTAATGATATTCGCCAATGTTTTTATCTTTATTTGAGAGATATACCCCTGGAGGCATGGACTGTTGGAACGTATCCTTTTCTATGTAAACGGGAGCTCTTTCATCTGTTTTCTTTGGCTGGAGTTGGAGTATCTTGTCGGGTCTGGCACGTATGAACACTGTTGTCTCTGAAATGAATTACAGTTGGCGTCTGGGATGGACCGGGCGGGAAAACTCAGGGATGTACGATGCATATCTGTGGACTGAGGGCGAAGGAGCTTTGCCCACTCTTGGCGACTTTGAGCAAGAATGAATACAGCTTATTGTTACATGACTGATACGAAAACCACCTCTGTTCAGACAGTGTCGGCGCAAGTTGGTGTGAGTTTGGTTTCGACCATGTCCGTATCTATTAGCTTCAAGATTTCCCTTCCCCAGCAATCCGATGTACACTTATCAGGCGATATATCACACAGCTAGGATCTCTCAAGGAGACGACCTACTCTTTTCCGGTCCCCCATATTGTCTTGGTTGGGGTAGCGTATATCTTGTTGTCTTCTCCGAGCGTCAAATCGTGAATTCATAAGCTATCCTGAATGCTAACAGAGTCCCATTTACACAATCACCAGGTCGCTCTGCCCGGGAACGGAATCTCGATTTTACCCATCCCCCACACCCTCCAGTTTCTGGGCCTCGATGCGCTGCGTGAGGCTGAAATATACACCCCCGGTAAGCTGAGGTTCCGTCCCGTTATCAGTTCCATCTTGTGCCTGAGGTCTTCGTTGATGGAACAGTCCTAGGACTTTGGCATCTCCTAGAAGCAGCGGCCGCCCGCCGGTCCCAGCTTGAGTCAAAACAGCTGGATAACAGCCCGCACATGTTTCCGCGGGAGGTCTTCATTGCTAGATTAGGGTTGGTGTTTCGGCGAAGGAGGGCTACAAGCTACACAGACCGACCGCCACAAACACACCCCGAAGTAAGTGGTCGTAAGTGGTCAACGCGTATCTTGACATATGAACTCGTGTGCAAACTATTGAACTTCTAAGCATCCCAACGATAAGAAGTTCACTAGTATCGTGGGGTTCGTCGTGGGGCTTGCATGTTGTTGAGAAATTCAAGGGGCAATGAGTCTGCAATGCAACATCAAGAATGCTTGAGTTTTGTCCAAGCCGCTTCCACGAGGGGTTCCCCACTGCTCTGACTCTCACCTGCGCCACCGCGGAGAAAGATTGATGAGCATGTCTCTCGGCTTCTTTGCTTCATTATTTTTTCTACTTATTTCTCGTTCGTTCTCCCCCGGCGGCAAAAACAACCGCGACGCTTTGCAGTTTACAAAGCGCGGGACGGTCGAGGTGGTGGGTGGACGATGAAACCCGAATCGACTCGTATCTTCAGATCGCCGTGTTCCAGCTTTCAGCTCCCGTGCTTTTCCCCACCCCCATCTCTCTCCGTTTTTTCTCTCTTAGCTTCGCCGGCTTATCTCTGCTGGCACGGTTCGTGATGGGGACGATGCCTCGCGAATCCCATACGAGGCAGCTTGGCTGCAAAGCAAGGACCACCATCCACCAGTTCAATGAGTTATTGGAGTGAAAATGCAGGAGGTTTGAAATACGGAGGGAGGTAGTAGTTTTAGAGAAAGGCGGCCAGCACCGTTTTCAATGCGGGGCCGCTAGCGGGTCCACAATCAGGGGTGTTGACGCTTGGCAGCGCCCTGAACTCGCACAGACACTTCTCCATTTTTCTTGGCAACCCCGGCGGACCGGCGTGCTTGGCTCCCGTTCGTGCCGAGTGCCTGCTTGCCGACCGCGGATTCGATTCCCTCACAGCTCGTTTACACTTCGGCCACTGCAGCACTGGAGCTACGGTCCGGCAAGGGGAAGACACGCTGTGGCTTGTCTTGGTACCGGGAGAAGCCGCGGGCCTTCCCTCCTGGGTACTTCGTACGCCCGTGATCCTCTGTCTAAGAGCGGAAACCGTATGTACCGAGGTACCTGGAATTAGTTCTCCATGTTATTG
>Ga0247770_1000585_pt1 | contig 34237 bp, 28 predicted proteins | sample UWRJL136409B6_FD_179943 | JGI IMG/M metagenome (GOLD analysis project Ga0247770, IMG submission 179943) | Plant litter microbial communities from Arlington Agricultural Research Station in Wisconsin, United States - UWRJ-L136-409B-6 | ecosystem: Environmental > Terrestrial > Plant litter >... | reverse complement strand
CCTCACTTTTACCTAAAACTGCCGATACTTCCCGCACAGTTTCTACTTGTTTTGACTGAAACAAATAAAGCATTTGAACTTTGTTATAAGCTAGAATTCTTTTTTGCTGTTTGAGTATTTCTCGCAAGCTTTCTACAGATTCGGTAATCTTTATATGAGGACGACCAGACATTGTAATGCTCTCCTTTACTTTTTACACAAGTCTATCACATCTTTAAAAAAATGGTATAAGTAGTGTTTCACGCGGAAGAATTGAAATAGCCCGCAGGGTCGATCGAGCTTGCCTAAAACGTTTACATTATTTTCTCAAGCCCTTCTCAGGTCGCCCTATCTTCTGAATCTGTATTTTTGTTTTTGATTTGGGCTATTTCCTGAATACAAGCCGATCGGCGTAATTGTTCTTCCGGAGTTATGCTGATTTTTTTCCCGGATCTACTCTCTTTATTTTACCTGCTGGCAGCATATTTGCACGCATCGGGATGAGGCCAGCCGAATAGAAGAGTTAATGAAGTTAACTCGTAATAAGGGTCACTTTTCTCGACATGGACTAGCAGGCTGCAACCAGGCTAAGGCATGGTTCATAGCTAGATTTGTCACCCCCCAGAGATAACTAAAACCTTCTGACTGACCTCCCTTAAATCCTCTGAAAGCGAATCCGTTGCCGAACTTCCTTATTCCTTCAACATCTGCTATATCATTGAGGGTTGCGGGTTCGGGATGCTAATATCGAGCCGTACCATTTATCTATTGGTATTTGCTTTCTAATCCGAAATCCTAAGTTTTGAATAACTTGTCGGGTTTCGGCGTGAGTGTGACCAGACCACAAGTGATATTCTAAAGAAAGATTTTGCACGAATTGCCAAATCTCTGTATCTTTAAATAAGAGCCATTCTGCACCTTCGCAGTCTACTTTTGCTAAATCAACGCTGCCACCAATTCGCTCGATAGCCCTGCGAAATGATACCATCGGTATGTCGCCGCTTTCGCTAACGGTCGCTCGGGTTTTTCCCGAGACTTCCCGAATGTCAAGGACTACTTGACCATCTCGGTCTCCTACTGCTTCCATAAAATAGGTAAAATTTGCGATTTTAGATTGATGTTTGAGGTAATTTTCTAGGTAGGGATTAGGTTCGTAGGCGTGAATTACGGCCTGGGGAAACCTATTCCTCGCAGCAATCGGAAATAAGCCGACATTGGCTCCAACATCAATAATTGTCATCAGGGATTCAGATAATTGATCCACTCCGTAGCAGTCGTCTAAAAGCACTTCTATAAATTCTCCGTTCATGCCTTTCTCTGAAGGCACGTTTACTTGATGGCGTTTTCCTTGGACAATTAAGTGTTGGGGCAATTGAAAGCTAGCAACTCTGTTAAATTTTATCCCTAACTTTTTTGCTCTAATTTTGCGATGCACGAGTTGCTGAAGTTTATGGAAACGCATAGCGATAAGTTGAGAATTTTTTAATTTTTAAAATCACGTTAGCTGATGGAAATGCCTCTCGGTACTAACTCACATTTGGCACAGCTTGTAAACCGAGTTTATGGCGGGTGCTTAAACATGAAGGGCGAGGTTTTTAGTCAACAAACTAGGCTTATTATATTTGGTAGCTCGGGGCGCAAGATATCAGTACATAGAGTTACTTTTTTGTTAATTAAAATATAAAATTTACAGTAAATATGCTTTAATATGTCAAAATGCGCTCCAAAACACGGGAATAAAAAATGTTAGAGTTCGATCGACTGTTCTCAACAATTGAAGAGTTAGTCATGCTCCACTTTCCCAGCGGTGCGGAGTCGGAAATTAACCAGCGGTTGATGGAAAAATTCGCCGCCCTGGGAGTGAATGCTTGGCTTGATCGTGCGAACAATGCGCGAGCCCTAATTAAGGGCCGCAATCGGCAAAAGTCGATCGGCATTACCGCTCACAAAAAATATGAAATTGGCGCCCTAGAGTAATGTAGGACTCATGCAGGCTCTACTCGATAATCACTCAGAGTGCTTCCTATCCTTGACGCAGTAGACCTGTTGCCTGAATCAAGTTAACAGAGGTTTGTGCTGGAGACGACACTCACAAGCTTGGTTCTGCACAACCGCTAGCCTTCACCCCAAGCTGACAAGAACCCAATTATTAATTATTCTCAAAGGCGACATTTGTTCTTGAACAGTTTTTGCGACAGAAGCAGTAAAAGGACGAGCTCAATACACTAGGGTTTTAGCACCTGCTTGTACGTCCGGTGAGGCTGGCAACGACCGCCACTAACTCGGCAGCATCTACGGGTTTGGTCAAATGCATCTGAAAACCTGCTAATAGTGCCTGCCGACGATCGTCACTCCCGGCATAGGCCGTCAGCGCGATCGCGGGTAGCTTACCGCCCCGCTGCGCTTCAAGTTGCCGCAACTTGCGGATCAGGGAGTAGCCATCCTCATCCGGCATCCCAATATCGCTCACTAAAACATGGGGGCTGCGATTTGTTGCGGTTTCGATAATGGTCAACGCCTGCTTGACCGAAGCAACAGCGATGACTTCAGCACCATTATTTTGCAGAATCGTGCTGAGCAACTCTAGTGCGTCAGCCTCGTCATCTACCACTAAAATTTGTAAGCCTTCAAGGCTCGGCGACGCCTCAACCCTCGGCTTCGTCTTGACGATCGAGTTTAATGGCTCTGGATCGCTGGGTGGTTGAGGGATAATCATCGCCGGCAGTGTGACTGTAAAGGTCGTCCCCTGTCCTATCCCTGGACTCACTACCGTTACAGTCCCGCCATGCAATTCAACTAATTGACGCACAATGGCTAACCCTAAACCCAACCCCCCATAACTGCGAGTGGTGGTGCTGTCGTGCTGGCGGAAGCGATCGAAGACAAAGGGTAGAAAGTCCGAGCTGATGCCGAGTCCAGTGTCGCTGACAGTAATTTCAGCATGAGAATTAACCCGCTTCAAACGAATCTCGACTCGCCCGTCTTTAGGGGTGAATTTGAGGGCGTTAGAAAGTAGATTCCACAAAACTTGCTGCAACCGATTGGCATCACCCAAGAGCAAACCCGCTTGAGAATCGAGCACGCTTTGCAGGCGAATTGATTTTGCCTCAGCCGCCAAGCGTACAGACTCAATCGCAGATTCAATCACGGGCACGAGGTTGACTGGACGGGCTTGGAGGCGCAGTTTACCCGTAATGATGCGAGAAATATCGAGGATGTCTTCGATGAGCTGGGCTTGAGACTTGGCGTTTCGCTCGATCGTCTCCAAAGCCCGCAGGACCTTATCCTGACTCAGGGTTCGCTGCCGTAACATCGCTGACCATCCTAAGATGGCGTTGAGAGGAGTTCTGAGTTCATGAGAAAGAATAGAGAGAAACTCATCCTTGGCACGGTTGGCAGCCTCTGCCTCTGCCCGAATCATTTGTTCACGCATCAATAATTCGTCTTTGGTCCGATTAGACGCTTCCAATTGGGCGGTGCGTTCCTGCACCCGTTGCTCTAGCTCCACATTAATCGCCTCGATACAGCGGCGACCCTCCTCTAGTTCCTGGTTTGTAAGGGCGAGTTGGGCTGGACTTGGCGCATCGAGCGCCACTGGAATTAAGGGAATCAGTAAAAAGGTGAACGTATAGAAAGACCAAGCACCAGTGACCGCTTTGATCAGTCCTGAAAGCCAGTAGAAGGGGTGCCAAAGTGTCACTACTTCCATCAGGTGGGTTGTGCCACATAAGGCAAAGATAAAAAAGAAACCCACCAGCAACGTCACCGTGTGGGCAGGCAGATCCTTACGCTCATTTGTAAAGTAAACAATGGCAACCGCCACCAAGTAATAAGCGAGGGTAGTCACTACATCTGACGTTATGTGCAGCCAGACTAACCCGGGTTTCCAGAGGTAACAATGCCCGTGAGGAATGAAATTATTCGCAAAGAATGTACTCAAGAGGTCAGGCATATTAGTTTACGGCACTGTCAAGTTAATTTAGGGCGTGTCATCAATTCAACCAGATGACCCCAGCAGTGAGAAGAATCGCACGCCGGAAAGTTCACCGCCTGACGGGTGATAGGGCGTTGCGATTGCCCGATACTGCTTGAGCTTGGCGAAAAATTTCTCAATCCAATGACGGGCTTTGTACAATTCCGTATCGTAAGTTCGTAGGATCTTGCGGTGGTGCCGAGGTGAAATCATGGCGCTCTTCCCCTCGGCATTGAGGGGGTCAATTACGCCCCGATCTGGATCATAGCCCTTGTTAGCTAGCAGTGTATCCCCCACCAGTAATGGCTGCAGTTGGTCGGCTCCTGATGGCGTCACCAGCTTGTCCGGGGGCGAGGTGAAACCCCAACGGATTGCCCAACGCATCCACGCGATCGCATGAATCTTGTTACTCAATCGCCCTTTGCTGCCTCCAATTGCTTCATTCCTACGCTCCTCAAAAAGCTCAGCAGGAAGATGTTTCTTTTAAGTGGGAAAATGTCTGAATTAAAACTAAGTGTACCGCCGGGAAATAGTGGGTAAATGTGATTTAATATATGTCAAAATTCGCTCCTAAAAACGAAAATCAAAAATGTTAGAGTTTGATCGCCTGTTCCAAACAATCGAAGAATTAGTAATGCTGCACTCACCCAGCGGTGCGGAATCGGAAATTAACCAGCGGTTGATGGAAAAATTCGCCGCCCTGGGAGTGAATGCGATCGTCGATCGCGCGGACAATGTGATCGCCCTAATTAAGGGTCGCAATCCCGAAAAGTCGATCGCCATTACCGCCCACAAAGATGAAATTGGCGCCCTAGTTAAAACAATAGGCGAGAGGGGCCGCGTGGAAGTCCGCAGATTGGGCGGCTCGTTTCCTTGGGTTTACGGCGAAGGCGTGGTGGATTTGCTCGGAGACAAGCAAACAATTAGCGGCATTCTCAGCTTCGGTTCCCGCCATGTTTCTCACGAATCTCCTCAGAAAGCTCAGCAGGAAGATGTTTGTTTAAAGTGGGAAAATGCCTCGATCGAAACTAAGTGTACCGCCGAGGAATTAGCCGAGGCCGGAATTCGACCGGGCACGCGGATGGTGGTGGGAAAGCACCGCAAGCGCCCGCTGCGGTTGAAGGACTGGATCGCGAGCTACACTCTCGACAACAAGGCTTCAGTGGCGATTTTGCTGGCTCTGGCGGAATGTTTGAAAGAGCCTGCGGTGAATGTTTATTTGGTAGCGTCGGCGAAGGAGGAGGTTGGGGCGATCGGAGCTTTGTATTTCACGCAGCGCCAGCCGTTGGACGCGCTGATCGCTTTGGAAATTTGCCCTCTGGCACCGGAATACCCGATTCGTGACGGCGAAAACCCGGTTTTGCTGGTTCAGGACGGCTACGGAGTCTACGATGAAGGATTGAACGCCCAATTGCGCGCAGCAGCCGCAGCAGCCGATGTAGAGGTGCAGTTGGCGGTAATTAGCTGTTTTGGGAGCGATGCTTCGATCGCCATGAAGTTCGGCCACGTAGCCCGCGCCGCTTGTTTGGCTTTCCCCACCCAGAACACCCACGGCTTTGAAATTGCTCACCTCGGGGCGATCGGCAATTGCGCCGCCATCCTCAAAGCCTACTGTGACGAGCTTTCGGACGAGTAGAAAAAAAACTTTCGCAAAGTAGTTGACAGATTGGGAAAGATTAGTTAAGGTAATAAAGGTGCGGAACACAAGCAAACGCAACGCGCCCCCATCGTCTAGAGGCCTAGGACACATCCCTTTCACGGATGCGACGGGGATTCGAATTCCCCTGGGGGTATTGAAAATTTAAGTCTGATATCAAAGTGATATCTAGCAACTGTGGGGTGGGCATATTGTCCGCCCCTATTGCTATTAGGACTTACGGGTGGTCTGAAACCGGGTTTTTTTGCGAGAATACTGCGTCACAGCCAGTAGCAACGTCAAAAAACCAGGTTTCTTTGGTTTACGGGTGGTCAGAAACCGGGTTTGTGGCGAGAATACTTGGTGACAGCCAGCAGCAACGGCAAAAACCAGGTTTCTTTAGTTTGGTTTCTTTGGTTTTGAGGCGTAAGTCCCCTGATTAAATCAATTATCCTAATTAGTAATTAAAAGGATTTATCTCTCTGTTTCCCGATCGCCTAAATATCAATCTACAGAGCTAACCTAATGATTATAAATCCTATTTCCGATAATCCTCCGTTTCTAGGAAGTATTGCTGTCCTGCTTCGATAATTTGGTTCGGATCCTTACCGTTAACTCGCACAGCGGGCTTTTCTCCTGGCTTGAATACTAGCCTCAGATTTTCCTTAGCATCTGGAGTTGGTCGATTCGGCAAAACCAAACGCACGGCTTTAGCTAATTCCGTATTGGTCAATGGTAGTGTAGTCTTCAGCGAAACAATCTGGTCAAAATCAGGGGGGGCGGTAATCAAATGAGCGGCTAGCTGTTCATTTGTGCCACTACCAAAGAGCAAGTATTCTGAAAATGTTGGTTGTTTTGCACCAGGCTTAAATTGATGGAAATACAAAACTCGCTTTACCTTGACTGTGACATTTTTGTCAAGGACTTCGCGCTCTCTGATATCTCCAGTTTTACGCTCATACTGACCTGGATGAAGCCTGGCTTTGAACGATGTAATCTTACCAGATGCTAAGTCAGGTAGGATAAAGTTTTCAGTCGGCTCAAGCGTAAACTCGTTTTGATTTGAATTACTTTTCTGGGCATTTAAGTATTTGCTCTGAGGATTATTCGCGCCCTCAAATGCCACCTCAAAGATTCCCTGATAATCATGGCAAGAACTGTTGAACAGTCCCATGTGAGACAGGTAAATATTTTGTTCGCCCACAATCCGCATACCGTGAAGACATGGAGGATCGGTAGCTTGGGCATAAGCCGGGCTTGAAAACTGAACTAGAGCCAGCAGTGCCATGATTAAACAACTGGTTAATGTGTACCGTTTTCTAAGCAACCATTTCATAAGAGTAACTCCAAATGAGAATAATTTGATCAACTGAGATAAAGACCGATCGCACCTTTCACTCTCATCTCCTGTTGTCTGGTGAAACGATGGATAGGTGACGAGGTGCGATCGCATGACGGATTAATGAAGCAAGGGGCGAGCCCTATTTAACCGCTAATCAAAGGCTTTGCTGACTTGAGTAGTGACCGGAGAGCGATCGCTACAGCTTTTCACAAAACCTTGCTCAGCTAGGCTGATCATTAGATTTTGATTCAGGTACTTGACCAGCATTACGGACGTTAATAAATTTACCCAGCAGATCGAACCAAAAGGGCGCACCCATCGCTATCGCCCCAGCACTCAACAGCCAACCAAAGATAAGTTTGATGATTCCTAATACCCAATCCCCAAGTTTAGATTTAGCGGGATCTCGGGGATTTACTTGCTTGTTAAATTGTTCCATTGTAGACCAGCCAAGAGGCATAGTTATATTATCAAAATAGCTGTTAATTTTATCTAAACTCGGCTCCTTATTTTCAGCAACATATTTAGTGGCTATTTGATTGACACTAGAGCGCAATGCAGCATCATTGTTTAATCTTTGAACGATGTAGAATGTATCAGCATTGATCGCCAGTGTAACTACCAAGCCAATCAAAAAAGTAAACCCCTTAACATTCCGATTGTAGACACCAGATGCTCGCTCCATCGACTGATCGAACCAAATTCTTATCTCCTTTTCTAAAGACTTAACTCCATTCTCACTAGCACTAGCTTTCCTTTGAGCTATTAAAGCGATAGAATAAATCCGCCGTCGTATTTCTGGATCTAGTTTTTTATTCTCCTTGATTGATTCTACGATGTCATTAATTGTTCCTGAAGCGTTAAAATCGTAATCTGTTTGGATAATTTCCAGCAATGTGGCCGCAAACATTTTTGAAGAAATATAGGAAGGGCCGACAGAACCTCGAAGAAGTTTTCTTTGATTCAGAGATCGAATCAGAGGATGATTCCACAGATCATTAGCAATTTTTTGGGCTTGTTTAGCGGACGGATCATTTGCTTCATTGTCACCAAGTATAATTTGGATGGCTTCTTTCAATTGTTTAGCTCTCCATTCTAGAACTGTAGCAATTAATTCTTGAATGCCTGAAACTAAAAGACTGAGAATTAAGTAAATGAAAAACAAGCCAATAGCCACATCCAACATCGCCGGGAAGTTCATAGTTTAAAACCTCTTTACAGAAGGAAAAAATTAGTATGGACAATCAAGTGGGAGGGCGATCGCACCTTTCACTCTCATCTCCTGTTGTCTGGTGAAACGATGGATAGGTGACGAGGTGCGATCGATCTGCAAATTCACAGGCTATGCTTTAGAGATGCGATGCAACCAAATTGTGTCAGCTTGTGTTTCGGCTTGAGAATTGCTAATCGAAGAGTAGCGAACCTGTGCTTCACCTATACTCCAACTATCACAGCAGGATGTAATTGCTCGTTTGGAATACTCTAGGCCTTCTCCTTTTTTATTGTTACCTCTTGGGTCATTCACGTCATACACCCACGGATACCACTCTCCGTTTGGATCGTGGACAATAAATCCACTGTCCGTATAACCATGGACGACTATAATATGACCTGATGTAGTGAAAAAACCGTGTACTATACAAACTTTTCCCTGATCAATTGCTTCGCGGATGTCTTTGAGAGTACCTGTGTGAGTTAGATCGTCTTTGATGCCGTCAAAGCTTTCAGCTAGATCTTTTAACCCTTGTGCAGTAAAACGATTCCAGCCATTATCAACAGCACGTGTATAGAGTTCGTCTTCAAATTGACGCTGGCTGCCGCTACCTCGAAAGCCCCAGTACCAAAGGCACATAGCTAGCGATGTCACGTTACAAGCTGTGTAGGGTTCAAACTTATTGTCTCCTTGAGAGAAGTATGGAACACCATTAATAACTTTCATGATTTGACCTCACATTTTTTGGGATTATACTGAAACAATTGCTACAGACAAACTGCTGACTGGGAAAGAACCTAAGCTCGATCTACCATCAGATATTCTGAGCCTAAAAGCAGCAAAGTGACTCGCCTGTACTCGGAAAAATATCGTCGGCATTTCTAGTGGCTGCTATCAAAGTAGCAAAAGGTGCTTGCTGGTCTGAAGATCAAACTAAGTTCTTTAATTTTTATCAAGGAAATTTAGTTCCGGGGTCTGAACGAAACTCGGAATCGAGCTTGGCGTGAGATACTACATGGCTAAGATTAGGATACTTAGCCCAACAGTAACGAACAATTTTTGCTGTGACAGCAACCTGCCAATCTGAAAAAGTATCTGCTGTTGTTTGTGCGTTCACAACTTCGATTCCCAAAGACCAGTGATTGACTAATGAGAATAATTTGACCAACTGAATTCTAATAGTATATAAAGGGCGATCGCACCTTTCACTCTCATCTCCTGTTGTCTGGTGAAACGATGGATAGGTGACGAGGTGCGATCGCTCTGCAAATTCACAGGCTATGCTTTAGAGATGCGATGCAACCAAATTGTGTCAGCTTGTGTTTCGGCTTGAGAATTGCTAATCGAAGGGTAGCGATTCTGTGCTTCACCTATACTCCAACTATCACAGCAGGATGTAATTGCTCGTTTGGAATACTCTAGACCTTCTCCTTTTTTATTGTTACCTCTTGGCTCATTCACGTCATAGGTCCACGGATACCACTCTCCGTATGGATCGTTGACAATAAATCCACTGCCCGTATAACCATGGACGACCATAATATGACCTGGTGCAGTGAAAAAACCGTGTACTATACAAAGTTTTCCCTGATCAATTGCTTCGCGGATGTCCTTGAGACTACCATTTTCAGTTAGATCGTCTTTGATGCCGTCAAAGCTTTCAGCTAGACCTTTTAACCCTTTTGCAGTAAAACGATTCCAGCCATTATCAACAGCACGTGTATAGAGTTCGTCTTCAAATTGGCGCTGGCTGCCGCGACCTCGAAAACCCCAGTACCAAAGGCACATAGCTAGCGATGTCACGTTACAAGCTGTGTAGGGCTCAAACTTATTGTCTAGTTGAGAGAAGTATGGAACACCATTAATAACTTTCATGATTTGACCTCACATTTTTTGGGATTATACTGAAACAATTGCTACAGACAAACTGCTGACTGGGAAAGAACCTAAGCTCGATATACCATCAGATATTCTAAGCCTAAAAGCAGCAAAGTGACTCGCCTGCACCCGGAGAAATATCGTCGGCATTTCTAGTGGCTGCTATCAAAGTAGCAAAAGGTGCTTGCTGGTCTGAATATCAAACTAAGTTCTTGAATTTTTGCCAAGGAAATTTAGTTCCAGGGTCTGAACGAAACTGCGAATCGAGCTTCGCGTGAGATACTACATGGCGAAGATTAGGATACTTAGCCCAACAGTAACGAACAATTTTTGCTGTGACAGCAACCTGCCAATCTGAAAAAGTATCTGCTGTTGTTTGTGCGTTCACAACTTCGATTCCCAAAGACCAGTGATTGACTTTATTTTGGCCACCATTAACATCCGAGTGTGCTGCTTCTTTATAAACGTGCGAGGCAGTGAGGGTTTCGGGGACACAGCCCCAAATTAGTTGACCCTGCTGGGGTTCATTTTCATCGGGAACTAACCAATGAAAACTGGCTTTGCCGAACCGCATCACTCAGATAGCGCCTTTGGAACTCGCCTCTGCTGTTGCGTGTATTACAACTGCTTTAATGCCATCAATCGGATGTACATCTTGTTGAGTTGTGCATATTGACCAGTAATTGCGGATTCCCGGATACCAAGTTTCGGGAATTGAAACGTCTGTCGGACGATCGGTGCTGGGAAGATTAAATTGGTAAGTTGTTGGATTTGCCATTTCTTGGTTCCTTGGTTCAGGATTAGCCGGGAAATTATTCCTGAAATCTATTCCACTTCCATCAAAACCAAAGCCCGATAGCCCTGTCGGTGAGAAAAAGTGAGTTACTTTTGTAAAGTTTTTATACGGTTTCCTGAAATGCTACTGGCAAGCGGGTGAAGAAGCCAGTAAACTTAAAATAATAAGTCAAGGTAGTGGCGATGAGAGGAAAAGAAGCGCTGGCAATAGTCGATCGGCTTTTACAAGCTGCTAACCACGGACAAAAACTTAACGATCTGCAATCTGCTGTATTTCTAGAAACTTGGGCGGAACATTCCTACTCGGAAATTGCCCAGCAGCTAGGTTACGAATACGACTACATCAAACAAGTGGGTTCGCACTTGTGGCGAAGTCTCTCCCAAATCTTGGGCGAACCAGTCTCCAAGCGCAATATTCAAGCTGTTTTGCGTCGATACGAACAATCGCAGCAAGCTAAGCAAGATGACGGTGTGGCGATCGATTTTTCCCGGTTTGACGATCGTCAAGAGGAACTGCAAACGCTAGAAAGTTCGACGATTGAAGATCCCTATCCTTTAATTGGTATGTTTGGACTCGGTGGCATCGGTAAAGCTTTCGGCTATATTACTTTTATAATTGTTGTCGGCAGCGAGGGAGATAAATTTCAGTTACCCCATCTGCCGGATTTAAACCCACACAATCCTCAAACAGTTGTGTAGCCTCGCTCAACTTTTCCCGATTGTAGAGCATCCAGGCACTTTCAAAAACTGTTTTAGCGATCGACTTAGCCGATGGAATTTCCGGCAGTTTGTAGTCAGGACTTGAGTCTTTTTAATGAGGACTAAAGCCCTGACTACGATCGCAATTCCCAATTACCAAGTATATTTATCACTCGACCATTCGATCGAGCTTTTCCTTAAGTAACAAATCTAACAACGAGCGCAACAGAAACAAGCCGCCGAATCCCGAAACAGCAAAAGCTGCGATCGCCCCTGTTTTATATCCTCCCACCAGCAGCACTGCACCCGACAGAAACACAAAACCAGTTAGACAAGCAAAAATTAGAGTTTTTAGGGCTAAATTAATGCGTTTCAAGGCTCTTTCGCTCTCGATATTTCGCACTCTAATTCGCAGTTCGCCCTCTTCAATTCGCTGCTCTAAACGCTTGAGAAAAACTTGCGATTTGCTCGGCTGCCGTAACTTATATGTAATAAAACTTCGCGCTTGCCTTGCCAATTCTCCGATCGCATTTCGCCGCCCCTTGCTCACCGCAATACTCTTGACAAAAGGCTGAGCGGATGCTAGGAAATTGTAGTTAGGATCGAGAGTTCTAGCAATGCCGTCGAGAGTCGTCACCGACTTGACAATAAACATCATTTCTGCGGGCAAGCGAAACGGTTGCTGCTCGAACATCATGTAAAGTTCGTTCTTAATTTCATTAAAAGCTTGAAAGTCGATCGGCTTATCAATAAACTTATCCAACAGAAAAGCAATCAGCCTGCGTACCGGCATCATATCCGGCATCGGCTCAACTAAACCGATCGTAATTAAAGTATTGAGTACCTCGTCAGTATCCTTTCTCATCACAGCAAAAAAAGTCTTGACCATTTCGTCTTTAGCCAGAGACTTCACCTCAGCCATCATCCCAAAATCGTAAAAAATCAAGCTACCATCTTCTGTCACCGCCAAATTTCCCGGATGCGGGTCAGCTTGAAAAAAACCGTCAATTAACAACTGCTTCAAGTAACAGCAAATTCCGAGTTGATTGAGCTTCGCAATATCTACTCCAATCGCCTCTAAACTAATGCGATCGTCCACCTTAATGCCTGGTGCGTATTCTATAGTCAGCACTTTTTTAGTAGTGTATTGCCAGTAGACTTTCGGGACAATAACCTGAGGATATTCTCGAAAATTATGGCTAAAGCGGTCGGAATTTTTACCTTCTTGAACGTAGTCAATTTCTTGATATAAAATCTTAAAAAACTCGTGATAAATAGATTCCAGGTCGTACTTGCGCGTCCCAGGCAAATAGCGATCGCAAAAACGAATGACTTGGCGCACGGCCTTGACATCCAAATCAAATAAACTTTCCAAACCCGGACGCTGCACCTTTACAATCACATCTTCCCCGGTGTGCAGCCTCGCTTTGTGCACCTGTCCCAGACTTGCTGCAGCGATCGGCAAGGGGTCAAAATCGCGGTACAAAGCATAAATATCCTTGCCTAACTCTGATTCTACAAGAGCGATCGCTTCTTCGGAACTAAACTCAGGAACCCGATCCTGCAACTGTTCGAGTTCCTTGACATACTCAAGCGGCAGCAAATCCGCCCGAGTCGAGAGAGACTGCCCGATTTTAATAAAAGTCGGGCCTAAATTCAGCAAAGTATTGACCAACCAATGAGCGCGAATTCTTCTAGTATGAGGAGAATTATTTTGCAGTAGTCCATCCCACCACAAAAAAAACATAAACTTTCCCGCCGCTGCAAAAATGTCTATTTGTCGTGCCAGCGGCGAATATTTAGAACGTTGCCAACGCAGGGTTTTAGGTGCAGCTTTTGTGAGCATAATATTGGCGATCGAGTTCCATGCACCGCGCGATTTTTAGGGGACAGTCTTGGACGCAGAAATCGGCTTCGATGTAGAAAAACACTTCGTTGCCGGCCGGGGAAAGAGTTAAAAAACCCGGTTTCTTTGGTCACGACTGCGTAATATCATCTCCGGTTATACAACCATAATTAAGTTCGCACGCCCGGACGAAGAGTCCTGATTCATCCATAAACAGAAGACGGTCGTACTCACTACAAACACCCGCTAATTACGGGCAAATAACCAGACATGATATAAGTTCTAGGGAGAATCAGCAATGGAGAACCGGCAATTTAGGCTGGCAACCAGACAAACAAGTCAAAAAGGAGAATTTGGTAGCGTTTGCCACATTTCCAAATCTCCCTCTAAAGGCAAGTCTTGTCGTTTCGCCTGTTCGCTGCCAATTCCGGGCCACTTCTTTTCCCAACTATTCTCCTAGATTAGAGAGTTCCGCTGGAGATTGCGGCAGAGTCAGAGTAAAAGAGGTGCGCCACAACTCGTCAGTTTCAGAACTTTTTGCCGGACAGCTAGACACATCAATAGTACCATTCAAGTGCTGTACTAAACACTTTACCAGAGCCAGACCCAAACCCGTACCCGGGATAGCTTGGTCAGTAATACCAGTACCGCGGCGGAACTTGTCAAAGATGTGGGGCAAATCAGCCGCAGAAATGCCTGGCCCGAAATTAGAAATGGTCAGGACAATATAGCCGGCCGCCTCAGACGCCTCCAAAACTACCGCCGTTCCAGAAGCCGAGTATTTTCCAGCATTCGTCAGCAGTTCCAGCAGCACCCGCTTGAGACTGTCCGGGTCGGTTTCCCCGCAAGGGGTCAACTTGGGCAAATCCACCTTCAGAGTCAATTCCTTATCTGCCCACTGTTTCTCAAAATCCCCAGCTAAATCTTGAATTAAACCCTTGAGATCGATTTTGATTAGAGAAATCGGGACTTGCTGAGGCTCAAACTGCTTGAGGGTCAGCAAATCGTTAACCAGAGCAGTTTCCTTAGAACACTGCTGCTCTAGAATGTCGAGATACTTAGCGCGACTCGCTGACGGCCCTTCAGCTTGTTTGAGCATCAGAATTGCCAGCTTCATGATTGTTAAAGGGGTGCGCAACTCGTGACTCATAGTGCTGAGAAACTCGTCTTTAATCAGCTTCAATTTGCGCAATTGCTCTAGTTGAATGGCAGATTGTTCGTAGAGTTTCGCTTGCACGTCGAGACTTTGCTGCAACTGAGCGGTTCTGTCGAAGACTAGGGTTTGCGCTTCCTTGAGCGTCTGAGTTTGGATAATCGCCCTGCTCGCTTGAGCGCTGACTGATTCGAGAACTTCTAATTCTTCAGGGGTCCAAGCGCGCGGCTCGGAGTGCTGCAAAACCAAGAACCCCAAGATTGTTTCCTGGCTGCCACCGTCGGTGAAGGGAACCAGCAGCAAGGCACGAATGCCTTGGAGTTTCAAGATTTCTGCGGCGCCCTCTTGTTCGTTGCCGATTAATTCGCCTGCGTCAGCGAGGGCGAGGGGTTTGGGTGCGCTGTGGAATGCTTTGTCGCACAAATTCGAGTCCGACAGCCAAAAAGCGGGAAAGTTATTTTGTTTTGAGTTGGGGATTTTGGATTTGGAATTAGCAGTTTTCTCCTTGTTTTTTGTTTTGGATATCGAGCTTTTTTTTGAGGCATCGCTTGATGCTATTGCCTGTTTTTTTGCATTTTTTTTTAGAGCGGATTCGCCTACTAATTCGGCTTTGACTTTGGGCGTTTGATTGGGGGAGCGAGTTTTAAATAGGGGGTCTGTATATTTCAATAGCAGGATTTGACCTCTATCTACTTCCAGGGTATCGACGGTATTTTCAATAACTTGCTGCAATATTTGATCGACTTCTGAATTGGTATCGATCGATGCAGCAACTGACATGAGTAGATTTTTGTATTTAGCTTGTCGCTGTAACTGTTCGTTTAAGTTGGCAATTTCTTGAGTTTTTTGAATGTGAGAAATCGCCAGACCGATCGCGCCCGATGCTGCTTCTAGGCGCTGCAGGTCGGCTACCGACCACTCGTGAGGGTGCGACTTACCAAGAATCATCATGCCATTTACAGCCCCTCTAAATCGCGCAGGTCCTGCCAAAATTGCCCGAAAAGGCAGCGGTGTCACAGGGAAATTGGGCGATGAAGCTGCCAGACTATCTTGATAGTCTGATATCGCCACTCTCTCGCCGTTTGCTAGCACGTTTGCCCAGATGGGATGTTCGAGTGATATGCTAGGCGATTTTAATTTTGTGGTTTGGGAGTGTTCCGGTGTTTGAGTTGAATCAGCAGCAGCACCGGCCGCATTTTGGCGATCGCTCCAAAGTTGCCAGCAAGCATTCGGATTTACTACTTTCTGGTCAACTACAGCAGCAACCAAACACAAATCTGCCTGACAAGCAACCCCCAAAGTATTTGCTATTTGCAGCAGGATTTCTCGATCGAAGCTGGTCGCGAGAATTTGGCAAATTTGTTGCCCGAGGAGGGCAGGATCGACCTGGTAATGCATAAGACGATCCAGAAATTTTTGGACTGATACTGGTTCTGGGATTTGCGCTCAATGCAAAGTACAAGACTCTGACGGCGATCGGTCGATCGAGCGTAAACTTTTGATTTCTTTCGCGATCGATCGTGGCAACCAAGCCTTTATTCTAAGATGTTTGAGCCTGCTCACCCTGCAAATATAGAACCTATCCATAACTGTTGGCGTGAGTGTTATGAGCCTACTTTCTGTGTTTGCATACCCGGTCGGCCGGTCACTAGATAAGTGAAAATATACTCCGATCTGACTGAGTTCTATTTTCGTGTTTTCTACCCTTCGATCTGTACGGGATGAACTTTACCATCCTTTACCGGATGAGAATAAATCCCCTTCCCGCTAATTTTGACCGTTATTGGTAGTATGAAGCTTTTCTAGAGACCGCTTAATGATACCCCACTCCTCATTCTGTGATGTTTCCTATTTTAGTTTGTGATCCTAACAAATTTTTATCGTGATACAAATCCGCCGATCGAGTGACGCCGATCGCAAAAATTCAAAATCCCCAAATTATCACTCATAACATAGCTGAGAGTTTGCGAGTTTTTGCTCAAAAACTCATTTTTCACAACTTCTAGAGCAGCAGAGCAAACTCTCTTGTTATATTTATCCGGCTTACTTGCTTACTTATTTTGTGCTTCCTGTTGGGCTTTATCGCTATTTTGGCGGTAAAGTGCCGTCCGGTTCAGAGCCGTTGTATAGCGGGGATGCTTGGAGGGTACGGCGGCCATCAAATCCGAAGCTTGCTGCCACTTAGCAGCTACCACTAACCAATCCTCGCGAGATTGAGCGGTTTTGCTGTCGTTGGCTGCTTGCTCGGCGACTCGCACTGCTTGTGGAAAAGAGTCAACAGCAGAATTAACAGTCTCCTTAGAAATTTTCAAAGCAGGTTTTGCCTCCGAGGGAGCGGTATTGGCAATTGCTTGGCTGGTGGCTTGTGTGCTGTTGATCTCTGGGGAATTGAGTCCTTTGTAGATGGCGGCCACTGCAGCGAGCAACAGCACGGTCAAGCTGATGCCGCCGACGATACCGCGCTGAAATTGCCGCGGTTCCTGCATCGAGCGAGGTACAGCCATTCTCGGCAAAGCCCGCTTACCTGCTTGAGCTTGGCGTTCGTAATGGGCTGTGGCTAAACGCTTAAACAAATTCGGCTTTCTGAGTTTAATTTCTTGAGACCACAGCAGTTGATTCTCCGAATCGCGACTAATTTCTTCTAGCCACAGCAGTTGGTGTTCTCGGACAAGCCGGCTGTTGATGTTGACTCGGCCAATATTTTGGGGCGAAATGCCCTCCAATATTTCTTGGACTCGATCGACCAAGCTAGACTGTTCGAGTAGTTGGGGTGTGGCAGCTTCGCACAGCAGTTGCAGCACCCCCTCTGCAAACACGGCTCGGGCCCTCACCCCTACCTGTGCGAGTTCGTCATTAAGGATTTGAATAATCGATGCAACCGAGCCCTGGCGAGCTTGTCGAGCAATATCATCTATTGGATTGGTCATAAAACTATCTTGATGCTTAGCAAGCTGTTAATTGTTAACCGAAAGTGTCGGATCTAATTTTTACCTACACCGCCGTAATGCTCCCACTAGATCCGTAATCCGATTAGTGGCCAGATGTAAGGCGGGTGATTTATGAGGGCATCCCTGACAATTGCTAACGGCAGGGTAACGCCCGGCGAGGATGTCCGAAGAATCACCAAAGTATTCCTTGATTTCGCCCAATTGTTCAGTCTGTGATGTAATATATTAGTGGTTGCGACCCGTCCACTCGGCAGACCACAACACGACGTAGCAGTCATATGCTTGCGAAAGTAACTAGCGAGAGAAAGGGAGAAAGATTCCGGTCACTGGTTCCTCTTGCTCGAAGAACAAGGCGATAAAACATAGTCCAAACAGGAATGTACGAAAAAACAATTAAACTGCTTGTGGAAGGCGAGCGGCTGCCTGGGTTCCTCTCTGTCGGGAGGATAAAGGTCGAAAGATCAGAGATGCTGTGTAAGACCAATTTAAGCACGGGTTTAAAGGGGCAACGGCAGACGAGACGGGAAGCCCTAACTATATCGGTACTCCGATTAGTGATGGGTACTTCACTCATACAGGTTATCACTGACACTGCCAGGTTAAAATGAACAGATGCAAATCTTGCATACTGATCCACTTAAAATTATCGCCACAGCATCGAGCGAGGCTAACAGGAAATAAACTATGGGTAAAGTAATTAGCGGTCAAATTTTTGTTGTAGACGACAACATCGACACAGATCAAATTATCCCTGCCGAATACCTGACCCTGGTTCCCTCGAAGCCGGACGAGTACGAGAAACTAGGCAGTTACGCGATGATTGGGTTGCCCGATCGCTACGGTAAGTTTATCGAATCCGGTGAACAGAAAACCCGGTATCCGATTATAATAGCGGGCGAAAATTTTGGCTGCGGTTCTTCGCGGGAACACGCTCCGATTGCTCTGGGGGCTGCAGGCGTCACAGCAGTGGTGGCTTTGTCTTACGCACGCATTTTCTTTCGCAATTGCTCGGCTACTGGCGAATTGTACCCGATCGAATCTGTTGAGCGGCTCTGCGACTTGTTTGTAACGGGGCAAGAAGTGACGATCGACTTTACAGCAGAGGTAATTGTCAACCACACTCTCGATCAAACTTTCTCGCTCAAACCTTTAGGAGAAGTAGGCCCGGTAATAGATGCCGGAGGCTTGTTTGACTACGCGCGCCAAACGGGAATGATTGCGGCTCGCTAAAGACTGCAAAGAAACCCGAGGGCAACCACGGGGGGATGCTACAAAAACCGGGTTTCTTGATTTTGTTTTTATTGATGTCTGCCTACTTTAATTTTGAAAGTTAGTAGTGCCTAACAAGTATAAGAATTACGCAAGTGGCTCATTTCTCTTGACTTGTAGGGTACTCTACTACTTTCGTTATAGGGCGACGATCGAGAGTTTGAAATAGTAGAGTACCTTAATAGTTGTGAGACTTTCGTAATTCCTAAAGTAATGAGATATCCTAGAGTTTTGTGGGAACTCTGGCGTTGCTGAGTGAAGGTTTTCTTGGCTAGCGATCGGGATTTAGGGCAATAAATCGGGGTCTAGGATCAGACAATTTTTGCAACAGAACCTGCTCAATAGCTGTACCCTCCTAGCGCCCGATTTCAACATCTTCAAGGATACCGAGGGCGTCGGGAACAAGAACCGCTGCCGAGTAGTAGGCGCTCACCAGATAGGAAATAATGGCCTTTTCGTTGATGCCCATGAATCGGACAGACAGGCCAGGTTGGTACTCGTCGGGGATACCAGTTTGGTGCAGGCCTATCACGCCCTGATCTTCCTCACCAGTCCGCAACACCAAGATAGAACTCGTCAGGTTCTTGGTAATTGGGATCTTGTTACAGGGAAGAATGGGTACATTGCGCCAAGTGATTACCTTAGTCCCATCCATGTCAATGCTTGGTGGATAGATGCCCCGGCGGTTGCACTCCCGACTGAAGGCGGCAATTGTTCGTGGATGGGCTAGGAAAAACTTCGGCTTCCTCCGACGAGTAATCAATTCATCAAGATCGTCGGGGGTGGGAGGACCGCTGCGGGTGTAGATACGCTGTTTCAGGTCAGCATTGTGCAGCAACCCGAATTCCCGGTTATTGATCAAATCGTGTTCTTGCCGTTCCCGCAAAGCCTCAACGGTCAGCCGCAATTGTTGTTCAGTCTGATTCATCGGTTCATTGTACAAATCCGCAACGCGAGTATTCACCCGCAACACAGTCTGGGCAACGCTCAATGGATATTCCCGGGGCGAGATTTCGTAATCAACGAAAGTCCCTGGCAACTGGGTTTCCGCAAGATGACCGGCAGACAACACGATCGCAGCTTCGCCGTACTTGTTTTGTGGTTGTTGGGCACGAGTCCTAAACTGTTCGACCTGAGCCTGTAACGCGCCCGACTGGTTGAGCAATTCCCGAAACGCCTGTTGTGGTAGCGCCAATACCGTGCATCGGGTAACAGCCTTGATTGTGAACTTCCAAGTGCTTTCTGACTCAACCAACACCTGATCGCCGAAATGGTCGCCATCTGCCAGCATATCCAGCAAAGGTTCATCGCCATACTTGCCCACACCAATCTTGTTCACCCTGCCATGAGCGATCGAGAAAAGCCGATCGGCTGCCTGACCTACCTGCACTATGATGTCACCAGGCGCGAACTCCTGTTGCACAAACCTACTAGCCAACGCGCTCAACACCCCAGTGTCGTTAAACCCTCGCAGCAAAGGCAACTGACAAAGTTCTTGGGGAATCACCTCCACTACCGATCCGGTATTGGTGAAACTTAGTTTGCCATCAGCCACCGTATAGGTCAATCGACGGTTCACCCGATAAGTACCACCCTTCGTCTCCACCCACGGCAACATCTTCAACAACCACCGCGAGGTGATTTCCTGCATCTGCGGTGCAGATTTGGTTGTTGTTGCCAAATTTCTGGCGGCGGCTGTACCCAAACTCAGGTGGCGCTGGTGACGCTCAACATCTAAACCGGGATCATTAGAAAAAGTCATTACCTCAACCTCTAGTTACTCACAAAAATGCCTGCTCAAATAGTTAAGAGGTTAAAGCAATAACACTTTTGTCAATGAGTAATTAGGCTTAAATTCGATCGTAATTACTCATTGACAAAAGCCGTTTACCTTAACATCTCATATCAAATCCGTTAGCATCGGAATAGTAAATTCGAGTTGACTGTTGACGGTTGACTGTTCACGGCGTCAACAGTCAACAGTCAACAGTCAACAGTCAACATCATTCCGGTGTAACCGGAAATGATATCAGGAATGCTTAGCGGCCGATTTCGACATCTTCCAGAATGCCGAGTGCGTCGGGGACGAGGACGGCTGCGGAGTAGTAGGCGGTGACCAGGTAGGAGATAATAGCCTTTTCGCTAATGCCCATGAAGCGGACAGAGAGGCTGGGTTGGTATTCGTCGGGGATACCGGTTTGATGTAAGCCGATCACCCCTTGTTTTTCCAGACCAGTGCGCATCAAGAGGATAGAACTGGTGCGGGCATTGGTGATAGGGATCTTGCTGCAGGGAAAGATGGGTACGCCGCGCCAAGCCGTAACCTGAACGCCGTTGATATCTATGCTTGATGGATAGAGGCCCTGGCGGTTGAGCTCCCGACCGAAGGCAGCGATCGTCCGCGGGTGAGCCAGGAAGAACGATGGCTCCTTCCATACCGTAGCCAGCAGTTCGTCGAGGTCGTCGGGGGTGGGTGTGCCACCGCGGGAGTAGATGCGCTGTTTGAGGTCAGCGTTGTGCAACAACCCAAAATCGGGGTTGTTGATCATTTCGTCTTCTTGACGTTCGCGTAATGCCTCGACGGTCAGCCGCAGTTGTTGCTCGGTCTGGTTCATCGGGTCGTTGTACAGATCGGCTACCCGGGTACTTATCCGCAACACGGTTTGGGCGAGGCTCAATTCATATTCCCGGGGTGCCATCTCGTAATCAACGAAGGTTCCTGCCAATGGAGACTCTTCAGCATGACCTGTTGCTACCTCAATGGCGGCTTCACCTTCGGCTGTCTGTGGCTGTCTCAGGCGATCGCGGAACTGCTCAACATGAGTTCGCAAACCCTCGGACTGGTCGATCAGCCGCTCAAACACTTGTTGCGTCATCGTCAAAACTGTGCATCTGGTAATCGCCTTGAGGGTGTACTGCCAGGTGTCCTCGGACTCCGCCACAGTTTGATCGCCGAAATGATCGCCGTCGGCTAGCACATCGAACACGATTTGCTCGTCATACTTCCCAACACCAATCTTGTTCACCTTACCGTGAGCAATCAGGATTACCCGATCGGCAGGCTGACCAATCTCGACGATCGTGTCGCCGGCGGCATACTCCCGCTGCACAAACTGGTTTGCCAACGCAGTCAACACATCAATGTTGTCAAACCCTCTGAGCAAGGGCAACTCCGTAAGTTCTTGGGGAATCACCTGCACCGTGGCTCCAGTGTTGGTGAAACTGACTCGTCCATCACCGACGGTATAGGTCAACCGACGGTTGACTCGAAACACACCACCCTTCGTCTCCACCCACGGCAACAGTTTCAACAACCACCGCGATGTAATCTCTTGCATCTGCGGTTGAGACTTGGTGGTCGTCGCCAAATTACGCGCCGCTTCTGTACCCAAACTCAGGTGGCGCTGGTGCCGCTCAACATCATCACGGGAATCATTAGAATATGTCACAACTTAATCCTCTAATTTCTAGTTATTCAAAAAACAATCCGCTGTTCATTGACTGAATGCTGACAAAAGAACCCACAGCCGCAAAATCTGTTCTGCTACCACTTAAGAGTGCGATCTGAATTGCTCGATCGAATATTGCCCAAAGGACTCCCAGCACTGACCAACGAGCTGAGACGTGCAGCCGAGGTTCCTAGCCCTGTCGGACCACTAAGCAAGCGCACTACTGGCGAAGCACTATTACGCAATTCAAATTCCTTATAGCGGTCTACCGTTTTATGCCACATGGGTATGCCGCACATCCAATTTTCTAATTTCTCAACATACCCAAGCAATTTCTTGCGGGTACTTGGATCCAGGTTGAAATCGTCGAACAGGGCAGGCAATTCAGTGGCAACAATGTGTTGAAATTGTTGCGCCCGCGCGGTCATCAGATTGTTGACAATCTCGACAGCCTGGGGTATATCGCAGTTGAGGAAATTCTGCACAACCAGCACGCAGTTATGGACTTCGCCCTCAAATTCAATTTCTTTCTGGTAGGAGAAGATATCGTTAGTGAAACAGGCAAAGTCGGCAGCAGAATTCTCGAGCGATCGCATTGACCGGGTGCTGTAAATCTCCATAGGAATCTCACTTCCCTGGGATAATCGAGACAGGCTCATCGTCAAATCCGAGCCAAAGGTCTTCCGACGCATCTCGATATAATCTATGGGGTCTGGAATCCGATTTTGGATCTGGTTGGCAAGTTCCCACACCCAACTCTCTGTCATATCCTGTATCGCGCGGCGGAACAGAGTCCGCGCGGTGATGGACATCGGGCCTGCCGTGCGAGACCAAATATCTGCCAAGCCCCGTTCCACCGGATTAGTCGGCACGGCGGGGGGGGTGGAGTCGTCTAGAGGCATGAACGCCGATAGTCTGGCGTTGAACACAGTCGCACCAGCCATGTCGCGGTTATTCCCGTAGATTGTTGGGAAGTAATCGTCGGCATAGGTTCCCCACACCAGCCAGCACGCTGTCAGATTCAGCTCATCAGCAGACCCTTTGGGATGGATCAACGCACCGCATAATGCCACGTCGGCAGCATCGAACTTGCGGTCATTCCAGATGAAGGCATCAGGAATGCCTGGTAGCGAGTCCAGCATCCCCATCCGGCGCGCCCATTCCTTGGAATGGTTCCGGGCCTGAGCCAGATTGGGATTCAAACTGGTAGTGAACGGCATATAAAACTTCGGCAGTTTTACTGGGCCCACAGCCTGGTATGGAACGTGAGTAAAGCTCTTAAACCTTCCCAAACCCAAGGCGCTGTATAACGAGCCAATCCGCGCAGCCGATGTGCCCAGCCCTGTGGGTCCCCCCAGAATTAGCGGGGATGTCGGAGAATTGTTCGCTGTCTGGTTCATGTAGCGGCTCGACCTCATGTGCCACTCGTGGCCGCCGGACTGCCAGTCCTGAAGTCCTTTGATGTATAACATCACGCTGATGCGGGCCGCTGGGTCTAGTCCGTGCTCCTCAAACAGGCGAGGCAACTCGGTTACAGCAGTGTTATCGAACTGGTACAACCGCGAGCTGAGCATTTCGTTGGTGAGGTTAGCCGCCTCTTGGGTACTCACCTTCAGGAAGCGCTCCAAGACCAACACGCAGTTGGCGTTCTCGCCTTCATCTTCGACTTCTCTCTGGTAGGAGAAGAGGTCGTTGCGAAGGTGAACTGCATCAGCAAATGTGTCTTTGAGCACGCGCATTGGCCGTGTGGCGGCAATTGTAGCCGGAACCTCTACAAATACCGCGTGTTCGACGAGATCCGCTGACCACGGTGCGCCGCCAACCTTGCGGCGCATTTCGATGTATTCGATCGGGTTGGAGACCCGATTCTGGTTAATATTGGCGAGTTCCCACAAAGACTCTTCCAGGAGGTTCTTGGTACTCAGGGAGAACCGAAGCCGCCAGTCCACCGACTTAGTAAACGCAGTCCGAGACCACAAATCGGCCAAGCCGCGTTCCACCGGATTGGTGGGAGGGGGGAGGGTTTCGGTGGGGTGTATCGGCATAAACGCCCGCAGTCGGTGAAGGTAATGCTTGGCACCCTTCATGTCTTTGGTTCGCTTATAGATTTCCAGGAAGTGATCGTCGAAGAAAAATACCCAGACATACCAGTCAGTTATGAGGTCAAGTTCTGGGCTTGGTGCATCTGGATGGGTATAGGAACAAAGCAATGCGTAGTCGTGGGAGTCAAATTTGTGTTCATCCCAGATAGGCTCGCCTTGCGCTTCTTCTGCTAAGTCAAGTATCCCCATAGAGTAGGCCCACGCCTTGGAATGCACTCGCGCGGCTTCCAGGTTTGGGTTGAGCCGCGCCGGCCAAGGCATATAAAATTCGGGCAGTTTAAAGGGTTGCATTATCTGCGCATCACCTTCTTTTGACTCTTATTGCTATTTTTTGCCTACCAACAACTAAGGTGTGGCGGTTGGCGAGCCTTCTCGCCACCCTAACCAGGTTTGATAGGGGGGTTTGTGTGCGGATTTACTGTACGCTATTTCAGATCGACGGTAGCGATCGAGTCAATAAAATTTAACAAAATACGTTGGTGAGGAATACCAAAAGGTCGCACATCTCTTGACTGCTCTGAATAGCATTTGCCGGCCCGAATATCAGACGGCGCCAACAACTTCATATCCCAACCCTCAAGCAAAACTAAATCCTTGACATCCGCCATAAGTTGTGCATAAAAAACATGGCGAATAATATCTGCTTCTGTATCGCAACAAAAAAGAGAGACACTTACAGGAGCATAACTAATTTCTTCTTTTAATTCCCGCAAAACAGCCACTTCCGGTGTTTCGCCCGGTTCCAAGTGTCCGCCAAACAAACCCCAATGTCCGGGATACCTGATATTAGGAATATCGTCCCGCAACTGGCAAAGAAATTTGCCGTCTTGGTACAAAATCGCGATCGCCACGTGAATTTTAGTCATCAGGAAGGAAGAAGAAAGAGGGGAGAATTTAGTGTAGTAGGGGCAAGTTCACCCTAATCTGTAATATAAACAAAAGACCCGATAAACCAGCCCCGACCGCGATATTATAGTCTATAAACTTTCAGCATAAATAAACATACCCACCTCGCTTGGGCGCAAGTACAAACCTTTGATTTTTCTGAAATGGACGTACTTAATTATTGAAACAAATTAGCATATTCCTATTTTTATTTATTTGCCGCTGGAGTGCGCTTTAATTGTTCCATTTCCTCAACATAAACTTCCCCTAAATCCTTGCCTGCCCATTCCTTCAGAGTAATACTCTTGTAACGGACTTCTCCCTTGAGCAACACTTCATCGCCAAGCTGGGGTAAAGCTTGGTTAGTTAAAACCCAAATAGTACCCGTACCGTCTTGAAGTTGATAAGCAGCATTCCCCACAAACGGAGCGCGATTTTCCACCTTTCCCCGGAGATAAACTTCAGCATCCACTTGCCGCTTTTGTTGAATGTCGCCAATGCTAGCCACATTAAAGCCAAGATTGAGTTGAGACAGAGGTAAATTGCCACAACTGAAAAAACCGCTGGCGAGGACTAGCGACAAAGAGCCGGTGCAGAATCTTTGAACCCAAACTTGCTTAATTGCAGTAGTCATTGGTCAAATGATTAGAGATTTGAGATACGACTTACTTTAACAGAATCCAAAGAGTCGATCGCAAGTAAGAAATTTCTCTAGTGTAGTCCTTGACGGCGATTAAGCTAAAATCTAAAATCGTCAGCCCCTAACCGAGAGTCTACAATGGATGCCAAAACTGCTCAAATACTAGATGGCAAAGCTTTAGCGACAAAGATTCAAAGCGAGCTGAGCGATCGAGTCCGCGCCCTACAACCCCAAAAGGGGCGTCCTCCGGGACTTGCGGTGCTGATGGTGGGCGACAACCCAGCCAGCGCAGCCTATGTTCGCAATAAGGAGCGAGCCTGCGCTAAGGTTGGCATAGCTTCCTTCGGCCAGCATTACCCCGCAAACGTTACTCAAGCCGAACTAGAACTTGCAATTCATGCACTCAACGAGGACGATCGAGTAGATGGCATTTTAGTTCAATTACCGCTACCAGAACGCTTAGATGCAATTTCCCTGCTGTACCAAATTGCCCCCGATAAAGATGCTGACGGACTTCACCCTGTAAATTTAGGCCGTCTCGTGCGCGGGGAAGAAGGTTTGCGTAGTTGTACTCCCGCCGGAGTGATGCGGTTATTGCAGGAATACCAGATTGATTTAAAAGGAAAAAATGCCGTTGTTTTGGGACGGAGTATTTTGGTAGGTAAACCGATGGCGCTGATGCTGTTAGAAGCCGATTGTACTGTTACTGTAGCTCATTCGCGGACGCAAAACTTAGAATCGATTACCAATCAAGCCGATATTTTAATAGCCGCAGTCGGCCGCACAGAAATGATTACAGCTAATATGGTCAAACCCGGAGCAGTAGTAATTGATGTCGGTATTAACCGCGTCGTCAATCCAGACGGTACGAGCCGTTTGGTCGGAGATGTGGACTTTGATGGTGTTAAAACCGTAGCCGAATTTATCACGCCGGTGCCGGGAGGAATCGGACCGATGACTGTCGCTATGCTTTTGGAAAATACCGTTTCGAGTTATATTGAATACAATTCAAATTGAATAGGAGCAAATTTGTGAGCCAGTATTGGCTCAATTAGTAGGGTTAGTAATCAACCAACACACAAAGATTTTAGCTATGGCTTTAAAACCCGATCCGTCAGAAAGAGAGCGCTTAATTGGCGACAACACCTCGGAATTCATTCAACTTTTTCCTGGAGATCTAACCAACTTCCCTTTAGGAGCTTGGGTCCTCGATGGCAACGATACAGTAAATGGCTCAGGGGCTAGCGAGTTAATCCTGGGAAATGAAGGGGAAGATATTCTCGGAGCTTTTGCAGGCGACGATTCTGTATTTGGGGGAAAAGGAAGAGATTTCCTGGATGGATCTGATGGAAATGACTGCCTCAGTGGTGGTCTAGATGCTGATTTGCTTAGTGGAGAAGCTGGCGATGATATTTTATTTGGTGGTAAAGGCAATGATTTTTTAGACGGCACAGATGGGAATAACACTCTGGTTGGCGGCTTGGGCAGAGACTTGTTAAGTTGTGAGTTTGGCGCTAATTTATGCGTTCTGGGAATAGATCCTGCCACTACAGATATCAATTCTAGTGATGCGATCGCAAGTTTTGATCCTGAGGTTGATCGCATTGGATTAGCGAGTGGCTTAAAGGTGAATGATATAGTGTTGGAGCCGGTAGAGGATGTGACATTCACATATAGGTTAGATTTTCCACAAGCTTTACAAGCATTCTTCCCTCCAAATGAAGTGAGCGAATTTAGCGGACTTTCTTCAGGAACTCTAATCAAAGTCAGGAATTCTAACGCGATTTTAGGTTTTGTAGAGGGTGTAACGCCTAATGAACTACAAAGTAGGATTGTTTCCGTTCAGGGTTTCTAAGTTCAGGACAATCACTGGTGGCATGACAAACTTCTCCTATTGTTAGCCACAAACTAACTCCTGATATTTACAGGACTTACGCAGAAACGCTAGTAGTAAGGTGCGTAGTTCGCACCTTACTACTATGGGTGGTGTAAAAATTGACTATTATATTGATGTCGGTATCAACATAATAGTCAATCCAGACGGTAAGAGCCGTTTGGTTCCAGATGTTGACTTTAATGCTGTTAAAACCGCAGCCGAATTTATCACGCCGGTGCCGGGAGGAATCGGGTCAATGACTGCCGCTATGCTTTTGGAAAATACCGTTTCGAGTTATATTGAATACGGTTCTAATTAAATAGAGCCAAACTTGTGAGCCAGTATTGGCTCAATTAGTAGGGTTAGTAATCAACCAACACACAAAGATTTTAGCTATGACTTTAAAACCCGATCCATCAGGGATAGCGCGCTTAATTGGCGACAACACCTCGGAATTCATTCAACTTTTTCCTGGAGATCTCACAAACTTCCCTTTAGGAGCTTGGGTCCTCGATGGCGACGATACAGTAATCGGGTCAGGGGCTAGTGAGTTCATCCTGGGAAATGAAGGGGAAGATTTTCTGGCAGGTTTTGCAGGCGACGATTCTGTATTTGGGGGAAAAGGAAGAGATTTCCTGTCTGGATCTGATGGAAATGACTGCCTCAGTGGTGGTCAAGATGCTGATTTCCTTCTTGGAGAAACTGAGGATGATATTGTAGGCAATGATATTTTATTTGGGGGTAGAGGCAATGATGTTTTAGACGGCGGAGGGGGGGATAACACTCTCGTTGGCGGCTTGGGCAGAGACCTATTAAGTTGTGAGTTTGGCGCTAATTTATGCGTTCTGGGAATAGATCCTGCCACTACAGATATCAATTCTACTGATGCGATCATATTCTTTGAGCCTGATTTTGATCGCATTGGATTACCGAGTGGATTAACGGTCAATGATATAGTGTTAGAGCCGTTAGAGAATGTGACAGTAACATTTAGGTTCGATTGGCCGCAAGCTTTACTACAATTCGTGCCTCCAGCTCTGACCAGGGAAAATAGCGGACCTCTTTCAGGGACTCTAATCAGAGCCAAGAATTCTAACGCGATTTTAGGTTTTGTAAACGATGTAACGCCTAATGAACTACAAAGCAGCATTGTTCCCGTTCAGGGTTTCTAAATTCAGGACAATCAGTGGTGGCCTGACAAACTTCTCCTATTGTTAGCCACGAATTAACTTCTGATGTGTACAGGACTTACGCAGAAACGCTAGTAGTAAGGTGCGTATTTCGCAGCTTACTACTATGAGTCGTGTAAAAATTGACTATGCAGCGTAAGTCTTGTAAAATTATTTACTCTTTGAGTCCGCATCGGCGGACGAAAGTTGGTGTAGTAGCGATTTCAAGCTCCGATCGAAATCACTAATCACTAAGAGATTTACGGTGAGAAATTCAAGATAGCAACAACGCGAATTCGGCGTTATCAATCCAGACGGTACGAGTCGTTTGGCCCCAGATGTGGACTTTGATGCTGTTAAAACCGTAGCCGAATTTATCACACCGGTGCCGGGAGGAATCGAACGGATGACAGTTGCTATGCTTTTGGAAAATACCGTTTCGAGTTATATTGAATACGGTTCTAATTGAATTATGACCCACTTGTGAGCGAGTATTGGCTCAATTAGTAGGGTTAATAATCAACCAACACACAAAGATTTTAGCTATGGCTTTAAAACCCGATCCGTCAGAAAGAGGGCGCTTAATTGGCGACAACACCTCGGAATTCATTCAACTTTTTCCTGGAGATCTAACCAACTTCCCTTTAGGAGCTTGGGCCCTCGATGGCGACGATACAGTAGATGGCTCAGGGGCTAGCGAGTTAATCCTGGGAAATGAAGGGGAAGATTTTCTCATAGGTTTAGCAGGCAACGATTCTGTATTTGGGGGAAAAGGAAGAGATGGCCTGTATGGAAATGAGGGAAATGACTGCCTCAGTGGTGGTCTAGATGCTGATTTCCTTCTTGGAAACGCTGGCGATGATATTTTATTTGGGGGTAGAGGCAATGATTTTTTAATCGGCGCAGAGGGGAATAACACTCTGGTTGGCGGCTTGGGTAGAGACTTGTTACTTTGTGACTTGGGCAATAATTTATGCGTTCTGGGAATAGATCCTGCCACTACAGATATCAATTCTACTGATGCGATCGCAGGTTTTAATCCTGATATTGATCGCATTGGATTAGCGAGTGGCTTAACGGTCAATGATATAGTGTTGGAGTCGGTAGAGAATGTGACATTCACATATAGGGTGGATGTGTCGCAAGCTTTACAACCATTGCTTCCTCCAGATGCGGTCAACGGAATTAGCCAACGTGCTTCAGGAACTCTAATCAGAGTCAGGAATTCTAACGCGATTTTAGGTTTTGTAGAGAATGTAACGCCTAATGAACTACAAAGCAGGATTGTTTCCGTTCAGGGTTTCTAATTTCAGGACAATCAGTGGTAAGCTGACAAACTTCTTATATTGTTTCCACAAATTAACTCCTGATATTTACAGGAATTACGCAGAAACGCTAGTAGTAGGGTGCGAAATACGCACCTTACTACTATGGGTCGTGTAAAAATTGGCTATGCAGCGTAAGTCCTGTAAAATTGCTTAGTCTTTGAGTCCGTATTGGGGAACGAAAGTTGTTGGTGTAGCGCTTTCAATATCGGATCGAAATCACTAATCAGTATGATTTACCGTGAGGAATTTTTGATAGCAACAACGCGAATTCTGCGGTAATCTGCAATCCAACTACCATCGCGGTACAGCGCCGGCCACAAACGCTCTTCAACTGCGTTAATTACCTGCGATCGCACATGATCAGACAACCCCGACAAAAACCCACCAGCAAACATCTCAATCCAATTTACCATACCCGCGCTGCCACCTTCTAGGGGAGTCGGGCGATCGAACAAAACCGCATAACCCACATCAAATCCCTGCTTTTCCACAAGCCCAGCATACTCGCCAATACTCGGAAAATACCAAGGATTAAACGCTTCAGGCTCCTCGCAGCCAATTTCTGACAAAACACTCAAAAGTGCGCGGACGATCGCCCCCACATTCCCCTTACCGCCAAACTCAGCCACAAAACGCCCTCCCGGCTTCAGCGCTTTTTCCACACAATTAATCACAGCATCCGGCTGCTTAATCCAGTGCAAAACCGCATTAGAAAACACAGCATCTAACGGCTCTTCTACTTGAAAATTCCTCGCATCTGCGGCAGAAAAATTAATATGAGGATAGTTAACTTTTGCCGTAGAAATCATCGACAAAGATGAATCAATACCTTGAACAAAAGCACCACCTTGAGCAATCTTTTCAGTTAACTGCCCCGTACCGCAGCCCAAATCCAGAATTTGTTCACCAGCCTTCGGAGCGAGTAACTCCACAATTGATTCACCGTACTGCCAAACAAAAGCATGATTTTTCTCATAAAGGGCAGAATTCCAAAAATATTGTGACATCTCTTCTCTTCCTTTCTCTTCTTTTCTCATCTCTTCGCGTTCTGCGCGCCTTCGCGGGACGAAAGTTGGTGTAGTAGCGATTTCCAGATCCGATCGCAATCACTAATCACTAAGATTTAGCGTGAGGAATTTTTGACAGCAACAACGCGAATTATCCGGTAATCTGCAATCCAATTACCATCGCGCTCGCAGTACAGCTCCTGCGGCAAACGCTCTTCCACAGACTTAATTACCTGCGGCGATTGCACATCCTTAGACAACTCCGGCAAAAACTCATCAACAAAGTCTCGAATCCAAGTTTTCAGACCCTCCGTGCCACTTAGGCGAAACGGGCAAGGGAACGAAAGATCACGCACATCAAATCCCTGCTGTTCCAGAAGCCCAGTATACTCCTCAATACTCGGACAATACCAAGGATTAAGCGCTTCAGGCTCCTGGCCGCTAATTTCTGACAAAACACTCAAAAGTGCGCGGACGATCGCCCCCATCCTCCCCTCACCGTTAAACTCAGCCACAAAACGCCCTCCCGGATTCAGCGCTTGTTCCACACAATTAATCACAGCATCCAGCTCTTGAATCAAGTGCAAAACCGCATGAGAAAACACAGCATCTAACGGCTCTTCTACTTTAAAACTCCTTGCATCTGCGACAGAGAAATTAATGCGAGGATAGTTATCTCTTGCCTCCCTAATTTTCAACTCACAGGAATCAATACCTTGCACACAAGCACCACTTTGAGCAATTATTGCAGTTAACTGTCCCCAACCGCATCCCAAATCCAGAATTTTTTCACCAGCCTTCGGAGCGAGTAACTTCAAAAGTGCTTCGCCGTACTGCTCACCAAAAGCGTGATTTCCCTCATCAAGGGCAGAATTCCCAAAATCTTGTGACATCTCTTCTCTTCTCTTCGTGTTCTTCGCGCCTTCGCGGTTCGTTATTAAATTATAGCGGTTCTCAGGAAAGTAAGGTACTCTTCCAATGCCCAATGCCCAATCCCCAATCCCCAATCCCCAATCCCCAAGAACACCTCATGTTACTGAGAAAGGCTATATTTGCCAGCAAGCAGACCAATCCCATCCCCATCAATACGGCAAACCCTAATATTTTCCAAAATCCGCGCTCCCTGCTTTTCATAAAAAGCAATTCCCGGCGCATTGGCAGTATTAACAGTCCATTCAATACGCCCGCAATTTGTTGACTCAGCAATTTGTGCCAAATACTTTAACAGCGCTGTACCGACTCCCATACCGCGCATAGGAGCTTGCACAAATAAATCATCAAGCCAAAGGCACGGCTGCATAAATAAACTTGAATAAGAAGAATAAAAAAGAGCAAATTAAACCGCTTTTCCCGCAACTTCCGCCAACAAAACCCGCACTAACCGAGGCTAGCAAAACATGGTTTTCTGCAATTTATCTGCTGTTGCAGCTAACTAACATATTTTTACATCCATCAAACTCGCTTTTTTGCGAAACAAAATCCACAATTAATTCCAAATCTGCCAGCTCTGCTTCTCTAATTTTGATATTCAAATTAGCCATTGTTTAATTCTCAACCTCGCCTATTAATCACTGTATGAAATATCATCCTTAATGTCCAATATATGTTTAACTAACTACTTATACTTTTAAAATATCAATCATGGGGACTTATGGAACTTCGGCATTTGCGTTATAAGGAATACCCTGAAAACCCCGTGACTTCAGTCCGGGGATGAAAGGGCGTTGCAGGATTTATCCTGCCTGCTCTCTTTACCCCAGTCCTGAATCTAAAATCTCATCTTTTCAATTCAAAAAACTTTCGTGAAAAGTTTTGGACACGACGGGACAGTATGGTAAACTGAAACAGTCAGGGTTAAACTCCCTTGCCATCGTGAAACGGGACATGAGACACACTTTTAGGCATAAACTGGGGGACAAAGTGCGGCGAAAACACTATAAACAGTCGAAACCGAAAATGTAGGTTTCAATCCAGCAAACACAAACTTTTTTACTGGGAATTGTTAAGTAGGGTAGGGCATACCCGAACTCTAGGGAAATATCCTAGTACGCTTTTGGAGATAGATCCGCTGGGATGTTTCTGAGTTAGGCTCGTCAATTGGTGGTATCCCCACGGTTGAAAGGTTTAAGAATTGCCGCAAGGACAGAACATTTTAAGGTCAGTCGCTGAATTAAGAATCCCCTCGGCTTCAGCCAGGGGAGTGTCAATTCATTGCAGTTGCAGAGGAACTGAATTTCACTCGTGCAGCCGAAAAATTGCATATTGCCCAACCTCCGCTGAGCCAACAAATCCAGCATTTAGAGGCAGAATTGGGGTTTCAACTGTTTCGCCGCACCAAGCGGACGGTGCATTTAACTGCAGCGGGACAGGTTTTTTTCGAGGAGGCCGGGAAAATTCTGCTGCAAGTCGATCGAGCAATTCAACTCGGCCGACAGACAAGTCGGGGCGAACTCGGCCAACTGACGATCGGCTTTGTGAGTTCCTCCGCCCACAACGTGGTTCCAGCGATTTTGCAGGCCTTTCGCACTAGGTGTCCCGCCGTCAAGCTCGAACTGCACGAACTGACACAACCAACGTTAAATCAATAGTTTCAGTCCTCTTCACTCTAGTTTCTAGACTGTTTCTAGTTTGTTAACGTATTTACGTCGTTTCAGACGTTGAGTTAGCTTACTAGAGCCGTGACAGATTTCTAGATACTTTCTAGCTTGCACAGTTTGTCTTACCTTCATTTTCACAAATAGCCGCCCGTGTTAGGCGGCTAACCCTAGAAATACACTTGACAGGTTGCTTGTGCCGTGCGATCGTGTTTGTTAAGGAAGATTGATGCGCGGTAGCGCGGTGTACCACCACCACACTAACCACGACTTCCCCAAACCGTTCTATAACAACGTTTGGAGCTAAATAATTATGCCACGTAAGGGACTTAATCCTAAAGTTTTCTGGAAACGGGAAGCGAAAGCTACCTTTGTTCTGTTTCTTGAAAATCCCTCAAAAGTAACTTTGTCTGTTGTTGTAATTTCTTGCTGTCGCTACTTATTTGTAATACAACA